>Ga0123333_10002071_pt1 | contig 20830 bp, 17 predicted proteins | sample BioC12SIPDNA_3_FD_89957 | JGI IMG/M metagenome (GOLD analysis project Ga0123333, IMG submission 89957) | Anaerobic biogas reactor microbial communites from Washington, USA - Biogas_R2_B C12 SIP DNA | ecosystem: Engineered > Bioreactor > Anaerobic > Unclassified | place: Washington, USA... | reverse complement strand
TCAGGAACATCGCGTTGCACAGGATCGCGCAGCTCAGCGCGATCTCCAGCACGACCAGTGCGGACGCGACCTTGTGCCGGGACAGCGCGGACAGGATGGGGCGGATTTCCATGGATGGCCTCGATCCGGAACGGGTCACTGCGACTTGAGCTGGATGGCCGGGGCGACCTGCATGGCCTTCCAGGCCGGCAGCAGGCCCGCGAGCAGGCTGGCGCACAGCGCCAGGACGAAGGTGAGCAGCAGCATTGCCAGGTCCATGTGCGCAAGCGAGGCGTAGCTGGCCGGGCGCTGGCGGACCGCCCACAGCCCGACCGAGGCGAGCACCAGTCCAAGCGCGCCGCCGGCGACGCCGATCGTGCCGGCTTCGACCATGTACTGCTTGAAGATCTCCAGCCGCGATGCGCCCAGCGCCCGGCGCACGCCGATCTCGCCGCTGCGGCGCAGGAACTTGGCCAGCAGCAGGCCGACGGTATTGATCAGGCACACCACCAGGAAGCCCATCGCCAGCCAGAGCTGCATGCGCACGTCGCCGGGCACCGCCCGGCGATGGTCGAGCCACTGGCGGACGTCGCGCAGGCGCACGTTGGCCGGACGCTCGAAGCGGCCGGCGGCCTGCTGCTGCGCCGAGTAGTTCCCGAGGTAGGCCAGGTAGTCGCCGGCGTCGGCGGCGTCGGCCAGTTCCACCCAGTAGTGCAGCCAAACGCAGGGGGCGTTCAGCGCGCGGGTGTCGTTGACCGGTACGTCGCCGTAGCAGTGGCTGCTGCCGAAGTGCTCCAGGCCCAGGTCGAGCGCGGTCGACAGCGGCACGAACACATGCTCTTCGCCGTCGAAATGCCCGGACTCGGAATCGTAGAACTTCGGCTTCGGCGCCCATCCGTCGACGACCCCGGCCACGCGCAGCGCATGGCCGTCGATGCGGATGCCGGCCCCGGTGCTGTCCCTGCCGCCGAACAGGCGCTCGTTGAGTTCGCGCGAGATCACCGCGGTGCGCGTGCGTGCGGCGTCGTCTTCCGCCGACCAGCCCCGGCCGTGCAGGAACGGCACGTCGAACATGGGGAAGAAGTCGGCCGTGGTGTAGCGCAATCGCGCCTTGAACGGCCTGGTCGCGCTGCCGTCGACGGCAATCGCGCCGGTGCCGGGCGCCATCATCGCCTGGCGCGGCGCCCGCGCCTGGGCCAGCAGTGCTTCCGCGTCCAGGCGGGTGAGGCGGCCGAGCGGCTCGATCCCCGGGCGGTAGCGCGCAACCGGCTCGGGGTCGAGCTGGACGTGGAACAGGCGGCTGCTCTTGTGCGGGATCGGGTCGCCCGACAGCACGTGGTAGACCGTGATCGTGGTCATCGACGTGCCGATGCCCAGCGCGATGGTCAGCACCATGAGCGCGGTCAGCACGCGGTTGCGCCCGAAGCTCCGGAGCGCGAGGTGGAAGTAGTGGACGAGCACGCCGGCGCCTCAGGTGACCGGGAGTTCGGCCTCGGCGTGGGCGCGGTGCGCGGCGGCCGGCGCCGGTCCACCGTCGCGCTCGAGGTCGGTGGCCATGCCATCGACGATGTGCACGTTGCGCTGCGCGCGCGCGGCCAGCTCCGGGTCGTGGGTGACCATCACGATCGTGGTCCCGCGCGAGTTGATGTCCTCCAGCAGCTCCATCACGCTGCGCGCCATCTGCGAGTCGAGGTTGCCGGTCGGCTCGTCGGCCAGCAGCAGGCGCGGCGAGCCGGCCAGCGCGCGCGCGATCGCCGCGCGCTGCTGCTGGCCGCCGGACAGTTCGGCCGGGTAGTGCTTCATGCGCGAGCCCAGGCCCACCTGCGACAGCGCCTCCTCGATCCGCAGGCGGCGCTCGTTGGCGGGCATCCGGCGGTAGCGCAGCGGCACCTCGCAGTTGTCGAACAGGTTCAGGTCGGGGATCAGGTTGAAGCTCTGGAAGATGAAGCCGATCTTCTCGTTGCGCAGGCGCGAGCGCTGGTTGTCGTCCAGATCCTTCACGTCGACGCCGTCGAGACGGTACTCGCCGCCGGTGAAGGTCTCCAGCAGCCCGGCGATGTTGAGGAAGGTGGTCTTGCCCGAACCCGAGGGGCCGGTGACGGCGACGAACTCGCCTTCGCGCACCTGCAGGTCGAGCGAGCGCAGGGCGTGGGTTTCGACGAGTTCGGTGCGGTAGACCTTGGTGACCTGGCGCATGTCGAGCATGGTGTCTGTCCTTGTAGGGCGGGCGTGGGGAGGGCCATCCCGGCGCGTGGCCCGGAGAGAGAGGCGGGCGCGGCGCGACGGGATGGAATCGGGTGGGCGTCAGCCGACGCGGAAGCGCGGCGGCAGCGGCGAGCGCCCGGCATAGGGCGGGCGGGGCCGGCGCGGCACGCCGGCGCCGTTGGCGGCCGGATGGCCCGGGCCGTCGACGGTGATCGCGTACAGCTCGTGCAGCCGCAGCGGCACCGCGTCGGCGAGCTGCTGCGCGGTCCAGCGCAGGTTGTGGGGGAAGCAGGCGAAGGTGTCCATGATCATTGTCCCGAGATGCGGACCCGGTCCGCGTTGGCGAACTGGTCGGTGCCGGAGACGACGATGCGCTCGCCTTCCTCCAGGCCCGACACGATTTCCACGGCGTTGAGGCTGCTGGCCCCGGCCTGGATCGGCCGGCGCACGGCACTGGAGCCCTCGACCACCCAGGCGAAGCGCCCGCCGTCCTGCTCCAGGAACGGGCCGCGCTCGACCATCAGCACGTCCTCGCGGGTGTCGAGCACGATGCGCGCGGACAGGCGCTGGTTCTGGCGCAGGTTCGGCGGCTGCTGGCCCTGGTCGAAACGCAGCCGCGCGGTGACCTCGCCGTTGACCACTTCCGGCGACACCGCCGAGACCGTGGCCGAATAGCGGTTGCCGCTGCTGGCGATCTGGGCCGGCACGCCGATCGACAGGTCGCGGGCGAAGCTCTCCGGCACCCGGATCTCGACCTCGAACACGCTCAGGTCGATCACGCTCAGGATCGGCGCGTTGATCGCCACGTTGGTGCCCTGGGCGACCTGCACCTGTCCGACCTGGCCGTCGAAGGGCGCACGCAGGGTCAGCGCGTCCACCTGGCGGCGCAGCTCGGCGACCACGGCGCGCTGGCGTTCGGCCATCAGCTGCTTGTTGCGGGCGTCGATGCCCGCGCCCTGGCCCTGCAGGGCGAAGTCCTTGCGCGCGGCGGCCAGGCCCAGTTCGGCCTTCTTCAGCCCGTCCAGCGCGCGGTCGTACTCGTTCTTCGACACCGCGCCGCCGGCGTAGGCGCGCTCGTAGCGTTCCACGTCGCGCTGCGCGGCGGTGTAGTCGATCTGCGCCTGGTCGAGCAGCTTCTGCGCCTCGGAGCGGGTGAGCTGGGCGTCGAGCACCGCGCGGTCGGCCTCGCCCTCCAGGCTGGCCAGGGTGGATTCCTCCTGCACCAGCCGGCTGCGCAGCTCGGGGCTGTCGATCACCGCCAGCTCCTGGCCGGCCTCGACCACGTCGCCGGCCACCACCTTGAGCGAGACGGTGCCGCCGGCGATCGCGTACAGGGTCGGGCTGTTGGCGGTGATCACGCGGCCTTCGGCGCTGAGGTCGCGCACCAGGTCTCCGCGGGTGACCTGGGCGATGCGCAGGCGCGAGGCATCGAACGAGGAGGCCCCCGAGGCCCAGCCACCGGCCACCCACAGCGCCGCCAGCAGCACCGCCAGCGCGCCGGCGCCGCCGAGCAGCCACGCCTTCGGCAGGCGGCGCAGGCCGGTGGGCCGTGCGAGGACCTGGTCCTGTCCGGAGGTGTCGCGGATGCGGGGCGGGCTTTGCATGTGGTTCGGCGATGGCGGTGGGTCCGGCAACGGGTACGCAAACCCCGTGCCAATCTGTAGGATATTGATCCAAAAGGATATTCAGGCTGCGCCAGGTGTCCGGCCGGACACGCGACCTGTCCGGCCGGACAGTCCTTTCCCGTACACTTGGCGGACACCCTGGGAGTAGCGGATACATGTGCGGCATCGTCGGCGCGATCGCGGATCGCGATGTGGTCCCGGTCCTGATCGACGGCCTGAAGCGCCTGGAATACCGGGGTTACGACTCGGCGGGCATCGCGCTGGTGGACGGCGGCGACGTGCGCCGGGTGCGGCGCACCGGCCGGGTCGCGGAGATGGAGGCCGCGGCGCTGGCCGAGGGCGTGCAGGCGCGCCTGGGCATCGGCCACACCCGCTGGGCCACCCACGGCGGCGTCACCGAGGCCAACGCCCATCCGCACATCAGCCACGGCGTGGCGCTGGTGCACAACGGCATCATCGAGAACCACGAGCAGCAGCGCGCGCGCCTGCAGGAACTGGGCTACGTGTTCGAGTCGCAGACCGACACCGAGGTCATCGCCCACCTGATCCATCATTACCTGAAGTCGGGCGACGACCTGCTCGGCGCGCTGCAGCGCGCGGTCAAGGAGCTGCACGGCGCCTACGCGCTGGCGGTGGTGAGCCGCAAGGAGCCGCACCGGATCGTGGTCGCGCGCATGGGCTGCCCGCTGCTGGTCGGCCTGGGCGAGGGCGAGAACTTCGTGGCCTCCGACGTCTCGGCGATCGTGCAGGCCACGCGCCGGGTGATCTTCCTCGAGGAAGGCGACACCGCCGAGGTGACCCGCGAGTCGGTGCGCGTGTTCGACGCCGACGACGCCCCGGTCGAGCGCGAGGTGCACCTGTCGGACGTGTCGCTGGCCTCGCTCGAGCTCGGCCCGTACCGGCACTTCATGCAGAAGGAGATCCACGAGCAGCCGCGCGCGGTCGGCGACACGCTCGAGGCGATCATCGACGCCGCCGCGTTCGAGCCGGAACTGTTCGGCAAGGACGCGCGCGAGCTGCTCGCCGGGGTCGAGGGCGTGCAGATCCTGGCCTGCGGCACCAGCTTCTACGCCGGTTCGGTGGCGCGCTACTGGATCGAGGCGATCAGCGGCCTGCCGTGCAGCGTCGAGATCGCCAGCGAGTACCGCTACCGCCAGGCGGTGGCCAACCCGCGCCACCTGGTGGTGACGATCTCGCAGTCGGGCGAAACGCTCGACACCATGGAGGCGCTCAAGTACGCCAGGTCGCTGGGCCACGACCTGACCCTGTCGATCTGCAACGTGCCCGAGAGCGCGATCCCGCGCGCCAGCCGGCTGGTGTTCTACACCCGCGCCGGCGCCGAGATCGGCGTCGCCTCGACCAAGGCCTTCACCACCCAGCTGGTCGGCCTGTTCGCGCTCGCCGCCACCCTGGCCAAGCTCAACGGCCGCCTGGAAGAGGACAAGGAGGCGGCGTACATCGAGGCGCTGCGCCACCTGCCCGGCAGCGTGCAGCACGCGCTGAACCTCGAGCCGCAGATCGCCTCGTGGGCCGAGCGCTTCGCGCCCAGGCAGCACGCGCTGTTCCTGGGCCGCGGGGTGCATTACCCGATCGCGCTCGAAGGCGCGCTCAAGCTCAAGGAAATCTCCTACATCCACGCCGAGGCCTATCCGGCGGGCGAGCTCAAGCACGGACCGCTGGCGCTGGTCGACGCGGAGATGCCGGTGGTGGTGATCGCGCCCAACGACAACCTGCTCGAGAAGGTGAAGTCGAACATGCAGGAGGTGCGCGCGCGCGGCGGCGAGCTGTTCGTGTTCACCGACGCCGACAGCAACTTCGGCGAATCCGAGGGCGTGCACGTGATCCGCACCCCGCGCCACGTCGGCGTGCTCAGCCCGATCGTGCACACCATCCCGGTGCAGTTGCTGGCCTACCACACCGCGCTGGCGCGCGGCACCGACGTGGACAAGCCCCGCAACCTGGCCAAGGCGGTCACGGTCGAGTAGCGCGCGCGGCGGCTGGTTGCCGCCGCGGCCGCTTCAGCCTCCGCAACCCCCGCAACAGGTCGACGGCTGGCGCTCGATCGCGCCGGCGTCCGCCGCGAACCCCGTGCGTGCCAGGCACGCGGCAATCCGCGCCTCGTCCAGGCTGGTGGACACGCGCAGGGTCCGGGTAGCGAGGTCGAGGTCGGCGAGCGCGGCCGGATCGAGCGACTGCAGTGCGTCCTCGACGGCGCCCAGGTCGATGCGGTTCTCGCCGAGCCTGACATGGAATTCCATCGTGGTCCTCCGCGGGGTGGCCGCCGCATCCGGACGGATGCAGGCGCGAGGCCGCAGCATCGCGCGCCAGGCCCCCTGCATGCCTTGACCTGGGTCAGCCGCCGGGCGCCGTCCGGGCCACGCCTGATCCAGGTCAAACCGCCGGCGATTGTGGACATTTTGTCCGTTCCCGCGTGCCCGCCGCCGCGCTGCAATGCGCGCATGGACGGAGGACATGCGATGAAAGCCAAGGCGTTGTGCATCTGCGTGGCGATGGCCCTGTCGTCGATGGCGTCGGCATCGCCCACGCCCGGATCCGGAGCGCCGGCCATGCCGGACACGGTCGACCTGGATGCGGTGGTGGTCACCGCCGCGGCGCCGGTGGCGACCTTGACCTGGGTGACCGACCCGCGCCTGCCGCGGCAGCCGGTGCCGGCCAGCGACGGCGCCGACTACCTCAAGACCGTGCCCGGCTTCGCCGCGCTGCGCAGCGGCGGCACCAACGGCGATCCGGTGCTGCGCGGGCAGTTCGGCTCGCGCCTGAACCTGCTCGCCGGCGACGGCGCGCTGATGGGCGCGTGCCCCTCGCGCATGGACAACGCGATGTCCTACGTCGCGCCGGAAACCTACGACCTGCTGACCATCGTCAAGGGACCGCAGACGGTGCTGTGGGGCGGGGGCGCGTCGGCGGGCACGGTCCGCTTCGAGCGCGCGGTGCCGTACTTCGACGCGCCCGGCGTGCGCCTGGACGGCAGCGCCACCGTCGCCAGCCACGGCCGCAACGACCAGGTGCTCGACGCGGCCGCGGGCAATCCCACGGTGTACGCGCGGCTCACCGCCAACCGCTCCGGATCGGGCGACTACGCCGACGGCGCGGGCCGGCGCGTGCCCTCGGCCTGGGACAAGTGGAACGCGGATGCCGCGTTCGGCTGGACTCCGGATCCGGACACCGTGCTCGAGGCCAGCGTCGGCACCGGCGATGGCCAGGCGCGCTACGCCGGCCGCGGCATGGACGGCACCCGGTTCGACCGCGACAGCCTCGGCCTGCGCTTCGAGAAGAAGGGCATGGAGGGGCGCCTGCGCGCGATCGCGGCCAACCTCTACGCCAACGACGTCGACCACGTGATGGACAACTACACCCTGCGCGACCCCGATCCGCAGGGCGCCATGCCGACGGCGATGGCGAGCAACGTCGCCCACCGCACCCGCGGCGGCCGCGCCGCGCTCGACGTCGGGGGCGAACGCTGGGAGCTGGCCGCAGGCATCGACGCACGCACCAGCCGGCACGCACGCCGCGCCGCGATGGGCCGCGACCAGTACCTGGCGCAGCCGTGGACGGTGGACGCGCGCTTCCGCCAGGCCGGCGCCTTCGCCGAGCTGCACTGGCACCTGCAGCCCCGCCAGCACCTGGTCGCCGGCGCACGCGTGGACCGCGCCGAGGTCGAGGACCGCCGCGCCAGTACCGGCGGGATGATGCCCATGCCCAATCCGACCCTGGGCCAGGCGCGCGCGGAGACCCTGCCCTCGGCCTTCGTCCGCTACGAGCGGGACGTCGAAGGCAGGCCGCTGCGGTGGTATGCCGGCCTCGGCCACACCGCCCGCATGCCCGACTACTGGGAACTGTTCTCGCCCGACCGCGGCCCCGACGGCGCGGCCAACGCCTTCGCCGGTGTGCAGCCCGAGCGCACCACCCAGCTCGACGTCGGCCTGCGCTACGCCGGCAAGCGGGTCGAGGCCTGGGTATCGGCCTATGCCGGGCGGATGGCCGACTACATCGTGTTCGACTACCTCGACGCGATGGGCCGCACCACCACGCGTGCGCGCAACGTCGATGCCGACATCCGTGGCGCGGAGGCCGGCGTGGAGTGGCAGGCGGCCGGGCACTGGACGCTCGGCGGAACCCTCGCCCACGCCTGGGGCGAACTGGCCGGCGGCGAGGCGATGCCGCAGATGCCGCCGCTGGAGGCGCGGCTGAGCGCGGCCTGGGACGACGGGACGCGGTCGGCCGGCGCGCTGCTGCGCGTGGTGGCGGCGCAGGACCGCGTCAGTCCCGCGCTGGGCAACGTGGTCGGCCGCGACCTCGGCCGCAGCAGCGGGTTCGCCGTGTTCTCGGTCAACGGCGCCTACCGGATCAACGACCGGATGCGCCTGGCGGCCGGCATCGACAACCTGTTCGACCGCGACTACGCCGAACACCTCAACCTCGCCGGCAACAGCGCCTTCGGCTATCCGGCCGACCCGGTGCGCATCCACGAGCCCGGGCGCTCGGCGTGGGTGAAGCTCGACGTGGAGTTCTGAGCCTCAGCCGGAGGTCGTGGCCTTGAGGATCTCGCGCAGCCGGCGCTTGTCGAGCTTGTTGGCGCCGGTGCGCGGCAGTTCGTCGAGCACCTGGATGCCCACCGGGCGCTTGTACTTGACCAGGGTCTCCTGGCACCACGCCAGCAGCGCATCGACGTCGACGCTGCCGCCGCGGCGCGCGACCACGAACGCGTACGGGTTCTCGCCCAGGTACGGGTCGGGAATGCCGACCACCGCGACGTCGGCGACGTCCGGGTACTGGCGGATGTGGTCCTCGACCTGGCGCGGATACACGTTGTAGCCGCCGACCAGGATCATCTCCTTCATCCGGTCGACCAGGTACAGGTAGCCGTCCGCGTCGAGGTAGCCGACGTCGCCGCTGTGCAGCCAGCCGTCGGCGTCGAGGCCGGTTTCGGCCGGGTTCTCCTGCAGGCGGTATCCGCGCATGACCTGCGGGCCGCGCACGCACACTTCGCCGGGCTCGCCCACCGGCACCGGGCGCGACGGGTCGGCCACGTCCACGAGCCTGAGTTCGATGCCCGGTGCCGGATGTCCCACCGACGAGGGGCGCTGCGGACGCGAGCGCCAGTTGTAGACCAGCGGCGCGCCTTCCGACATGCCCCAACCCTCGAGCAGCGGCGTGCCGACCTTCTGCATCCAGGCCTCGCGCAGCGGCTGCGGGCAGGGCGAACCGCCGGTCAGCGCCAGGGTCAGGTGGCCCAGGTCGGTGGAGGCGAACTCGGGCGAGGCCAGCAGGCCGGCGTAGATCGGCGCCGGGCCGCCGGCGAACACGGTCGCGCGCTGGCGCTGCAGCTGCTGCAGTACCTGCTCGGGCTGGTAGCGCGGCAGCAGGATCAGGGTGGAGGCCAGGTACAGCGGCGCCAGCATCGAAAAGCCCAGGCCCCAGATGTGGAACAGCGGCGCGACGTCGAGGATGCGCTCGACGTCGTAGCGCAGCTCCCACCCGGTGCAGTGCGCGCGCACCGAGAACACCATGCCGGCATGGCTGTGCTCGACCGCCTTGGACAGGCCGGTGGTGCCGCCGGTGAAGATCAGCAGCGCGGGTTCGTCGGGCGAGAGGTCCGGGCATACCGAGAGGATCGCCCCGGCGGCGTCGCCGCCGTCGTCCTCGAACGGCGCGGTCGCGTCGAGTTCCAGCAGCGCCGTGCCGCCCGTGTCCTCGGCCAGCGCGCGCGCCGCGGCGGCGCTGTCGCGGTTGTGGACGATGAGGTCGGGCGCCTGGGCCCTGAACAGCGTCGCCAGTTCGCTGCGGCCGTAGAACGGGTTCAACGGCGCGTAGCGCACGCCGGCCGCGAACGCGGCGAATGCGGTGACGACGCACTCGGGGCTGTTGGCCAGCGCCGCGGCCACGATGCCGCCGCGCGGCACGCGCTGCTTGAGTTCGCGCGCGAGCGCCGCCACGCGCAGGCCGAGTTCGCGGTAGCTTGTCTCCCGTCCGCCGAACACCAGCGCCGTGCGGTCGGGCGCGCGCGCGACCGAGTGCGCGAGCAGGTGGGCCAGCGTGGCGGGGGCGTGCAGGTGCGGCGCGACCTGGGCGGTCTGGCATCCGCGGGCGGGTGCTTGCATGGGTCCTCTTCCCGGCCGGTCGGGACGTGGCAGATAGGTATGATATATAACAATTCCGGAGGTGTTGAAAGTGGCGGCACGCAAGAAGGTGGGCGCGGCCGGGGGGCAGGACGAGCCGGCGCTGGTCGACGTCGTCGATACCGGCCCGGTGCAGGAATACATCGGTTTCAGGCTGCGCATGGCGCAGGTGGCGGTGTTCCGCAACTTCGTCGAGGCATTCCGGCCCTACGACCTGCGTCCGGTCCACTATTCCGCGCTGAAGCTCATCGCCCTCAATCCGGGGCTGCGGCAACAGCGGCTCGGCGAGACGCTCGAGATCAAGCGGCCCAACCTGGTGCTGCTGGTGGCCGACATGAAGCAGCGCGGATGGATCGAGCGCCGGCGCAGCCGCCTGGACAAGCGCTCGTACGCGCTCCACCTCACCCCCGCAGGCAAGGCCCTGCTGGCCGAGGCCGACGCGGCGCACGAACAGCACGAAAAGCGCCTGCGGGCGCTGCTGGGCCGGGACGTGACCCGCTTCTGCCTGGCGCTCGACCGGATCCGCAGCGAACTGGCGCCGCGCTGAGCCCCGGCGCGCCAGGGGGCTCCCGGCCCCCATGCCGCCCCCCGGCCGCCCGTCCCGCCCTGCCCCCTTCCATCCGCCCGCCCATTTGTTATGCTGCATAACAATGATCGGCCGGAGGTGTTCCGGGCCGGCACGCCACAGGTGCGAGGAGACACGATGGCTGACTACCAGGGACGCTGGAGCTGCGTCGAAGTGGAAGTGGAGGACGGGATCGCGTGGGTGACGCTGAACCGTCCGGCCAAGCGCAACGCGATGAGCCCGACGCTCAACCGCGAGATGCTGGAGGTCCTGGACGCGATCGAGGTGGATCGCGACGCGGACATCCTGGTGCTGACCGGCGCGGGCGAGTCGTGGTCGGCGGGCATGGACCTCAAGGAATACTTCCGCGAGACCGACGGTCAGGAAGAGATCATGCAGGAGCGGGTGCGCCGCGAATGCTCCGAGTGGCAGTGGCGGCGGCTGCGCTTCTACACCAAGGCCACGATCGCGGCGGTCAACGGCTGGTGCTTCGGCGGCGCGTTCTCGCCGTTGGTGGCGTGCGACCTGGCGATCGCGGCCGACGAGGCGGTGTTCGGCCTGTCGGAGATCAACTGGGGCATCCCGCCGGGCAACCTGGTGAGCAAGGCGGTGGCGGACACGATGGGCCACCGCCAGGCGTTGTACTACATCATGACCGGCAAGACCTTCACCGGCCAGGAAGCGGCGGCGATGGGCCTGGTGAACGCGTCGGTGCCGCGCGCGCGGCTGCGCGAGGAAGTGAAGGCGCTGGCCCAGGTGCTGCGCGAGAAGAACCAGGTGGTGCTGCGGTTCGCCAGGCACGGGTTCAAGCGCTGCCGCGAGTTGACCTGGGAGCAGAACGAGGACTACCTGTACGCGAAGGTGGACCAGTCCAACCACCGCGACCCGGAGCAGGGCCGCCAGCAGGGCCTGAGGCAGTTCCTGGACGAGAAGACGATCAAGCCCGGCCTGCAGACCTACCGTCGCAACGTCGATTGACCGGCCGCCACGGCGGCGAAGAGAGGAGGAACCATGCATCACGTTGAACTTCTGATCGGTGGTGCGCGCCGCGCCGCCGCCAACGGCGCCACGTTCGACCGCCTCAACCCGGTCAATGGCGAAGTCGCCAGCCGCGCGCCTGCCTCGTCGGTGGCCGATGCCATCGCGGCGGTCGACGCCGCGGCCGCGGCGTTCCCGGCCTGGGCGGCGGTCTCGCCCGGCGAGCGCCGGGCCCGCCTGCTCAAGGCCGCGGACCTGATGGATGCGCGCGCCGGCGACTTCATCCGCATCGGCGTCGCCGAGACCGGCGGCACGGCCGGCTGGTACGGCTTCAACGTGATGCTGGCCGCCAACATGCTGCGCGAGGCGGCGGCGCTGACCACCCAGATCAGCGGCGAGGTCATCCCGTCCAACGTGCCCGGCAGCCTCGCCATGGGCGTGCGCCAGCCGGCCGGCGTGGTGCTGGGCATCGCGCCGTGGAACGCGCCGGTCATCCTCGGCACCCGCGCGCTGGCCACGCCGCTGGCCTGCGGCAACACCGTGGTGCTCAAGGCGTCCGAAGCGTGCCCGGGCGTGCATGCGCTGATCGGCGAGGTGCTGGTCGAGGCGGGGCTGGGCGAGGGCATCGTCAACGTGGTCACCAACGCCCCGGCCGATGCGCCGGAGATCGTGGCCGCGCTGATCCGCGACCCGCGCGTGCGCCGGGTCAACTTCACCGGCTCGACCCGCGTGGGCCGCATCGTCGCCAGGCTGGCCGCCGAGTCGCTCAAGCCGGCGCTGCTCGAGCTCGGCGGCAAGGCGCCGTTGCTGGTGCTCGACGACGCCGACCTCGAGGCCGCGCGCGACGGCGCGGTGTTCGGCGCGTTCATGAACCAGGGCCAGATCTGCATGTCGACCGAGCGCCTGGTGGTCGACAGCCAGGTCGCCGACGAGTTCGTGGCGATGGTCGCGGCCAAGGCCGCCACGCTCAAGGCCGGCGACCCGGCCGCGAACGACACTCCGCTCGGCGCGCTGTTCTCGCCCGAGGCGGCCGCGCACTGCCGCGAGCTGATCGACGACGCCGTGTCCAAGGGCGCGCGCATCGCCTGCGGCGGCCAGATCGACGGCACGATCATGCAGCCGACGGTGATCGACGGGGTCACCAGGCAGATGCGCCTGTATTCCGAGGAGTCGTTCGGCAACCTGGTCTCGGTGATCCGGGTCGACGGCGAGGACCAGGCGGTCGAAGTGGCCAATGACACCGAGTACGGCCTGTCGGCGGCGGTGTTCAGCCGCGACGTCTCGCGCGCCTGGCGCGTGGCCGCGCGGATCCAGTCGGGCATCTGCCACATCAACGGCCCGACCGTGCACGACGAGGCGCAGATGCCGTTCGGCGGGGTGAAGGACAGCGGCTACGGCCGCTTCGGCGGCAAGGCGGGCATCGCCGAGTTCACCGAGCTGCGCTGGATCACGATCCAGAACGAGCCGCGCCACTACCCGTTCTGACCGGCGGAATGAGCCTGCCGTGGCAGCCGCCGCTGGATGACATCGCCTTCCTCCTCGGCCCGTGGCTGCGGGCCCGGGACGACTGGAAGCGCATCCCGCGGTTCGCCGCCCTGGACCTGGACACGGCCGAAGCGGTGCTGGCCGAGGCCGGCCGCTTCTGCGCCGAGGTGCTGGCACCGCTCAACGCGGTCGGCGACCTGCAGGGCTGCCGGCTGGTCGACGGGCGCGTCCGTACACCCGACGGATTCGCCCAGGCCTACCGGCGCTACGTCGCGGATGGCTGGCCGGCCCTGGCCCGCGATCCCGAATGGGGTGGCCAGGGCCTGCCCGCGTTGCTGGAACTGGCATTCACCGAGATGCAGGTGGGCGCCAACCATGCGTGGACGATGTACCCGGGCCTGCTCGCCGGCGCGGTCGCCTGCCTGCAGGCGCACGCGTCGCCGGACGTCCAGGCCCGCTTCCTGCCGCCGCTGGTCGGCGGCGAATGGCTGGCCACGATGTGCCTGACCGAGCCGCAGGCCGGCAGCGACCTGTCGCTGCTGCGCACCCGCGCGGTTCCGGCCGCCGACGGCAGCGTGCGCATCACCGGGGCCAAGGTGTTCATCTCCGGCGGCGGCCAGGACCTGACCCCGAACATCGTCCACCTGGTGCTGGCGCGGCTGCCCGATGCGCCGCCGGGCACGCGCGGGATCTCGCTGTTCGTGGTGCCGGACATGCTCGAGGACGGCAGCCGCAACGGCGTGTTCGTCGACGGCCTCGAGCACAAGATGGGCCTGCACGGCAGCGCCACCACCGCGCTGCGCTTCGAGGGCGCGGTGGGCTGGCGGGTGGGCGAGGCGCATCGCGGGCTGCCGGCGATGTTCGTGATGATGAACGCCGCGCGCCTGCACGCCGCGATGCAGGGCGTGGCGCACGCGGCGCGCGCGAGCGAGCTGGCCCATGCCTACGCCCACCAGCGCCGGCAGATGCGCGCCGAGCCGCGCATGGAGCCGGAACAGCCCGCCGACCCGATCGCCGCGCATCCGCCGATCCGCCACCTGCTGCGCTGCCTGCGCGGCTGGTCGGAACAGATGCGCGCCGCCGGCTACTGGCTGGGCCACCTGATCGACCTGCATGAGCACGCGCCGGATGCGGACGAGCGCCGGCGTGCGGGGATGCTGGTCGAACTGCTGACGCCAGTGGCCAAGGCGCACTTCACCGAATGCGGGCACCTGCTCGCCAATCGCGCGCTGCAGGCCTTCGGCGGCTACGGATACGTGCGCGAATACGGCATCGAACAGGTGGTGCGCGACAGCCGCATCGCGATGATCTACGAGGGCAGCAACGAGATCCAGGCGCTCGACCTGCTGCAGCGCAAGCTGCTGGCCGACGACGGCGCGCGCCTGACGGTGTTCGCCGACGAATGCGAACGCGTCGCCGCCAAGGCGGAGGGCGCGGGGCTGGCGGCAGCGGCCGGCGTGTTGCGGCGGCTGTGCCGCAGGCTCTCGGCCGCGTTCGAGCGCGTGCGCGCGGCCGCCGCCAGCGACGCGTCGGCGCCGGCGCGGGTGGCCGACACCTTCCTGCGCGCCACCGGACAGCTGCTGCTGGCCTGCGCCTGCGTGCGCACGGCCGCGGTGGCGTCCGGCGATACCGGCGCCGGCGCCGACGCGTGCGAGCGCGCCGAACGCGCGCTATGGATGCTCGGGGAACTGCGCCTGGAGTTCAACGCGCAGCTGGCGCGGCTGCGCGCCACGTCCTGACCCGCGGATCAGGCGTCCGGGAACACCGCGGCGCCGTTTGCGAAGATGCGCGCGACCGCGGTCGCGGCCAGCGAACGTGCCTGCGCGGGCGGCACGCCGAGCGCCCGCAGCATCGACTGCGCCATGCTCCGGGCGATTTCGGCCGGTGGCGTGGCCAACCGCTCCTCGAGCACGTGGCGCACCGTGATCACGGTCAGGCCCATCACCACGAGCACCGCGCATTCCAGGTCGATGTCGCGGAAGCGGCCGGCCGAGAGGCCGCGTTCGAGCACCTCGGCCATGTTCCGGTTGATCGGCGCCTGGGCCATGGTGGAGCCGTCGTTGAGCTTGTAGAGCACGCGCGCGGCGTCGCGGAAGCGGGTCGCGAACCGGGCGAACACGCACAGCGCGAGGGCCGAGTGCAGCGCGGCGTCGTCCACGTCGGCGGTGACCGCGATGATGGCCTGTTCGACGCGGTTGCGGACTTCGGCCCCGATCTCGCGGGCGAAGGCTTCCTTGTCGCGGAAGTGGTTGTAGAAGCTGCCCTTGGCAACGTCGGCCAGGTTGACGATCTCGTCGATGCTCACCGCGTCCACGTCCCGCTGCGCGAACAGCGCCCGGCCGGCGCGCAGCAGCGCCTCGCGGGTGCGGTCCCGGCGCCGGTCGGGACGCCGTCTGGACGGGGCGGGACGGGACTCGTTGGGCATGCGGCCTTCCCTGCGGGCGACGGAGCGGTGGCCACGGACGCGGGGGCGTCCCGTGGTCCGGCCATTATGACCAGATGGTCAGAGGGCATCCATCCACGCGGGAACGCCCTTGGCGGTGGATGCCGCCGGGCGCGCGATGCGGTCGCACGGGACATCCCCGTGCGCGGGACACGGCGCGCGGCACGGTCGATCGATGGACGCCGCGGGTGCGGCGCAAACCGTGTCAGCCGTCCTTGGGCAGGCGCGCGGCGCGCGCGCGGTAGGCCGAAGGCGGGCAGCCCATCGCGCGGCTGAAGAAGCGGCTGAAGTAGGCCGGGTCGCTGAAGCCCAGCTCCTCGGCGACCACCTGGACCGGCTTGTGGGTGTAGGCGAGGTCGCGGTTGGCCTCGAGCAGCAGGCGCTGGTGCAGCAGGCCCTGGGCGCTGCTGCCGGCCAGTTCGCGGCAGATCCGGTTGAGGCTGGCGATGCTGATGCCCAGGCGCTGGGCGAAGTAGCCCACCGGCAGGTGCTTGCGGAAGTGCTGTTCCACCAGTTCGCGGTAGCGCTCGAGCTGCCGCTCGCGTGCGCGCCGCGGCGGCGCCGGTTCCGGCTCCCCGGGTTCGGCCTGGTGGCGCAGCAGGTGCACCAGCGCCTGCAGGCACAACGCGCGCAGCATGGCCTCGCGGCCCGGCGCGCGCTGGTGGTACTCCTCGTGCAGCTGGGCGAAGGTGGCCGCGAGGCCCGACCCGGCCTCGCCCACCCGCAGGCGCAGCGGCTGGCGCAATTCGCCGGCCGCGCCCAACTCCTCGGCCAGGCCGGCCAGCATCGGGGCCGCCAGGGTCACCACGTGGCCCTGGACGTCCTCGCTGAACACGAAACCGTGCACGCACAGTGGCGGCACGAACTGCAGCACCGGACCCTGGGCGCGATGCTCGCGCCCGTCGAGCTGGATCGCAACCCGGCCGCGGCCCACCCACAGCAGCTGGGCCAGGTCCGCATGCCGGTGGGGCGCGATCACCCAGCCGTGGCGGCGGCTGCGCGAGGCGATCGTCTCGCAGTGCACCAGGTCGGGCGCCTGCCATGGCGTGCGCTCGCCGTACAGCGGGAACAGCGGGATCGACGTGCCTGGGCGGGCGCTGGCGGAACCGGCCATGCGGGCTTCCTCCCGGGGGCGGTGGGGCCCCGGGTACGTTATGGACGATAACAAAATCCCGGGGGTGAGCGAAAAGTCCCGGTCGTGGCCCCGTCCGTGCATTCATCGGCACGGCCCGGGGCCGAACAATCGGAAGCGTCGGGGAATCCCCCGGTTCTGGCGTGGAGCACGGATGAAGACCCAGGTCGTCGTGATCGGTGCAGGCCCATCCGGCCTGCTGTTGTCGCAACTGCTGGCGCGTTCGGGCGTGGACGTGGTGGTGCTGGAGCGGCAGAGGCCCGAGTACGTACTCGGGCGGATCCGCGCCGGGGTGCTGGAACGGGGGACGATGGAGATGCTGCGCCAGGCCGGGGCCGGCGAGCGCATGGACCGCGAGGGGCTGCCGCACGACGGCTTCCACGTCGGCGTCGACGGCGAGCTGCACCACATCGACCTCAAGGGCCTGACCGGCTGCTCGGTGATGGTGTACGGCCAGACCGAGCTCACCCGCGACCTGATGGAACTGCGCCAGCGCGAGGGCGGGGTGATCCACTACGGCGCCGCCGACGTGCAGATCCACGACCTCGACGGCGCCCGTCCGTCGGTCTCGTTCACCCGCCACGGCCGCCGCGAGCGCATCGAATGCGACTACGTCGCCGGCTGCGACGGCTTCCACGGCGTCAGCCGCCGCAGCATCCCGGCGGGCGTGCTGACCGAACACGAGCGCGTGTATCCCTTCGGCTGGCTGGGGCTGCTGTCCGACACCCCGCCCGTCGACGACGAGCTGATCTACTCGCGGCATCCGCGCGGCTTCTCGCTGTGCAGCATGCGCAGCCGCAGCCGCAGCCGCTACTACCTGCAGGTGCCGTTGACCGAGAAGGTGGAGGACTGGAGCGACGGCCGCTTCTGGGACGAGCTGCGCGGGCGGTTGCCGCAGGCGCACGCCGAGCGCCTGGTCACCGGGCCGTCGCTGGAGAAGAGCATCGCGCCGCTGCGCAGCTTCGTGGTCGAGCCGATGCAGTACGGGCGCATGATCCTGGTCGGCGACGCCGCGCACATCGTGCCGCCGACCGGCGCCAAGGGTCTCAACCTCGCCGCGTCCGACGTGTACGTGGCCTGGAAGCTGCTCGCCCGCGCCTGCGCCGGCGACCAAGACGCGCTGCAGCGCTACTCGCCGCTGTGCCTGGACCGGATCTGGAAGGCGCAGCGCTTCTCGTGGTGGCTGACCAGCCTGCTGCACGACTTCCCGGACACGCCGATGTTCGACCGTCGCGTCCGCGAGGCGGAACTGTCCTACCTGCTCTCGAGCGAGGCCGGCCGCCGCAGCATCGCCGAGAACTACGTCGGGTTGCCGTTCCCCGAGACCGACTGAAGGCGCGGCGCTACAGCCAGAACGCCGGTTGCCCGTCGCGCTGGTCGCGGCCGGGATCGAGCGCGGCCGGCAGCCCGGAGCGGATCAGCGCCACCATCGAGCGCTGGGCCTGGGTGCTGGGCCGGTGCGCGCTGGTCGCCAGCATCACCCGTACCACCACCCCCGGCGGGGCGATGGAGCGGGTGAGGTAGCGCAGCGGCTGGGCCGCGGTGCGCACCGCGTTGGCGCTGAGCAGCGCGTGCCCGACGCCGTCGGCCACCAGGCCGAGGATCGCGTCCACGCCATCGGCCTCCATCGCGATGGTCGGCGCGTGGCCCAGCCGGGCCAGGGTGTCCTCGACCCGCATCCGGATGGTGTTGGGCCGGCGCGGGATCACCAGCGGCAGGCGCGCAAGTTCCTGCAGAGACACTGGCCGCGGATCGGCGCCGGCGCTGGCGCGCGACACCAGCAGCAGCGGTTCCTCGAACACCGTCTCCAGCGCCACGCCCGGCTGCTGCGGCAGGTCGTACACCAGGGCCACGTCGAGGGTGCCGGCGACCAGCGCCTCCAGCATCACCGTGCTCAGGCCCTCGCTGATCGACAGGGTCACGCCCGGCAGGTGGCGCGCGGCCGAGCGCACCAGGGCGACGGTCAGGAGCTTGGACAGCGTGGGCGGCATGCCGAGCGCGACCTTGCCGCGGGTGCCGCCGCCCAGGCGCGCGAGCTCGTCGCGCAGGCTCTCCACCTGGTGCAGCAGGCCGCGGCCACGCTCGAGCAGCACCCGCCCGGCTTCGGTCGGGGTGACGCCGCGGCCGTTGCGGACCAGCAGCGGCTGGCCCAGTTCCACTTCCAGCAGCCGCACCTGGCGGCTGAGCGCAGGCTGGGCCACGTCCAGCACCACGGAGGCACGGGTGAAGCTGCCGAGTTCGGCTACCTGCACGAAATAGGCGATCTGGCGCAGGTCCACGGCTCTACCGGTGCGGCGGGACGCCGATGGCCCATTCTACGCGCCGCGCCTCAGGCATCGAGGTCGAGCACCAGCCTCGGCGTCAGCGAGCGCGAGCAGCAGGGCGTGAACAGTGCGGCGGAGCTGCGTTCCTCGTCGGTCAGGAACTGGTCGCGATGGTCGGGGATGCCGGCCCGCACGCGGGTGACGCAGGTGCCGCAGATGCCCTGTTCGCACGACACCGGGATGAACACGCCGTGCGCCTCGAGGCACTGGGCGACGCTCTGGTCCGCGGCGACGCGGAACACGCGCCCGTCGTTGATCTCGACCTCGAACCCGTCGTTGCCCGGAGCATCCACCGGCAGCGCGCTGAAGGACTCACTGTGGAAGCGGTCGGCGCCGAACCCCGCCGCCTCGCAGGCCCGGCGCGCGGCCTCGATGAAGCCGGCCGGGCCGCAGGCGTAGACATGGCTGCCGGCCTGGGCGCTGGCCACGAGCGCGTCGAGGCGATGGCTCGGACCGTCGGGCCCGTCGATGTGGACGCGCACCTGGCGCGTCCAGGGCGCGGTGGCCAGGCGCGCCCGGAACGGCAGCCGCGCGCTGCTGCGCGCGCAGGCGTGCAGCGCGAACGGCCGTCCGTCGCGGTGCAGCACCTCGGCCATGCTCAGCAGCGGGGTGATGCCGATGCCGCCGGCGAGCAGCAGGTGGTGCGGCGCATCGCTCGCCAGCGGGAACAGGTTGCGCGGCGCCCCGATGCGCAACCGGTCGCCCTCGCGCAGCGCGTGCGCGGCGCGGGAGCCGCCGCGCGAATCCTCGGCCAGCAGGACGCCGAGCTCGTACCACGGCTGCCCGGGCGCGTTGCACAGCGAGTACTGGCGCACCAGGCCTTCGCCCAGGTGCACGTCCACGTGCGCGCCCGGCTCGAACGCCGGCAGCGGCGCGCCATCGGCGCGTTCCAGGCGCAGCGAGACCACGCCCTGCGCCTCGTCGGCGCGACGCGCGACGCGGACGTCGATCGTGTCGCTCACGCGGAGGCGCCGGCGGTTTCGGCCGCGATCGCCCGCTCGATCATGCGCCGCGCCTGCACGCCGCCGGCGTCGATGTTGAGCTTGAGCAGGTCGCGGCCCGGGTGGTCGAGCAGGTTGCGCTGCTGCGACTCGAGCATCGCCAGGTCCTCGGCGAAGATGCGGCCCTGGCCTTCGCGGATGCTGGCGGTCAGTTCGGGGTCGTCGACCTTGAAGCGGCGCGCCATGCCCCAGAAGTACCAGTGGCTGGTATCGGTCTCGGGGGTGATGAAGTCGACCACGATGCTGGACGCCTTCACCGCGTCCGCCGCCTGGTGGCCGCCATTGCCCGCCAGCGCCACGCCGACCTCGATCATGATGTGGCTGGGCAGGGTGAAGTGGCAGATCTGCCAGCGGTCGACCGGCTGGTCGTCGGGCAGGCCGTTGGCGCGCAGCGCGGCGCGCCAGAACGGCGGCGCCAGGACGTTCTCCATGAAGCGGCTGGTCACCACTTCCTGGCCGACCACGCGCGTGGTCACCGGCGACTCGTCGATCTCCTTCTGGCCGATGCTGCTGGCGTGGACGTAGGTCTCATGGGTGAGGTCCATGAGGTTGTCGACCATCAGCCGGTAGTCGGCCTTCACGTGGTACAGGCCACCGCCGTAGGCCCAGTCCAGGCTTTCCGCCCACTCGAAGTGGGGCAGGGCGTCGGGCGTGGCGAGCGCGGGGTCGCCGGGCCAGACCCAGACGAAGCCGTAGCGTTCGAGCACCGGGTAGCTGCGGATGCGCGGGAAGCCGCCGACGCGCTGCCCGGGCATCGACACGGTGCAGCCGTCGCGGCCCATCACCAGGCCGTGGTAGCCGCACACCAGCTTGCCCTCGCACACGGTGCCGAGCGAGAGCGCGGCGCCGCGGTGCGGGCAGAAGTCCTCCACCGCGGCGGCGCGGCCCTCTCCGTCGCGGTACAGGCACATCGACAGGCCGCAGATGCGCCGCCCCAGCGGCTTGCCCTCGAT
>Ga0123333_10002070_pt1 | contig 20830 bp, 14 predicted proteins | sample BioC12SIPDNA_3_FD_89957 | JGI IMG/M metagenome (GOLD analysis project Ga0123333, IMG submission 89957) | Anaerobic biogas reactor microbial communites from Washington, USA - Biogas_R2_B C12 SIP DNA | ecosystem: Engineered > Bioreactor > Anaerobic > Unclassified | place: Washington, USA... | reverse complement strand
TTCCGTTACGCTCAAACCGCTGTGCTTGCCCATCGAGAAACTCCTTTGGATAAAGACCTCTACCATGTTCCACATCCCAGAAGTCTCTCACAACCCGTTTCCAGATAACCCGAGACGATACAGTATAAGGCGTCAAGTGTAAGTGACTTTTTCATGGTACGTGAGGGCCTCTCAGGGTTTTCACGCACGTTCTTTATCCTCGTTTGGTCGGGCCGTCCAGTCCGCCACAATACATCGACGCACTATGTAACGGGAAATGACGAATTGCCCATCGCTATTTCCGTGTTAAGATCTCCTTAGTAGTCAGTTACTTTTTCATGGTGCGTGGAAGCTGCCTCAGCTTTCACGCATTTTTTTCGGTCGCCGTCCCCTCGGCTCCGCCTCCGTCACGCACCCAACCGGGCAGTGCATCGACGGCCTATGTAACTATTAATGATGAATTGCAATTTCTACCTATGGCCAATAAACTCCAGTCTGTCGGTGACTTTTTCATGGTGCGCGGCGGGCTCCTAAAGGCTCACGCGCACTTTTTTACGCCCCAGCCATCCGCTGCGTTTCCATCCCTGGTCTGTCTCCAGACCAGCCACAGTCAGATACGTGATTGCCGCCCGGCCGTGGTCGGAGCGGACGCCCGGCGGCCTCTGTAACCTTGCGATGCTCAGTTCCTGTTGATTTCTGCATTCGAATGCATTATCCTGTACCCCAGTTGCATTCGAATGCAACGGCATAATCGGAGACCAATTTGGTGGCCATCACCACCTACGACATCGCCCGCAAAGCCGGGGTCCATCAGAGCACCGTCTCCCGGGTGCTCTCGGGGTTTCCCCACGTCCATCCCCAGACCGCCGAGCGGGTCCGGCAGGCCTGCCGCGAGCTTGACTATGTTCCCAACGCCGCCGCCCGGACCCTGCGAACCCGCCGCAGCAGCGCCATCGCCGTTCACCTGCCCGTAGGCACCGAGACCGTGCTGGCCGACCCCTTCGTACCCGTGTTCCTCAGCGCCGTGAGCCGCCAGGCCGCCCGCCACGGCTACAGCGTGCTGCTCTCGAACGCCGGCTCCGAGGATGACGAGACCAGCCTGGCCGCCCTGATCCAAACCCGCCGGGCCGACGGGGCCATCGTCACTTCGCCGGCGCAGGACGATCCGACCATCGAGACCCTTGCCCGCGAGCGCATCCCGTGCGTGCTGGGCCGCTATGAAGGCCAGCTCAGCCGGCGCATGGTCTGCGTCGATATCGACAACCGCCACACCGGCCGCCAGGCCGGACGATTCCTGGCCGCTCGCGGCCATCGGCGGATCGGCCTGCTCACCGAACCACCCGAGTACCTCGTCGGCCGTGATTTCCGCGCCGGGTTTATCGAGGCCCTGACCCAGGCGGACGTCACTTGCGCGACAGAGTTGCTTAAGCAGTCGCCCATCACCTTCGAAGCGGCCTTCCGGGCCGCCAGCGAACTGCTGGTGCTGCGCGACCCCCCGACCGCCATCGTGGTCAACACCGAACTGAAGGTCTTCGGCGTCCTGGAGGCGGTGCGGCAATCCGGGCGGAACGTCCTGGTGCTCGGCGTCGAATCGCCCCTGCTGGTCTTCCAGCATCCGCGGCTTCCCCGCATCCGCGCCCCGATCGACGAGCTGGGCCGCCGTATGGCCGCGACACTGATCGCCATGCTCGGAGCCAAAAGCCCGTCGCCGCAGCCGCAGATGCTGCGGGCGCAGATCATCGACGAAAACGGAAACGTCTTTGGAGGCAACGACCATGAGTGATATCCGACTGACTTCCAGCCCGTGGGGCTTTCGCCAGACCCAACTGATCGACCAGTTCGAGTGGTTCCGCAAGGTCGGGCTCGATTACGTCTGCGGACAGTTCTTCGCCGAGATGCCCGGCATGCTCGATCCGGGCATCAGCGAGTTCGAAATCGTCAAGATCCGGGCCACCGCTGGGCGCTATGGCCTGAGTTACGCCAGCTTCAACGGTGACGGCGATTTCATGGTGGCCAAGAACGTCGAGAAGGAGATCGCCACCTGCATCGAGCGGATCGACAAGGCGGTAGCATTCGGTCCGGAGGTGATCATCGTCTTCGCCGGCTGGCAGGACCGCAGCGACGATGCGGTCTACGCCCAGGTCTCAGCCGCCCTCAAGCAGATCGCCCGCCACGCCGCCAGGTACAACCTGACCGTCGCCCTCGAAAACCACGGCGGCCTGACCACGACCGCCCAGCAGATCAACCGCATCCTCGACGGCGTCGGCGAGGACAACATCGGCGTCAACTATGACCCCGCCAACTTCCTGATGTACGGCGAGGACCCGTTCAAGGCCCTCAAAGGCCTCAAGCACCCGATCACCTTCACGCACTTTAAGAGCCTCAAACGCACCGACGGCAAGAAAGCCTACTGCCGCATCCGCGAAGGCGAGATCGATTACGTCCCGATCCTGAAGGAACTCGCCAAGACCTACCGCGGCTTCTACGCCATCGAGTACGAAGAGCCGTCCGACGTCTTCGCCGGCTCGGAGGATGACCTCAAATCGCTCAAGGACCTGCTGACCAAAGCCGGAGTGAAGCTGTAAGCATCCGGCAGACCAGACCGACATGGAGCCATCCCGTGTTTGAAATCGCCAAAGCCGTCATCATCGAACGCCCGCGCCACGCCGCGGTCAAGGACATCCGCCTGCCCGCGGTCGACGACGAGTCGATCGTCGTCCGCGTCCACTACAGCGCCATCACCACCGGTACCGAGATCAAGACCTGGAACGGCCGGACCGGCAAGCTCGGCGGCAAGCTCTGGTATCCGCTGGTGCCGGGCTACGAGGAGGTCGGCGAAGTCGTTTACGTCGGTCCGAAGGCCCAGACCACTTCAACGGGCGAGACGCTCAGGGTCGGCGATCGCGTGATGGCCAATGAGGTCCGCAGCTATCCGGATCACTGCGCCGCCTGGGGCGGCCAGGTCGGCTTGGCGGTCAAGAACCCGACCACCGCCGGCTCGCCGTTCGATCGCCCGGCCAGAATCCCCGACAACGTGCCCTACCCGTCTGCGGCGGTGGCCTACCTGCCCGCCGTGGCCAAGAAGGGCATCGACAAGGCCGGCGTCCGCGAGGGTGAAACGGTCGTGGTCATCGGCATGGGCGCGGTCGGCCTGTCGGCTGTCCAGTTGTGCAAGCTGCGCGGCGCCCGCGTGATTGCCATCGACAAGAGCCCGTGGAAGGCCAAGCGGATCGAGAAGGTGGCCGACCACGCGATCGGCTGCGATGGCCTGCTGGCCTACGAGCCGGTGGCCGACCTGACCGGCGGACGCATGGCCGACGTGGTCATCGAGTGCAGCGGCGACTCCAAGGTCGTCGATGGCCTTTGCCAGCTCGTCCGCGAGGGCGGCTGGGAGGTCGGCGACGACGGCGGCCGCCTGCACCTCCAGGGCGACTATCCCGATCCGATCTCGATCACCCAATACGCCCAGTGGTTCAACCGCAACCTGCGGATCTCCACGAGCTGCGCGCTCAAGGCCGGCGACAAGGAGGCCGTGCTGCACCTCATGGCTGAGGGCAAGTTCGACGCCACGTTCCTCTACGACAAGGAGATTCCCGTCGACCAGGCCCCAGCCGAGTACGAGGAACTCGAACAGAACCTGGATCGTCGCGTCAAGACGATCCTGCGATGGACATAACAGAGGACGGAAGGACACCCATGTACGAAAAAGCGAAGGCAATCGTCGTCGTCAAACCCCGCTGCGCCGAGGTCCAGGAAATCCCCCTGCCGCAGGTCGACGAGCAGTCAGTGGTCGTCCGCACGACCTACAGCGGCATCAGCATGGGCACCGAGATGAAGGTCTGGTCGGGCCTCTCCGGCCATCTGGGCGGCGAGCTGTGGTATCCGCTGATCCCCGGTTACGAGGAGGTCGGCGAAGTGGTCCACGTCGGGCCCAAGGCCAAAAAGACGTTCGCGGGCGAGACCTTGAAGGTCGGCGACCGGGTGATGGCCAACGAGCTGCGCTACTTCCCGGAGCACTGCCACGCCTGGGGCGGCCAGGTCGGCGTCGCCGTCAACAATCCGCGCACCTCGCCCTCACCATTCGACTGGCCGGCCAGGATCCCCGACAACGTCAGCTATCCGGAGGCCGTGATCGCCTATCTGGCCACCGTCGCGGAAAAAGGCATCAACCGCGTCCAGCCGAAGCCCGGTCAGACCATCCTGGTCATCGGGGCGGGCATGGTCGGCGTCTCGTGGATGCAGCTCGCGAAACTGGCCGGCTGCCGCGTGATCGCCATGGAGGTCAACCGCAAACGCTGCGAACTGGCCGCCAGGTTCTGCGACGAGATGATCGACGTCCACCGCGACGACCCGCTGGCCCGGCTCAAACAACTCACCAACGACAAGATGGCCGACATCATCGTCGAATGCTCCGGCAACGCAGCCGTCGTCACCGAACTCCACAAATACCTCCGCGACGGCGGATGGGCCGTCGACGAGCCCTTCGGCCACATCCACCTCCAGGGCGACTACCCGTGGCCGGTGATCATTCAGCCGTACCAGAACTGGTTCACCAAGAACATGAACATCTCGCTGACCTGCGCCCTGCGGCCCGGCGGCAAGGAACGCATCCTCCAGTTGATCTCCGAAGGCAAGTTCGACGCCAAGACGCTGCTGCAAAGCCCCCTGACCGTCGAAGTCCCCGTCGACGAATCGCCCAAGGCCTACCACATGGCCGAGGAATCCAACAAGGACATCTTCAAGGTCATCTTCAAATGGTGAAGACGCCACGCGCCCGCTGTCCGAATGTAGCTCCGCCGCCCTCGGCGGACTCCTCGCCACTTGGTTCGAGACGTCGAAAGCCCTGGATTCCTGCCTGCGCGGGAATGACACAATGGGTCGCCGTCGCCTCCGAAAAGAGCCGCGACTGTGAGGGAGCGAGGGCCTTCGGCAACGTAGGGTGGGCACCGCCCACCAAAGGAGCACCAGAATGAAACTCTGCGTCGGTAGCTGGGCCTTCCGCCACATGGAGGTCGAGGACTATGTCCCGAAGCTCGCCAAGATGGGCTTCACCGCTATCGAGTTCGGCACCGAAAAGAAGCTCTGCGAACAGATCGACCTCTATCGTGACGTCGGCTACTACGCCCGCCGCAAGCAGTTCCTCCGCGATCTGGGCATGCGCCTGGCCTCGCTGCATCCGGGCAGTGATTTCACCGTCCCTGAAAAAACCCGCCGCCGCCAGATGCTCGAGGAACTCAAGCGCGCCGCCGACGTAGCTGTTTTGCTCGGTGCGCCCGTCCTGGTCTTCCACGACGGCTGGGATAAGCCCAAGGATGCCAAACAGCGGGATCAGAAATTCCGTCAGGTCGTCGACGCTTTTACCGAACTGGCCGACTACGCTGCGCAGTACGACCTGAAGCTCGCCTTCGAAAACCACGGCCTTTTCTCCGAAACCGGCCCTGAGTCCCGCCGCGTCTGCCGCGCCGTCAAAAGGAAGAACTTCGGCGTCACCTACGACAGCGGCAACTACCAGATCATGGGCGAAGACGCCCTCCGCGGCCTCCAAGCCGTCAAGACCCACATCAACCACGTTCACCTCAAGGACGTGATCGAACGCGACGGCCAGAAGGAATACGCCGCCATCGGCGAAGGCCCCATCGATTTTTCCGCCATTCTCAAAACCCTCGCCGAGATCGGTTACGACGGATACATCATGGTCGAATACGAAGGCCCAAACCCCTTCGAAGGCATGAAACGCTCCCTGGCCGCCCTGCTGAAAGCAGCCAAACAAGCCAAGGTGACACTGGAACTCTAACCCCCATTCTGGAGTACCGTCCATGGACTACATTTTCATCTTTCACGCCAACCTTCACTACTCCCAGCTTCCGCTGGACAAGAAGGAGTTTGTGATCCGCGAGAGCTACGACGCGACGCTGCGGCTGCTGCGCGAGCGGTATCCCCAAGCCCACTTCGCATTCGAGGCCTCGGGCTACACGATCGAGGAGATGCAGCGGCTGGCCCCGGACGTGCTGGACCGCTACCGCCAGGCGTTCGCCGACGGCGTCTGCGAGTTCATGGGCTCGCCCTACGCCCACTCGATGCTGGCCAACTTCCCTTTCGAGGACGGCCTCTGGTCGCTCAAGTTCTCGATGGAGACCTACGAGAAGGTCCTGGGCTTCCGCCCAGCCACCGCGTGGAACCCCGAATGTTCGTGGAACGCCCGCATGCCCGAGATGTTCGAGAAGGCGGGTTTCACCAACCTGATCACCGACTGGGAGTCGTTTCTGATCTCCACGCGGCCGGAGGTCCGGGCCGTCGAGTACGATCCCGACCGCTCCCGCAAGGACGGCAAGAACCTGCCCTACTATGATGTGAGCCCAGACGACCCGACGCTGCACTACCCGCTGCGGATCACCGACAAGCTCACCGGGTTGATGCGCTCCGACCGGACGTGCAACGAACTGCTGTGGTACATGATGGGCCAGAGCGAAGAGACCGACGGCAAGGGCCCAGCCGAAGTGCCGCTCGAAAAACCCCTCTCAGCCGTCCGCAAATGGACGGGCAGCGACAAGGGCGGCTTCCTGATCCCCTACGCCGAGGACGCTGAGTACTGCGGCACCACCGGCTATTTCTTCCTGAAGTACTACAACCAGTTCCGCCTGTTCGAGCCGAGTCCCGAGAGCCTCCAGCGGCTCGACGCCCTGCTGGCCGAGGTCACGAAGATGGGCGACCTGATCACCGTCTCCGAGGCGGTGGCCAAGTACCCGCGGATCGAGGACGTGGAAATGGCCTACGAAGACAAGATGGCCTGGCACCGAACGTTCTCCGACGCCTGGGCCAATACGCCCTGGGCCAAGGAACTCGACCCCCACTGCAAACGAATTCATGACGAGCTGATGCGGCTGGAAAAATCGGCCAAGTCCAAGAAACAAAAGGACTTGCTGAAGCAAGGCTGGTATCACCTGATCTGCGCCGAGAACTCGGATGGCCGATGGCCCCCGCCGCCACTCGAGCCGGGCAAGTGGAACATCGACTACTGCTGGGACCACGTCCGCGAAGCCGACAAGGTTCTGGAACAGCTCAAGTCCCAATAGCCGAAGCCGACACAACTCACTACAACACAATGAGTTATTTCAGAAGCGGCCTTCGTCGCCCCGATGACGGCCGCTTTTCTTTGCGCAGAGTCTTGACAAATCCCGCCCATCACGGCACTATAGCACTTATAGAGCAATTCTAGAGTGGTTACTATGGCGGACACGAACCTCAAATCGTCGCCGTTGACCTATCAGCGGGTGCGTCAGACCATCATCGACCGGATCGCTTCCGGCCAGCTTCAACCCGGAGACAAGCTGGCCTCGGAGCGCCAGTTGGCCAAGGACTTCGGCTGCAACTTCCACACCGTCCGCCGTGGACTGGCGCTGTTGGAGCAGGAGCGCTGGATCGAACGGCGGATCGGCGCGGGCACGTTTATCCTTCGCTCAGCCGGGCAGGACGTCGAACCGATCGAGCCGCCGAAGGCCGCGGCCAAGGGGCTTCTCGGCGTGATCTGCCCGTCGCGGCTGGACAATTTCGCCACCGAAATGCTCCACCACCTTCACCACGAAGCCGAGCGGCGCGGGTTGGGTTTGTCGATCCGCACGGTCAGCGACTTCGGTTCGACCGCGCAGCAGATCGGCCGGCAGATGCTCGATCAGGGGTGTCTGGCGTTGCTGGTTCCGTGGATGCCGGACCCGGCGCCCGCTGCGGATCTCTGGCAACTGGCCCGTTCGGTCAAGGGTCCCCTGGTCCTCTCGCGACCATACCCGGGATTGGAGGCATACTGCTATGAGCGGCCGGAGGTGTTCGGCCGGGCCGAGTTCACCGCGGTCGAGATGTGCTGCCGCTACTTCCAGGAACTGGGTCACAGCCGGATCGCCTTCTTCGGCCCGGACACTCTGCGCAACGAGGGTCTTGGTCACCGCGTTCTGGCTTACAGCCGTTTTGCCTCCCATCACGCCATGGCGAACCTGGCCAGCCTCGTGGGCGGGCGGGCCGACGAGGTCGATGCCGTGGTGGACCGCTGGTCGGCCATGGCCGGCGACCTGGCCGTCATCTGCTTCGACGATGACCACGCCCTGCGGCTGATGACCGCCGCCCACAAGCGCGGCCTGCGCATCCCGCAGGACATTGCGATTTTGGGCTTCAACAACATTCCGCTGTCGCGGACGTCCGATCCGCCGCTCTCGACGGTGCAGTTCGATTACGACTACGTCGCCACCTCGATGCTCGACCACGCCCAGGCACTGGCCGACGGCCGATCGGCCCAGGCCGAAGGCCTGGCCCGCGAAAAGCTGGTGATCCGCGACTCGTGCGGCGGACGGCTTTGTGCGGACGAAAGGCTGAACCAGATCCTTGAGCGAATCGGAGCGGGAAACGGTAACTGACGGTTCTGGAGGAACGTGATGGCACGCGTATTCAGGACGGACAGAGGCAACAAGAACCGCCCGAGCGGGTTCACGTTGATTGAGCTGTTGGTGGTCGTGGCGATCATCGCGGTGCTGGTGAGCATCCTCCTGCCGTCGTTGCAGAAGGCCAGGGAAATGGCGCAGATCGGCGTGTGCCTGTCCAACCTTCGCGGAATCGGGGCGGCGATGGCCATCTACGCCGGCGACAATCACGGCCATCCGCCGGTGGCGTGGGACGGAAGCAGGACGTGGTCCCGCCGGATGCTGGACGACGGGTACCGCGCCGCGTTTCGCTGTCCCGGCCACACTCCCGTCTACCCGGTGGACGATGAAGCTGAACTTCGCAGTTACACCCTCAACGGCTGGACCACGCAGGATACCGCGCACGCGTCGCACGCGTCGGCCGCGAATCGGTCCGTCGATGAAATCTCCGCGCCCTCGATCTCAGCCTGGGCGGCGGAGGTCTGGCGAGGAGCCTACTGGAGTGGCGGGATTGTCCAGGCGGAGAACCAGATCGACTCCTGGCCGGAGAACCTCAACAGCCTGCTCTGGGTTCATAATCCCTATCTGTTCGTCAGCGATATGGGGCTGCATGGGCCGGATCGGAGCCAGAGCGTCCTGTTTTACGACGGGCACGCCCAGAGCTATCCGTTCATGTACTTCGACGGCGGCTTGTATCCCGAGAACATGTACGGCTGGAGGTGGTACCTGATCGGCGACGATATTTGACGAACGTTGGGTCAGTGTTGTGCGGTTCCCTGCGGAAAGACGAAAGGCTGTCAGATCAATGAAGCGAATGAACCAGTTCCTGGTATGGGTGCTGACGGGTTGTCTGTGCGGGCCGGTATGGGCGGTCGAATGGACGCCCACGCTGGCCAACACGCCGAACCTTCACACGACCACGTTGACGCTGACGCTGAACGTCGAGCCGGGCGCAGCCGAGCGCATTCCCGTCGAACTGCACAATATTGGCGAGAGCGTCTGGACGGTCGAGGCGCCGGCGGGCGAGTCGACGTTGACCCCCGCCGATTTCCAGTGCACCTCACCGGGCAATGTCAACGACGGGTTGGTGTTCGGCTATGTGACCAGGATCACGGCGCCGGATGCAGATGTTGAATCGATCGAGGCCACGTGGTCCGGCGACGACGGCGTGCGATATCCCTGGGAAGCCGACCCCGCGCCGAAAGGGAAGGATGACGACGGCGCGACGATCTGGCCGGGCCTGCATCGCGACAATGCCGGACACTTCGCCTTTCGCTACGAACCGAACGGCCTGCTGACGGACACCGTGAGTTTCGATGGCATTTCCCGCCAATACCATCGCCTCGCTTCGACGCCCGACGCATTCTGGCAGTTTCACTTCATCATTCCCGACGCGCTCGGCCCCGAACGCACCCTCGCCAGCGAAGCCAACGAGAAGGTGCACATGTCGGGCCGGGGCGAGGAAGTGAGCGTCAAGACCGCCGACAGCGTCTACAACCCCAAAGACGCGAAGGTGGACTGGACCTCGTTCCGCTGGACACGAGAAGTCCGCGTCGCCGACGGCAGACAGTACACGCAGGAATTGCGTTACGGTGCGATGGCCCTGGGCGTGCAGGTCGAGACGGACAGCCCGAAACTCGCCGTCGGATACGGCCCCGCCGAAAAGGGCGGCGGGAACCTGTTCCTGGCGATCCCGACGGCCGAGGGTCTGAAGATCGCCCAACCGGGCGACCCGATCAACCCGGTTGCGATGAGTCAGAACTGGCTGTTGATGGTGGATGGTGACGCAGCCGGCTCGATTCCCGTCATGCTGATCCTCCAACACCGTCCCGACGCGCTGGACTACCAGGCGACCGGACTGACGATCATGCGAGACGAGGGCGTCGGCACCCTCGCCGTCGGTGCCCCGTTCGGCGTGAAAGTCCTCTCACCGGATCTTGTCCGCCAATGGAGCAGGACTCCCGACGCGATTCTCACTACCAAACTGCTCGCCTTTCGACCGCATCTGATGGCCTATCCGTGGGGCTGCCACGAGACGTTCTCCGTGAAGGACAACCAGGTCCACATCCGCGACACGATGACATTCCTGCCCTGGCGGGACGACTGGAATACCAGGGCCGAGCCGTCTTCGCCGCTTCCGCCGATGGTCGCCTGGAGCGTGGAGGCCGGGTATCTGCCGAAGTCCTGCGTTCGGGACGTTCAGCCGACCGGCATCGACACTCGCTACGGCCCCTACTGGGTGCGTACGGGCGAAAAGGTGGACTACGTCCTGCCCGTTCCGCGGGCATGGGACGATTTCTCTCTTCGTTGTCAGCCGACCGCCGACCTGGCGTGGCTGGACAAGATCACGCACGCGACGCTGAGCGCGGTGGTCAGCTACGATACCGACAAACCGACCGAGCCGAAGCTCTATACGCACGACTGGACTTACGACTTCACCGCCGGCGGGTGGCGGGCGGCGAACTACCTGACGCCCGAGGAACGGGCCCACTGGCGATTGGCTACGCGACAGCGGATCATCGGCGGGCTGATGCCTCAGAACTACCGCCTGCGGGTCGATCCGATCACCGGCGCGAAGTACCTGGGCGTGAGCTTCGTGTGGTTCGGCAGAGAATCCCCCGTGTGCACATTCGAACTTGGGCCGAACGGCGCGGGATATCACGATCAGCCGTTCTGGCTTGGAATCGGCCTGTACGGCATCTACACGCAGGCGAAGTACAACGCCGCGTGGGACCTGATTCGCCGCCAGTGGCCCGTGGTTCGTTCGCTCCTGAGCTACTTCGAGTATTTCAACAGTTGGTCGCTGATGGACCCCGGCGCGCAGGAGAGCGGAGGCATGTACCATGCGGACATGCCGACCGCCGGCTACGCCGGACTGGTCGGATACTACTACCTCGCCAGGCAACTCGGCACGCCGTACCAGAAGGACCTGGGCGCGTATCTGCTGGCTCGCAGCGCGGTGCCGATGGGCTGCAAGCTGGGGTTCCGCAAGTTCATGGAGCGAAGCGGCATTCGACACAGCGAAGTGGTGGGCAAAGCCCTGCCCAGCGGATTCGGCGAGGATTTCGCGGTCTCGCTGCACACGCCGGTCGCCGGAAAGGACGCTTGGGACAGCAGCGATACCTGGTGGGAGACGGGCTGTCTCGGGCCGCAGTCGGGGCAGCCGGAAGTAATGGACCTGTTCGTCAAACGTTGCTTCAAGGATCTGGATGCGTTCGAGCGCATCTTCCTGGAATGCTGCCCGAACGAGGAGTTCGCGAAGAACAACGACGTGCGGATCATTCCGCACGTGATGGTGCGAACGAGGCTGGGCGGAGAAATGATCCCCAGCGGCGAGGAACTGGTGCGACTGCAGAACCGCGACCGGTACCTCCTGCGCGACGTGCACTGCTTCACGGAGATCCTCTCGGCTGAGTGCCCCGTCAAGTTGCTCGACTGGACGCCGGGATACATCGAGTCCGCATGCTGGAACGATCAGAGCGGCCGTGCGGAGATCGGAGTTGATGGACTTACGACTGGAGCCCAGGTGTGGATCGCCGTCAGAGGCAAGACGGCAACGTTGGAGCTGGATCAGAAGCCGGCGGAGGCGACGCTCGTCGAACGATGGAATGGCTGGACGGTGTTTTCGGTCAACGTGCCCGCGGGCGCGCACACGCTGACCATAGGGAGTATCGAACCATGCGAAACACGAACCACAGAGCAGGAAGATATGCCATGACGCGCAGGTTCAGGACGGACACAAAGAGGAACCACCCGAGCGCGTTTACGCTGATTGAGCTACTGGTGGTCGTAGCGATCATCGCGGTGCTGGTGTCGATCCTGTTGCCGGCCCTGGCGACGGCGAGGGAAAATTCCCGGATGGTGTTGTGCACAAACAATGTTCGCCAACTCGGGCTCGCGTGTGCCGAATACTCGCTGGCGCAGTACGATTGGCTGATTCCTCCCGTCACGCACGGTGGCGTTCAGAGCGTCAACGGCGGATGGGGCGTATCGTGGAAGTTGGGCCTGATGGTCGATCGTCTCATCCTGGACGAACGGGTCTTCCGCTGCCCGTCACATAGGCCCAAGTATCAATCCAGCCAGAACAGTCTGGCCAGTTATGCGACCAATGAGTGGATTACCACCAACCACAGCATGTTCCCCTTCAAGTGGTACAAGAGCGCGGAGATCGCCGCCCTCTTTCCCTCCGACAGAGTCGGATACATGATCGAAACCTGGGCGGGGCAGTCCAGCGCTTCGCCTTACGGATATGTGGACAATGAGATCTCCCGATGGGAGTCGAACATCGCTGACATCTCGTGGTTGAATAACTGGTACCCGTTCCACACGTCGGTACACTATGGCGACAGTCGGGTGACCATGTTGTTCGTGGACTGCCATGCGGCCCCGATCACGGTAACGGCTGACATGGCGTCGTACTGGTATGACTTCATCGGCAACAGTTGGTATTGGCGTCCTCAGTAGCTCGCCTTTTTAAGGCCTGCGGCGGACATCGAGAAGACACTCGTAACGTGAACCCTCTGAAGAAGGAAGCGTAGGAATGATCCTTCGGTCGATCCTGACGGTGCTGGCGTGTTCTCTGGCGGTGCAGGCGGAGACGGTGTTCCAAGACGACTTTGCGAACGGCCTGGAGCAGTGGGCGCTGGTCGGCCATGCCGAAGGGATGCCGTCGGTCCAGGACGGCATGCTGGAATTGACGCCGACTGTTCCGGGCGAACCGTGGGAGTGCCGGGCGACGTCGACGGCGCAGTGGACCGACTACGGGCGATATGAGCTGAGCTTCGACGTGATGCATTGGCATGAAGACCCGGAGAATCAGCTCGTCCGCGTGACCATGCCGGGCGGCTTGCAGTTGGCTATTCGCGATTGGGGCAACGGCGTGAAAGTGCTGTTCAACGGTGAGGAGATCGGAGCGACAAGCACGCAGTTCAACCAGGTCCAGAGCTTCCGTATGGTGACCGACGGCCGGCGAGCGGCGGTGTTCCACAACGGTCAGGAGGAATGGTCGGGCACGCTGGCCAACGACCCCGATTTCCGCCAGTCGCCCTCGATCGTGCTCTGGTGCAAAGCCGGGGCGAAGGTGTGCCGGTTCGACAACGTCAAGCTCGATTACGCACCGAAGACGGCCCTGCCGCCCGTCTCGGCGCGATGGCGGCCGGACCTGGACAACACGCCGAACCTGCACACCACGACGCTGGCGATTGACGGAGTACTCAAGGGTCCAGTGGCCAAGACGGCTGTGGTGGAACTGGTCGCGCTGGATGACGGCGAATGGCGAGCCGAACGGCCCATCGAAGCAAAGGACGAAATCGAGCTGAGGCTCTCGCCGGAGGATTTCGCGAACACGAAAGAAGGCAAGACGAAGGCTCCGCTGCACTTCGCCATGGTCAAAGCCGCGCGGGTGTCGATCGCGGGCGAGCCGGAGTCGGGCGTCACCGACGTTTCGTTCGCGTGGACGGGCAACGACGGCGTGGTCTATCCGTGGGAAAAAGACCGCGAACCGCTGGAGACGAAGGATGGGCTGACTTGGTGGCCGGGAGTGGACCACAATAACGGCGGCCATTTCGCCTGGCGGTACGAGCCGAACGGCCTGCTGATCAACAACGTGAGCTTCGACCATCTCGACCGCTCATGGTACTACTTCAAACCAGGCCGCGGCAAGGAGAGCTTCCAGTTCAACTTCGCGATTCCCGAGGCGAAGCAGGCGCAGGTGAAGGTCGTGGAAGAAGAGCAGAAGGTCGGCCCGGGCATCGCGGGCCTGCGCTGGCGGCTCGAGCACACAGCCGATCAGGGCCTCTACAAGAACGACCAGATCGAGGCGGACTGGACGACGTTCCGCTGGCAACGGAAGGTGGCCATCCCGTCCGGCGAGTCATACGACCAGGAACTGCGATACAGCGCGATGGGCGTGGGCGTCCAGGTGGAGACCAACTCGCCACAGTTCGAGCTGTCGTTCCAGGACGGCGAGTCGCGGCGCGGTCCGGCGGCGGTGGTGCTGCCGCACGGCGACGGCGTCCGTCTGGTCCGTCCGGAGGAAGGGCTCGATCCATCGGCGATGGAGGCCAACTGGCTGCTGCTGGTGGCCGACGACGGCTCGCCCGAGATTCCGGTCATGGTGATCTTCCAACACCGGCCGCAGCGGCTGGAGTGGAGCGACGGCCGGCTGCTGATCGTCCGCGAGAGCGGTGTCGGCACGCTGGCGATGGGAACGCCCTACGGCACGACGGTGCTGTCGGAAACGACGCTCGCGCAGTGGTCGGCCGATCCGAAGCAGATCTCAGCCGAGCGGCTGGCCCGCTTCGCCGAACTGCTGACCGCGTATCCCTGGACGTGCCATGAACGATTCGCGGTGGCCGACGGCTGGGTACACGTGCGGAACGACCTGGAGTTTCTGCCGTGGAGCGATGACTGGGCCACCAAACCGCGACGCTTGACCCCCCTGCCGCCGTTCGTGAGCTACGGCATCGATCGCGGCATCCTGCCGCGGCAGTGCGCCGAGAACGCCGAAGACCTCGACCTGCCGACCAAATGGGGGCCGTATTGGGCGGTCCAGGGCCAAACGTTGACCTACCGGCTGCCGATCCCGCGGATGTGGGACTACGCTCCGCTGGGCACCGAGCCGACGGAAGAAAACCGCTGGCTCTACGACCGGCTGATCGGCTCCATCTCGCCCGCTGCGTTTGAACGATTCGCCGGCGAGCCGGTCCCGACGGTATATCCGCACGGCTGCGCCCATGACTTCGTGGTCGGGGCGTGGCGGTCGGCCAACTACATGCCGGACGACGCGCGGGCGCTGCTCCGCGAAAAGACGATCCCGTATCTGGACAGCGCCCTGTTTCCGCAGAATTACCGCTACCGTCGCGACCCGATCTCCGGGGCGCAGTACCTGGCGTGCACGTTCGTGTGGATGGGCGAGGACCAACTCAACGGCGAAGGCTGGGCCGACATCGACTATTGGCAGGGCATCGTGCTCTACGGGCTCTACACCAACGCCAAGTACGCCGCCAACTGGGAGACGATGAAGCAGCGGTGGCCGGTGATCCGGTCGATGCTCTCGTACTGGGAGGCGCTGCACAGTTGGGCGCTGATGGGCCCGGGCGCCCGCGAGGCGGGCGAGATCTACGGCGGCGACATGGCGACCGCCGGTTACGCCGGGCTGGTCGGGTTCTGCCGCCTGGCCGAGCGGCTGGGCACGCCGTACCAGAAGGACCTGGCGGCGTACCTGCTGGCCAAGAACGCCCCGCCGCGGCTGGCGATGTTCGGCTTCGTGGACTGGTGCGAGCCGATGCGTCACCAGGAACTGCCGGAGGGCAAGATCTGCTCAGGGTTCGGCGAGTTGTGGCAGGCGTCGCTGAAGGACCTGGACACCAGCGTGCACGACATGTCGTCGAAGGATCCGTGGTGGGGTTCGGGCTGCATCGGCCCGCAGAGCGCCCATCCGGAGTTCCTGGACCTGATCGCGCACTGGAACCGCCCGGCGGCGGTGGATTGGGAAAAGCGGTTCATGGCGATGTGCCCGAATGAAGGCCTCAAGACTCACAACGACGGCAACGTGATTCCGCACGTGATGTTCCGGGCGTACCTGGAGGACGACGCGCTGCGGGCGTCCGCGTTCGACCTGCTGCGGCTCTGGCACGAGGGCTACATGCTCCGCAACACCCACGCGGTGGCAAGTCTCCTGTCGTGGGATTGCCCGGTGCGGCTGATCGACTGGTCGCCCGCGTACGTCGAGTCGGCGCGGTGGGACCGGGCCGGGGGATCGGCGAACGTGCGCCTGACGGCGGACGAGCCGACCACGCTGCACATGTTGGTGCGGGCTGAGGACGCCGAGATCACAGCCGACGGCCAGCCGGTCGAGGTCCGCAAGAAAGGCGTCTGGGACGGTTGGCGCGAACTGCGGTTTGACCTGCCTGCCGGTCGGCACGAGTTGACGGTCCGCCCGAAGTAACAGGACCCCAAGCGAGTCCGCGCATAGCCCGAAGGGCCGACGTCAGACGCCCGTGCAGGGAACGTTGGTTTTGCCCTGGTCGGCGGCCTGCTGGGCGGTCAGGACGACCGCTTGGGTGGCGATGACCTCCGGCGTGGTCAGTTCGGCATCTTCGGGGTGTCCGGCGATCTCATCGAGGAATGACTGGAGGTAGCCGCCGGGCCGGCCGGGATCGGCGTTCACGTACGTCGGGGACTTCTCGCCGTGATGGACGAGCATGAGCTTGTCCGACCCGATGACGGTTTCGATCACGCCCCTGGTCCCGTGGATGAGGAACCGCCAGTAATACGGCAGCCCGTAGAGGCCGTCGGGCGAGAGGTACGAGACATCGAAGAGCACGCCGCCGTCGTTGTCGAGGCGGAGCATGGCCTGGGCGGCATCCTGGAAATGGGGAAACTGCGGGGTCTTGGCATTCCAGGCCCGTGCGGCGACGACCTCGGCGAACGTGCGGCCGGCGATCCAGGAAACGACGTCGATGCCGTGGATGGCCAGGTCATTGATGGTCCCGCCGTGCATGCCGGGCTCGAAGTACCATTGCGGCCGGACGCCGAGGTTCAGCGGATGCTGCCCGCTGAAATCGACGGTCTGGACCTCGCCGATCTCGCCGGCCTGGATCAGGCGTCTGGCGGTGCGAAGCGGCCCGTTGTCGCGCAGATCGAGCTGACAGCCGACGCACAGTTTGGACTTTGCCGCGAGTTGGGCGATCCGCTTGAGCTGCTCGAGGCTGGTGCAGATGGGCTTGTCGGAGATCACGTGCTTGCCGGCCTGGAGGGCTTGGATGGCGCGGTCGCCGCGCAGGCCGTAGGCATCGCCGACGGCAATGGCGTCGCATTGGACCTCAGCCAGCATCCGGTCGCAGCGCTCGTGGGTGATCTTGACCTTGCCCGACGGCTCGAGCTCGGCCCGGGTCGCGGGGTTCTCCTCGCAGGCGGCGACCAGCTCGCAGCGGGGGTCGTCCTGAACGCGCTTGAGGAGGTCGAAGATGTGCCCGTGACGGAAACCTACGAAAGCGAATCGCGTAGCCACTATCGTGCTCCTTCAATCTGTTGGTTGTCCGTAAGGGGGACATGATAACGGAAAGACGCGCGAGGAGAAAGAACGCGGGGTTGGGGAATTGTACAAAACGTGCAAATTGCGTCACTGGCGATTTTTGGCGGGATGCTGCGAACCTCTGCCATAGCGGGCCTTGACGGGTTTTGTACAAATCGTGCAATTGGAGCAGGGTTCCGCATCCGTTTGCGGTCAGAGTAACGCCAGTCGATCCGACAGATATTGGGTTGTCAAACGTCGCGAAAGCGATCGCGGCGAGCGCGGGAACGCCCGCATAGTTATGATAGCACATCAATTAAGCGAAGGCAAAAACGGCGTTCTGGGCTGTCCGGACGCAAACGCGGTAGAAATTTCTGATAGAGATTTCCCGGACATCTGTACGCGAATCGGACTTGCGTCGGGGGAACGGGTTTAGTACGCTAATAAAGTTTGCCCGATGGAAGGCAGTTTTCGGTGTTTTTGAGGTGCCAACAGCATGAACTCGGCGAATGTGACGTTGCGTCGGCCGGAGGCGGCCCAGGCCCAGCGGTGGGCGGATCAGCTTCAGGGGCATCTGACCGCAAGGGTTTATCCGGAATCGTTCGTGGTGCGTCAGGGCGTGACAAGCTGCGTGTACCGCCTGGGCGTTCAGCGGATGATGGGGCTGATCTGGGACAGCGAGAAGGACACCATCACCGAAGCGTTTTCGGGCGAGCCCGGGCAGATCAACCTGGATGGCCAAATGCTGAACTTTAAGGCATGCCCGACCGACGCAGCCAACAGCACCCGACTTCGCGAGTATTTCCCGTTCACGCGGCCAACGATGGCGGGCTTGGGCAAGAGCTTCGGCTGCGGTGATCGGCTGGGAATCTCGACTCCGGGACATATCATGGCCAGCCGCCGCCATCGCGGAATTTTTCCGATCCTGGCCCAGCAGTCGATCCGCGAGATGACGCGGACCAACCGGGCGGCCCAGGAGGTCATGGACGACGCGTGCTGGGGCGTGTTCCAAGCCGGTTTCGACCAGCCGTTCGGATCGGACGCCGACCACCTCAAGACGCTCGACGACATCGAGACGTGCGTCAAGGCTGGGTTCCTGATGTTCACCATCGATCCCGGCGACCACGTGGACGACGGGGCCGACACCGAACCGCTGGAGAAACTCGAAAGCAAGTTTGAGACGCTGCCGTGGGACGAGTTGGAGTCCAGCCCGCGCGAGACGGTGGCCCGGTACGAGAAAGCCGTCGACCTGCCAACCGGGACGCTGGATTTCTCAGCGGAGCAGGTGATCCGGGCGGCGGTCAAGTACGGCCGAGCGGTCGCCCACACGCTGGGCATGTACCGCCGGCTGGTGACGCTGCTGGGCGAAGGGAACTTCGAGCTGGAGGTGTCGGTGGACGAGACGGCGACGCCGACCACGCCGCAGGAGCACTACTACGTGGCCTCCGAGCTCAGGCGGCTGGGCGTGCGGTGGGTGTCGCTTGCTCCGCGGTTCGTGGGCGAGTTCGAAAAGGGCGTCGATTACATCGGCGACCTCGGCGCGTTCCGGGCCAAGTTCAAACAGCACGCCGCGATCGCCAAGGCGCTCGGGCCCTACAAGATGTCAATCCACAGCGGCAGCGACAAATTCAGCATCTATCCAATCGTGGCGGAGATCGCCGGACAGATGGTGCACGTCAAGACGGCCGGCACCAGCTATCTGGAGGCGCTGCGGGTGCTCTCGCAGCTCGAGACCGAGCTGTTCCGCGAGATCCTGGACTTCGCCCGCCAGCGGTACGAGACGGACCGGGCGAGCTACCACGTCTCAGCCAAGCTGAGCAGAGTGCCGGCGGCGGAGGCGCTTTCCGATCACCAGTTGCCGCGTCTGCTGGACGATTTCGACGCCCGCGAAGTGCTGCACGTGACGTTCGGGTCGGTGATGACGACCGCGACGAACGGCGGCGTGTTGCGGTTCCGCGACCGGCTGATCGGATCGCTGACCGAGCACGAGGAGGCGTATCATCAGACGCTGGAGCGGCACATCGGGCGGCATATGGAGTTGTTGAAATAGCGAAGACCCCACTCCCTCACGGTCGCGGCTCTTTCGGAGGCGGTCGCGGCTCTTGAAGAAGTGATAGGGACGATTTCAAGCATTGGAGCGAATACGATGGCGAAGTACGAACTGGAAGGCCTGTTCAGCGTGAAGGGGAAAACCGCGGCGATCACCGGCGCAGCGGGCATCCTGTGCGGCGAGATGGCGCTGGCCCTGGCGGATTTGGGAATGAAGATCGCAATTCTCGACCTTCGGGAAGAGGCGGCGGCGGAGTTGGCCCAGAAGGTCAAGCAGCGAGGCGGCGAGGCCATGGCGGTCGGCTGCAACGTGCTCAAGCGCGAGAGCGTCGAGCAGGCCTGCGCGAAGATCGTGGCGGCTTGGGGGCAGGTGGATTGCCTGATCAACGGGGCCGGAGGCAACCGCAAGGACGCGACCACCTCGCCGCAGACGAGCTTTTTCGATCTGCCAGATGAGGCGTTGAAGTTCGTGTTTGAGCTGAACTGCATCGGGACAATCCTGCCGTCGCAGATTTTCGGCCGGCAGATGGCCCAGCAGAAGCACGGCTGCATCATCAACATCTCGTCGATGGCGGCGGTGCGGCCGCTGACCAACGTGATCGGGTATTCGGCGGCCAAGGGCGCGGTCTCGAACTTCACCCAGTGGCTTTCCGTGCACCTGGCCCAGAATTACTCGAAGGACATCCGCGTCAACGCGATCGCGCCGGGGTTCTTCCTGACCGAGCAGAACCGGTTCCTCCTGACCGATGAGAAGAGCGGCGAGCTGACCGCGCGGGGCAAGACGATCATCGGCCACACACCGGCTGGTCGGTTCGGCGATCCGGAGGACCTGATCTCCGCGCTGGTCTGGCTGCTGGGGCCGGGCGCCAAATTCGTCACCGGCACGGTGATCCCAGTCGACGGCGGTTTCTCGGCGTTCGGCGGCGTTTAGAGTTTCCCACCGGCCGTTTTGACCTCAGTCGCGACCGCGCCGAACGCTCGCGACTGAGGTCTTTTTATTGACCCGACCCGCCCGACGGGTCACTCGCAACGGCACGTTGTTTCACAGCTGAACCATCGAACGCATTCGTCGTCCGGTAACTCGCGCCCCGCGGCTGCTGCGTCCTAGAATGCCGTATAGAGACCCGAGACGGCATATGACCGCATTTTCGTGTGGACTTCTATCTGCGTTTATTCTAATCTGCCATCATCGGGGCGTATGAAGTTCACTCACATGATCGGCCGAGGGGTCGCCGTGTTCGACGGGCCCGTGTGAGTGTCTAGTGCCGTTTCCAATAAGTTTGTATAACCTTTTGCACTGATATGACTTGCGCCAGGCTGATAAGGGTATTATATAGAGTTCCACGCGTGATGCTGGACGTTGTTTCAACGTGTGGAGACT
>Ga0123333_10002056_pt1 | contig 20919 bp, 10 predicted proteins | sample BioC12SIPDNA_3_FD_89957 | JGI IMG/M metagenome (GOLD analysis project Ga0123333, IMG submission 89957) | Anaerobic biogas reactor microbial communites from Washington, USA - Biogas_R2_B C12 SIP DNA | ecosystem: Engineered > Bioreactor > Anaerobic > Unclassified | place: Washington, USA... | reverse complement strand
GTCAGTCACTCCTTCATCGCCACGGCCAACAGCATCCGGTACTGCGGCGCCATCCCGGTTTTCGTGGACATCGAGCCCCGCAGCTTCAACATGAATCCGGCCTTGATCGAGGGCGCTATCTCCTCGCTCACACGGGCGATCCTGTGCGTGCACCAGATGGGTATGCCATGCGACATGCCAGCCATCCTCGACGTCGGGCGCCGGTATGGCTTGCCTGTGATCGAAGACGCCGCCTGTGCTATCGGGAGCGAGATCCTTGTGAACGACAGGTGGGAACGAATCGGTAAGCCGCACGGAGACATCGCCTGCTTCTCCTTCCACCCGCGAAAGGTGATCACCACGGGCGATGGCGGGATGCTGACCACATCGCGGCCGGAGTGGGATAAGCAGTTCCGCCTGTGGCGGCAGCACGGCATGGGCGTTTCGGACACGCTCAGGCACAAGGCACACTCCGTCGTCTTCGAAGACTATGCCACTCTGGGCTACAACTACCGGATGACCGATATCCAGGCAGCAGTGGGTCGCGAGCAGCTCAAACGCCTGCCCCAAATCGTGGCACGGCGCAGGGAGCTTGCTGAACGGTATCACGACCGCCTATCGGCGATAGAGGGCGTCACCTTGCCGGAGGAGCCGGCCTTCGCGCGCACCAACTGGCAGAGTTACTGCGTGCGCCTGCCCCCCGAGTGTGACCAGCGCGAGACCATGCAGAAAATGCTCGACGCTGGCGTCTCGACCCGGCGGGGGATCATGAACACGCACCGCGAGCCAGCGTATGCCAGCCAGCCCTGGCGCTGCGAACACTCTGCAGCTGGCGGAGAATTCTCGGCTGCCCGAGGATGCGCTGAGCTGGTCGAGAGCGAGCTCGCCCAGGACCGGTGCATCCTTCTGCCGCTGTATCACACGATGACTGAGGTCGAACAGGATCACGTGATTGCCGCCTTAGCATCCGCTTGTCTCGCTGGGAGCGAGTAGAACGAGGTGACTGAACATGGGTAAGTTGTTGAGATACCTGCTCGTCCTGTTCTGGCTCCTGGCCTTGGCGCCGCCAGGAACGCTGGCCGCGGAGGCTGGCCTTCAGCCTCTGGCGGTTCAGACGTCCATAGAGCCGCAGCGCCTTGCGCAGGACCAGGCGAAGGAGAAGAGCGGAATCAACTCCGTCGCGAACAGTCCCACGGAAGACCTCATTGCGGCCGGCGCAGCAGACACGCGCATCTTTCTCTGGGACAGCGCTAACGGGCAGCTGCGCTATGAGCTCGCCGGTCACGCAGGCGCAGAGGTCAGCGCAGTGGCATTCAGCCCGGACGGCAAGATTCTGGCCAGTGCAGGGAGGGACAGTGTGATCCGGCTGTGGGATGCGGCTGGCGGAACCCAGATTCGCGAACTCGCCGGTCACGAGCAGCCTGCGCGCACCCTCGCGTTCAGCCCCCATGGCGCGCTGCTGGCCAGCAGTGGTGAGGACTCACGCGTGCTGCTCTGGGATGTCGCAACAGGTCGCCTGCAAACCGTCCTCACGCAGAATCCGGATTTCCTGAGCAAACTCGCCTTCAGCCCAAATGGCCAGTGGCTGGCCGGCGCCAGCCATGATGGGCGCATCACCGTATGGGATGTCGCAACTGGCGAGGCGCGGGCCACGTTGCGCGGACACGAAGCAGAGGTCACCGACATCGCCTTCAGCCCGGATGGGGCGACGCTGGCAAGTGCAAGTGCTGATGCGACGATCCGGCTCTGGGACTTCGCGACGGGCACGCAGCGTGCGGTCGTCCGGGGTCCGGCGCAGCGGATCACGAGCGTGGCGTACAGTCCCGACGGCCAGGTGCTGGCCAGTGCAGGGGCGGACAAAATGGTGACGCTGCGCGATCCGCTGACGGGACGTGTTCAGCGCACGCTCAACGGACATCAAGGCGGCGTCACGGGCCTGGCCTTCACACCGGACAGCCACAGGCTGGATAGCAGCAGCGAAGACAACCAGGTCATCCAGTGGGATGTTGCATCCGGCCGGCCGGTTCGCACGTTCGTGCCTCCGGCGAAGGCCGCTGGTGCTGGCCTGCCCGACGGCGCACGAGCAGCGGCAATGACATCTGAGGTTGAGAGCGCTGCCGCCGCAGCACTGAGCGACGGACCTGGTGGTCCCATCCTGATCGCCGTGCCGTCAGGGTCGTCGTTCGGCCGCTACTATGGCGAAATCCTGCTCAATGAGGGTTTCAACGCATATACGATCGCAGAGCTGGCGTCTATCACACCGGCCACACTCACCTCGTATGACCTAGTCATCCTGGCGCAAGCCTCGCTCTCCGCGGCGCAGGCCGGCATGTTCGGCGACTGGGTGGCCGCGGGCGGCAAGTTGATCGCAATTCGGCCCGACAAGCAGCTGGCGCCCCTCCTGGGGCTCGCCGATGCCGGAGGCACGCTGGCGGATGGGTATCTCCGCGTGAATACAGGCAGGATTCCGGGCAACGGGATCGTATCAGAGACGATCCAGTACCACGGGGAGGCCGATCGATACGCGCTCGACGGGGCTGCCTTACTCGCCACGCTGTACGGCAGCGCTGGCGCAGTCACATCTCATCCGGCGGTCACGCTGACCGGCGTCGGGAGCGCAGGCGGCCAGGCGGCTGCCTTCACATTCGATCTGGCCAGGTCGGTGGCGTATACACGACAGGGTAATCCGGCGTGGAGCGGCCAGGAGCGCGACGGTTTCACACCGATTCGCTCGGACGACTTGTATTTCGGCGCCTCGGCTGGGGACCCTCAACGGAATTGGGTGGATCTGGACAAGGTCGCCATTCCTCAGGCCGATGAGCAGATGCGGCTGCTGGCCAATTTGATTACGAGCATGAACCTGAGCAAGAAGCCTTTGCCGCGCTTCTGGTATTTCCCGCGCGGTTTCAAGGCCGTCGTGGTGATGACTGGCGATGACCACGGCAACAACGGCACCGCGGGACGGTTCGACCAGTTCCTCGCAAGCAGCCCCGCAGGGTGCAACGTGGACGACTGGGAGTGCATTCGGGGCACCTCGTATGTCTATCCGGGCACACCGCTGACCGACGCACAAGCCGCGGCTTATGCTGCGCAGGGTTTCGAGATCGGACTTCACGTGAGCACCACGTGCCAGGATTGGGCCTCGGCTTCCCTGGCGTCGACCTACAGCAGCCAGCTGGCAACGTGGAGCACCCAGTATCCCAGCCTGCCGGCGCCCCAGACCAACCGGACCCACTGCATCGTGTGGAGCGACTGGGGCACTCAGGCCCGGGTATCGTTCGATCACGGCATCCGCCTGGACACCAACTACTATTACTGGCCGCCCAGTTGGATTACCAACAGGCCGGGCTTCTTCACCGGCTCCGGCATGCCGATGCGCTTTGTAGATCTGGACGGTTCCCTGATCGACGTCTACCAGGCGGCTTCGCAGATGACAGATGAGTCGGGCCAGTCCTATCCATACACGATCGATGCGCTGCTGGACGCTGCGCTCGGTCCCGAGGGCTATTATGGTGCGTTCACCATCAACGCGCACACGGACGTGGCTTCCTCGAGCGAAGCCAGCGCGGTGGTGGCATCGAGCCAGGCGCGCGGGGTGCCCATTGTGTCGGCTCGCCAGATGCTGGCGTGGCTCGATGGCCGCAATAACTCCGCCTTTGCCAACATGGCATGGGATGGCGGGACGCTGAGCTTTACGGTCAATCCTGGAGCTGGCGCCAATGGCCTGCAGGTGATGATCCCGGTGCATTCGCAGTCGGGAACCCTGGCCGGCCTCACGCGAGACGGCAGCACGGTCAGCTACACGACCCAGAACATCAAGGGTGTGGAGTATGCGTTTGCCGCCGCCGCAGCGGGCAGCTATGCTGCGACTTATCAGTCTGACACAATCGCGCCGGAACTCCTGGGGACAGTTGCGGCTGCAGGCGCTACCGGAGTCGATACCGGGGCGAATGTCCTGGCCAGCTTCAGCGAGGCGATGGATCCTGCTACGATCAACGGAGCGACCTTCCAACTGCGTGATCCATCCGACAACCTGATTCCCGGTGCGGTGACCTACCATGCCGCAACGCGCAGCGCGATCCTCGTGCCCGATGCCGCGTTGGCACCCGGGACTACTTACACGGCAAGGCTCGCCGGGGCAGGCAGTGCTCCGAGGGCTACCGACCTTGCGGGCAATTCACTTGGTGCCGATCGAACCTGGTCCTTCACCACCAGCACCGGCCCAGCCTGCCCGTGCACGATCTGGGATGCAGGAGCCACGCCTGCCGTGGCGTCTGAGAACGATCCGAACGCGGTGGAGCTGGGAGTCAAGTTCCGCTCCGATGTTGCGGGCACGATCAGTGGCATTCGCTTCTTTAAGGGACCGGGGAATTCCGGCGTCCACACCGGCAATCTGTGGACGAGCACCGGCGAGCTGTTGGCCACGGCGACGTTCACCAACGAGACCGCGTCCGGCTGGCAGCAGGTCAACTTCGCTGCGCCCGTGCCCATCGCTGCTGATACGGTCTATGTCGCTTCATACCACACCAGCGTGGGCTACTATGCTGCTGATTCTGCCTATTTTGCGAGCGCAGGAACAGACCGGGCACCCCTGCACGCCTTGCGGGACGGTGAGAGCGGGGGAAATGGGGTGTACGCCTACGGCAGCAGTCGTTTCCCGACCAACGTTTACAATGCGACGAACTACTGGGTGGACGTCGTCTTCGACCTGGCTGCACCGGATACGACAGCGCCGGCCGTGGCAGCAACTGATCCGCTCGCCGGAGCGAACGGTGTGGATATTCGGGCCGCAGTCCGCGCGACCTTCAGTGAGCCGGTGGACTCAGGGTCGATCGGTGCCGTCACGTTTAAGCTTCGGGACCCGGCCGATGCGGTGATACCGGCAGCCATCACTTACAATAGCGCGACGAACTCGGCGGCCCTGCAGCCTGATAATGCGCTCAGCCAGAATACCACGTACACTGCCCGTGTCCTGGGCGGTGCATCAGGCGTAAAGGACCTGGCCGGCAATCCGATGGTGAACGACTTCACCTGGTCGTTTACCACGGGCGCGGATCCTTGCAGCAACGCGCCGAACCCCATCGCTGCGGAGAACTGCCTGCCAGGCAATCCTCAGAGCGAGTGGGATGTGACTGCCGCGGGCGATCCCAGCATTCAGGGCTTCGCCACCGACATCAGCGTTAATCGAGGCAGCACGGTTTCGTTCAAGATCAAGACCGATGCCGCGGCATATCGCCTCGATATCTACCGCTTGGGATACTATGGCGGTATGGGCGCGCGCAAGCTGGCGACGGTCCTGCCTTCGGTGGCTCTCCCGCAGTCGCAGCCAGCTTGTCTCACCAACGCGAGCACGGGGCTGATCGACTGCGGCAACTGGGCAGTCTCAGCATCCTGGCCGGTGCCGGCCGGGGCCACGTCAGGCATCTATTTTGCGAGGCTGGTCCGCAGTGACACTGGCGGCGCCAGTCATATCGTCTTCGTTGTCCGCGACGACGCGAGCACCTCTGACCTGCTGTTCCAGACATCTGACACGACCTGGCAGGCCTACAACGAGTATGGCGGGAACAGCCTCTACACGCGGCCCGGGGCCAATCCGCCGCGGGCGTTTGCGGTCAGCTACAACCGTCCCTTCAATACTCGTGCGGTCGATGGCGGCCAGGACTGGCTCTTCAATGCCGAGTATCCCATGCTGCGTTGGTTAGAGGCGAACGGGTATGACGTCACATACTTCACGGGGGTGGACAGCGACCGGTTCGGGAGCCTGATCCCCAATCACAAGGTCTTTCTCTCGGTCGGGCACGATGAGTACTGGTCAGCCGCTCAGCGTGCGAATGTCGAATCGGCGAGAGATGCAGGCGTGAGCCTGGCCTTCTTCAGCGGCAACGAAGTGTTCTGGAAGACACGCTGGGAGAGCAGCATTGACGGATCCGGGACACCTTATCGCACGCTGGTCTCCTACAAGGAGACCCACGCGAATGCGAAGATTGATCCGGAGCCATCGATATGGACGGGGACTTGGCGCGACCCGCGTTTCAGCCCGCCGGCGGATGGCGGTCGCCCGGAGAATGCCCTGACGGGCACGATCTTCATGGTCAACAACGGTGCCACGACCGCGATCCAGGTGCCTGCTGACGACGGCAAGATGCGCTTCTGGCGCAACACCGGCATCGATGCCCTGGGTCCGGGCGCCACCGCGACGCTCGCCGCGGAGACGCTCGGCTACGAGTGGGACGCGGACCTGGACAACGGGTTCCGGCCCGCGGGCCTCATCCGCCTGTCGACGACGACGGTTGCAAATGCTCCCGTGCTGCTGGATTACGGTTCGAGTTATGGCTCAGGCACAGTGACGCACAACCTGACGCTGTACCGCAAGGGCAACGCGTTGGTGTTTGGGGCCGGCACCGTTCAATGGGCGTGGGGTCTGGATAATAATCACGACCGCGGCTCGACAGCACCGGACGTGCGAATGCAGCAGGCAACGGTCAACTTGTTTGCGGATATGCTGGCACAGCCGGCCACCCTGCAGCCCGGCCTGGTGCAGGCCACGGCTTCGACGGATACTGCGCCGCCTGCCTCATCCATCACCTCGCCGGCAGCTGGGGCGATCGTGCCCCTCGGCACACCCCTGACTGTGTCAGGTACGGCCGCGGATAACGGCGGCGGCCGGGTGGGTGCGGTCGAAGTATCATTCGACGGCGGAACGCGTTGGCATCCTGCCACGGGACGCGGCGCCTGGAGCTACACCTGGACGCCCGCCACGGCCGGCGCCCTCGTGATCATGAGTCGCGCAGTGGATGACAGCGGGATTCTGGAGGTCGCAACGGCAGGTATCACCATTGCGGTAGGTGATGCCACTCCACCTGCCGCGCCAGGCGGCCTGACCGCTGCGGGCTCGGGTGCCGGGATCAGCCTGGCGTGGAATGCGAACACGGAAGCGGACCTGGCCGGCTACAATGTCTACCGTGGCGCGATCTCCGGTGGGTCGTTCATCCGGCTCAACACCGGTTTGCTCGCTATCACTTCCTACATTGATAGCGCTGCGCCTGCCGGCGCTGTCTCCTATTATCGCGTGACGGCCGTTGACACTTCGGGCAATGAGTCAAGCCCGGCTACGGCGAATGCCTTGCGGCCAGACGTTGCGCCGCCTGCGCCACCGGCCGGCCTCACTGCGACCGCATCGACAACTGGCATCAACCTGGTCTGGAGCGCTAACGCTGAGGCAGACCTTGCCGGCTACAACGTCTACCGCAGCCAGAGCGCTTCGGGACCCTTCGCGCGCATCAATGCAAGCCCGGTTGCCACGACGTCCTATCAGGATACCCTTGCGCCCCAGGGGACCTCCTTCTACCAGATCACGGCGCTCGATCTTTCGGGCCTGGAGTCGGCTCCGTCGGCAGACGCCAGTGCCGCGATGGCAAAGGCCAATCGCATGCAAAATCCGGGGTTTGAGTTGGACGCGGACGGCGATGGCAGGCCGGATGCATGGTCCACTCACGCGGCATTCACGCGCAACAACGTGGCACCGCGCGGCGGAACGTACGCGGGCTTGCATTCGTCATCCGGAAACGTGGGGTACACACTGGCTCAGACCCTACCAGGTCTGAGCGCCAGGACATCCTATACGTTTGCCGGTTGGGTGTATATTCCTGCAACGACGGATAATTTCAAGTTCCAACTTCAGATTCGCTGGCGCAACGCTACGAATCGGGTCATCACCACGAAGAACGTGCGGACGCTCAGCGCCGGAACCGGAGGGTGGATGCTGGTAACCTCAACACAGCAGTCGCCCAGTGGAACGGCCAGCGCCGAAGTGCTGATGGTCACCAGCAGCCTGAGCGCTACGGTCTATGTCGATGAGTTCGCGTTCCGATGAGACGTGTGATCGCGTAGACCGTGTCTGGGGCTGGAAGAAAGCATAGAAGACCCCCGGCGCCGAGGTTCCAGCGCCGGGGGTCTTTGCATCTGATTCCGTCAGGCGGGATGACTGCCGGCAGACATACCAAGCAGCTGGCGCCGGCTTCGGAGTCGCATCTTGTACAGGACGCTGGCCACATGGTGCTTGACGGTATTCTCGCTGATGACAAGCTCCTCGGCGATCTCCCTGTTGCTTGCTCCCCGAGCCAGCGCGTCAGCGATTTCTTTCTCACGCCTGGTGAGTCCTTCCATTCCCCGTGCTTTCGCGGCCTGAAGTTCTGTGGCGATGCCAGCTTCCTGTCCGCAATCGCCCCGGCGCATGGCTTCGCCCAGCACTCGCTGAAACAATGGGGGAGTCAGGACCGTGTCTCCGTGTCTTGCGCGCCTCAGGTACGAAAATAGCTCGTTCATCGACAGGTCCTTCGGCAGATACCCTTTGACCCCCATGCGAATCGCCTCCCAGGCACACCTCTCGTCCTGCCCGGTCGTGAGGATCACCACCGTTGTCTCGGGCATGCACGAAAGTATGCACCGCGCGACATCGAACCCGGAGCCGTCAGACAGATGCAGTTCGGTAAGCACCACAGATGGTTTCGTCTCGCGCGCGTGCTCGACGGCCTCGTGCACCGAGCCCGTTTCTCCCACAACAGTCCAATCGGGCTGCTGGCCAATGATGAGCGCCAATCCCTGGCGGAACAACGACTGCTGATCTACGAGCAATACACTCGTCTGTGTCATGCTGGAGCTCCCTGCAATGATTCCGCTATATCTCCAGTGTGTATTTTACACTCTCCTGGTCCCGAACGTAACAGCCAGACGTCGTATGCGGAACTAATACAAAAGTATGAGAAGTTAGCGCCGATCCAGCCCGTAGATCCGCATCGGGTTGTCGTAGAACCATAGCCTGGCCAGGTGGAGTGCGTACTCCATGTTCATTTCTCCGGCAGCGACACGGGATGCAAACGCAGCCGAGACTGCCTCCCGGGCCATCACGAGATGTCCATACACCTTGTGCACCGCGGCACGGTAGTCGCCGCCGAAGGCAATGACCTTGGTTACGGGCACCAGGTCAATCAACTCGTCCAGGGCGCGGACCGTCTGGGTCTGGGAGATGACCGGCGCCCAGCAGAGATTCAGGGTGACGTTGGGGAGCAACTTGCCCATCATGAGCGCGTCGCGAATCATCGGTGCGCCCAGGTGGAAGAGGTCGAAGCGGACATCGCTGCGGCGAACGGCGAACGAAAACATCATCTTGGGGTCCACCCGGCGAAAATCTCCCCAGTATCCCGTATGCACTGCAACGGGGATGCCGGCTTCGGCCGCGACATCCAGGCATTTGTCGAAAAGATAGTCTCGCAGCGCGGGGCACGCGCCTTCAAGCGCGCCGTCACTCGCAGCCGCTTGCATCTCTCGGCGTGCAGACTCCACCTGGGGAGCACGGTATTCGCCCACATACATCTTGAATCCGACTGCTCCGGCAGCCACCTCGGCGCGCAAGAGAGACTGAGCGACGTCGACTGCCTCCTGGAGATCGATGATCCGCCGGCCCGCTCGTCTCGATAGCTCCCGCAGTATGCTGGACCCGGGAAGTTCCCAATTCCAGCTGGATGCCGGGCCTGGATCGTCGCTCTTGAGCAGCATCGTGATTCCGCGGAGGACAGGGTCAGCAGGAAAGGACGCCTGATCGACGCAGGAAATGGCGCACCGTATGTGACAACGCTCCCGCAGTATCTTCTGATACAACCCCGGCTGGTTGTCCTTCCTGATGCATTCGGCAAGCTCATGGATCGTGGAATCGTTGATGTCGGGGAGCCCGAACAGATCACGCGCCGTAATCAGGAGCGCGCGTGAGAAGGAGGTGTTGCGTGCTGCCTCCCAGTACGGACGTATCAGCGGCCACCAGTCGTCAACCGCTCTGTTCCCGTTCGAGCGCATCGTCGCCTTGAAGCTCGCGGGCAGCCCCGCCGATTCCAGGTCATGCCAGATGTAGCCTCCGGCAAACATGTTCAGCCCGCTGTAGCCCGCGGCCAGGTACTCGGACTCTGTGGGTAGATGTTCGTGTGCGTCCACAATCTCGAATTCGGAGATCGCATGGTAGAGATCTTGGGCTATATCTGTTAATCGCATTCTGATCTTCCAGGGTATCGTTCACAGGCAGGACGGAAATGACTGCAATGGGGATTATCGCCGTGGCAGGGCGCGCAGGCAAGTGACGCGGGCGCGGGTAGCGCAACGCGGGCTAAAGGTGTAAGATTCTCCCCGTGAAAGATCCCTTACCAACCAACCGACCGAGAGGAGACATAATGGGGCAAGAAGTGGCAAACAACTCCCGCGACGAGGTGCTTGGCCTCCTGAACGGCCGGCGAGGTGAGCGTCGCCCGTGTTTCAGCGGCCTGATCAGCGTCACCGAGCCCGGACTGCAGAGCCTCGGTCTGCGTTTCGGCGAGATCCATACGAATGCAGTCAAGATGGCCGCAGCGGCCGCGACGAGCTATCGCCTCTTTGGGCTCGAGTCGGCCGTCGTGCCCACCGACATCTGCGTCGAGGCCGGCGCGCTCGGTGCGGAGGTGGACTTCCGGATCGAATCTCCCCGTCCCGACTTCCCCACCGTCATCAAGCCGGTGGCCGCCTCTCTCGGTGACCTGCACATCGCACCGCCAGCCAGCGTGGCGCGCCACGAGCGGATCGCAACTGTGGTCGAAGCCATCGGTTTGTTGAAGGCGGATGTGGGCCAGGAGGTCGCGGTCGGCGCGTGGGTGCCGGGCCCCGCCACCCTGGCCATGTACCTGGTCGATCGCGGCAGCCTGCTATCCGACATGATGAGCGCGCCGGGTGGGCTGGCAGGTCCGCTGGACGCGTTGGCTGACGTGTTGGCAGAGGTCGCGCTGGCGTACCGGGCCGCGGGCGCAGACTTCATCACCATCCACGAAATGGGCGGCTCGCCGGGCATGCTAGGGCCCGCTCTGTTTGGCCGGGTCGTCCAGCCTTCGCTCAAGCGCTTGATTTCTGCCCTGCCCGCGCCGCGCGTGTTAAGCGCCTGTGGACGGACAAATCGCGGCATGAAGCTGTTGTTTGAATGTGGCGCGGAGGCGCTCAACGTAGACCAGGCGAACAACCTGGCGCAATCGCGGGTGGCCCTGGGGCAGGAGGCGATCCTGTTCGGCAATATCGATCCGGTGGGCACGCTCGCGGAGGGTGATGAGACCGCGGTACGGGAGGCCGTGCGACGGGCGATCGACGAGGGTGCAGACGCAGTCTGGCCGGGATGCGACCTGTGGCCGCGCGTGCCGGCTGCGAATATTCGGGCCATGGTCCACGAGGCGTCCAGCTACCGCGGCGCGGCGGGCGCACGCGCGCCAGCGTGAGATACGGTGCCGGTGCGATGCAGATGAGATGACGGTCACCCTCTACCTGGCCCCCACCTCCGCCGTGGCCCTGGACCACGCCAGCGCGGTTGCCCGCTCGACCCAGGCGCATCGCTCCCTCGCGCGCGTCAGCTTTCTGCTGCCCAGCGGCGATGCGATCCACCAACTCCGCAGGTCCCTGGGCGATGCGATGGGCGTGCATCTGCTCCAGTTTTACAACCTGGGCAGCGGGCTGCTTGCCCGGTCGGACAGCACTGTGCGGGAGATGACCGACACGGCCACGCGCCGGCTGGTCCATGCCCTGCTCAGCGAGGCAGTTGCGCGGGGTGACCTGACGACCTTTAAGCCAGTCTGGGACATGCCGGGCTTCACCGCAGTACTGGTCGAGTGGCTGCGCGAGATGAAGACCCAGGGCATTCCGCACCAGGACGTCACCGCTCACGCGCTGGCCGGGGGCAATGACCGTGACCGGCAACTGGCGCTCCTGTACGACCGCTACCAGGTGTTCCTGCAGGGTTCCGGCTGTGCAGACGCGGACGCCCTGCTATGGCTGGCCGCCGAGGCGCTGGAGAACGATCTCCGGCTCTCCATCGAGACCGGCCACCTCCTGGTGGTGGGCTTCGACCAGTTCAGTCCCGTCCAGCTGCGCATCCTGAAGGCCCTGGCGTCCCGACTGCCTCGGGTATCCATCTACCTGCTCTGGGATGCGGCGCGACGGGCGGACAGCCTGGCTCTCAGCCGCCTGAGCGGGACGCGCGACGCGCTGGTGGCCGCGTTCGCGCCGGGAGTTGAGTGGCTGGGCGAGGCTGCCGGCGCTATTTCGGCGCTCGACCGCGTGCGCTGGAGCCTGTTCGAGGCAGACGGCCCGCCGATCGTTGATGACATTCCGCGGAGCATCGTGACGGTGGCAGCGCCGTCGCGCGAGAGCGAAGTGCGCTGGGCGCTGCGGACGATCAAGAAGATGCTGCTGGATGGCGTCGCAGCGGAGCAGATAACGCTGCTCGCACCGCATCCCGATGCCTATGCGGCGATCGTGGCCGCAGTGGCCGGTGAGTACGGCGTGCCGGTAACTGGCGAGCTCCAGCTGGCCCAGGCGCCTGCCGCCGCAGCGCTGTTCAACCTCATCGGCCTGGCACCGGACTTTCCCTGGCGCGCCACCTTCGATGCCCTGCGCTCGCCCTATATCGCGCAGCCCTGGCTGACCGCGGCGCAGATCGAGCTGCTGGACCAGCTCACGCGCGAGCGGCCCGTGGTTGCCGGACGCGATCAGTGGCGTTTTGCGCTTCAGCCGATCGCGCGTCGCGGCGGTGATGAGGCACTCGACAGGGACGAAGATATGGGATCGCTCCCGCTGGCAGCGACCGTTTCGCCGGAAGAGCTTGCGGCCATCGAGGCAGGGCTGACTGCCTTCTTCGATCACCTTTCGCCACCTTCGGCTGCCACCCACCACGCCCACACCCTCTGGGTGCAGGAGGCGCTGCTGGGCCTGTTCACCGGTGAAGAGGACGACGGCGCTGCGGCAGGCCGGCCAACCCTGGACCTGTTGGAGCGCTGCCGCCAGGGGCCTGATGCCGGACGCGACCTGGCCGCACTGGCGGCACTCCTGCACGGCCTGCGCGACTTGGTCCAGGCAGCCGGTCTCGTGCCGCCAGGCCAGGACAGGGTCGTGTCCTGGGAGGCCTACAGGACCGATGTGCTGGAGATCCTGCCCGCGGTGTGTCTGCGCTCCGATCCAACTCACCTTGCAGTGAGCTTTGGGCCCCTGGAGGCTGGTCGCGCGGTGGCAGTCGATCATCTCTTCGTGCTAGGCCTGGCCGAGGGTGAGTTCCCCCGCTTGCCCCCTCCCGATCCGTTCTACACTACCGCAGAACGCGCGGCCCATCCTCTGGCGCTGGTGCGCCCCAGGCCGGCCGACGATGCGTGCCTCTGGTGGCAGGTGCTCGCCAACTGCCGGCGCACGCTCACCCTGCTCCGCCCGAGGTTCGACGAGAGCGGCGCGGAGTGGCTGCCTTCCGCGTACTGGGACGAGGTCGTGAATCGCATCGACGGCCTGAGTGATCGCTTGGAAGCGCCCAAGGTGGGCGCGACGCCTGGCGTCGCGGATGCGGCCAGCGCGGCCGAGCTGATCGAGGCCCTCGCGCTCTCCCATGCGGCTGCGGTCCCCCCTGAGCTGGCGCAGCCCTGGTCGGTGATCGCGAATGCACGCCGCGTGCTGCAACAGCGCATCAGCGCAGCGCGTCCCGGTGCGTTCGAAGGGGTGCTCTCTGCGCCCGACCTCGTGGCGCACCTGAACCATCGCTACGGCGCCAGCCGCTCCTGGAGCGCCTCGCGCCTGAACTGCTACGGCGCCTGCCCCTATAGTTTCTTCGCGCAGGAGGCGCTGGCGCTGGAGGCTCAGGCCGACCCCGACGAAGGCATCGACGCCAGGCAGCGCGGCAGCCTGCTGCACGCTATCCTTGAATGGCTCTTCAGGCGCCTGGGCGCGGAGGGCCTGGCGCCCGGACCGGAGACTCAGGACAAGATCCTGGACTGCCTGGACGATGCCTGCACGGATGTGTTTTCGCCGGCCGCAACTGCTTACGGCTTCCGGCCCGGACCCCTTTGGGAGCACGAACAGGCGGAGATGCGCAGGCAGTTGGCCGCGCTGATTGCGTGGGAGTGTGATCCGAAGAACGCGCGGGGCTACCGCCCCTATGCCCAGGAGTTGCGCTTCGGCATCGCCGGGTCGACACTGCCGCGGCTCAGCCTGGCAGACAGCAGCGGCCGGTCCTTCGAGCTTTGCGGCGTCATCGACCGCATCGACGTCGATTCCGCGGGCCGGCTGCGCGTAATCGACTACAAGAGCGGCAGTACGACGTACAGTGAGAACGACATCCTGGGAGGGCGGGCCCTGCAGGGCGCGCTCTACGCGCGGGCCGCCGAGGAATTGCTGCGGGGAAGGCCGCAGGTAGCCGAGGCTTACTATCTGCACATCCCGCTCCGAAAGCACAGCGGCCGTATCGTGTGCCAGGGTGGCGCCGCGTCCGATCCCACCGTCGCGGAGGCGGTGGCGCAGGCCGCGCGGGCTGTCGAGGCCGTGCGCGCGGGGAGCTTCGTGGCTGCGCCCAGCAAGGCATCTTTCGGGGGCGGCTCCTGCGCCAACACATGCGACTTCGGAGCTCTCTGCCGTGTGACGCGGCAGGTGGCGCGCAAGGCGCGGAAGGCGGCCCTCGCCTTTCGGGAGGCGGGTCTCGTATGATTCGCACTGCCGAGCAGGAGACCGCCATCATCTCCGAGGGCCGCGCGTTGCTGGTCGAAGCTGGCGCAGGAACCGGCAAGACCTCGGTGTTGACCGATCGCTTCCTGACCCTCCTGGACCGCCATCCTGACTGGCCGCTGGACAGTGTCGTTGCCGTCACCTTCACGGAAAAAGCCACGCGCGAGATGCGCAGCCGCATCCGGCAGGGCGTGGAACAGCGCGCCCGGTCCGCCCTGCCAGGGTCGCCATGGCACGACCGGCGCCGCGATCTCGATCGCCTGCAGGTCAGCACGATCCACGGCCTGTGTGCCCGCATCCTCCGCGAAAATGCCATTGCGGCGGGCATCGATCCCCGTTTCGAGGTCCTGGATGAGCAAGAGGTCGGAGTCCTGAAAGAGGAGGCGGTCCGCCGGACCCTGGCCGAGCTGGCCGTGGCTGTCGCCTCATCTGCGGGGGGATCGCTCGACCTGCGGTCCAGCCTCCTGGTGCGGGATCTGCGAAACGAGCTCACTGGCTTGCTGGCCAAGCGCGGCACGGCGGAGCACCTCTTCAGGCGCCTTCCGGGGCCTGCGGAGTTGCTGGAGCGCTGGTCTGCGGGCCTGGAGAAGATGCGCCCGGCCGCCTGGCGCGAGATGCTCAGCGCCGAACCCGAATTCGGCCGAGCCTTGGCGGACATCCCGACCCTCGTCTTGACCGACCCCGGCGATAAGCTGGCGGAGGCCGTCACTCATGCCCAGGACGGCTGCCGTCTGGCAGTGCAAGGGGACATCCCCGCCGCGTTGGCCGCGTTCGCGCAGATCCAGCTGCGCGGCGGCAAGAAGGACAACTGGGGCGGGGCGGAGGCGCTCGACGCGCTCAAGGCAGACCTCAAGCTAGCGCGAGGCTGCGCAGAAAAGTTGGCAGAGAAGGGCGCGGGGGAACAGATCGGTCCGAACGACGAAGCCGCTGCAGACGCGCTGCTGCACTGGCGCGACCTCTGGGTACGCGTGACGACGACCTATGACCGGCTCAAGGCCGAGCGGCAGGCGCTGGACTTCGATGACCTGGAGCTGCACGCCTATCGCCTGTTGCACCGGGAGCCGCGGGACGACCGGCTGGCGGCCCACCTGGCAGGCATCCGCCACCTCATGGTGGACGAGTTCCAGGATGTCAACGAGATCCAGGGAGAGATCGTCTACGCTTTGGCGCACCCGCGCGATGCGGGCCGCTTCTTTGCGGTCGGGGACGCCAAGCAGAGTATCTACCGCTTCCGCCAGGCCCAGGTGAGCGTGTTCAACCGCGCAGGCCGTGATGTCCGGCTCCACACGGGCAGCGGCCCCCAGCCACTTGGCCGCTCGTTCAGGGCCCATGCAGGGCTCGTGGCTGCGCTCAACGATGCGTTCGACCGGATCCTGCAGCCCACCGGCGAGGGGTACGCCGACTTCGAGGCGCGGCCCGGGCCGTTGACCCATGACCGTGCCGCGCCGGTTCCGCATGTCGCCGCGCCCGCGCCGGTGGAGTTGCTCCTGCTGCCGGACGTAGGTGATGCCGAAGAAACGCGGCGTTGCGAGGCCGCGATCCTGGCCGAGAGACTCCTGGCGCTGCAGGAGCAGCAGCTTCCGGTGTGGGATCGCGGGAGGAGCGGATACCGGCCGTTCCGCTTCGACGATGCAGCGATCCTCTTCCGGTCGACGACATCGTTGCCGGTCTACGAGGAACAGTTCAAGGCCGCGGGGCTGCCCTACCTGACCGTCTCCGGCCGCGGGTTCTACAACCGTTCTGAAGTGCGCGATCTGCTCGCGCTTCTGGCCTGCCTCTACGCGCCGAACGACGACCTGAATCTCGCGACCGTGCTACGGTCGCCGCTGTGCAACCTCAGCGACGAGACACTGTATCGCCTGCGCTGGCAGGGACCAAATGGCCAGGCGCTGGCCGAGCCCGCCGCGCTCTTCGTCGCGCTGAGCGCGCCGCCGCCCACAACTCAACCGGAGGAAGTAGCACACGCCGTCCAGACGCTCACCGCGCTGCGCGACATGGCCGGCCGCGTGAGTGTCTGGCAGTTGTTGCGAACGGCCCTCGACCGCACAGGCTACGAGGCGACGCTGGCGCTGAACGATGCCGACGCAGACCATCACGTGAAGACGGGACGGTCGCGCGGCAACGTGGCCAAGCTGCTGGCGCTGGCGCGCGACAGCGGCGGTGCCAGGCCCTCTGGCGGCGGAGCCAGGCCTTCTGGCGGCGGCGCCAGCCTCTCCGACTTCCTGCGACGGGTGGAGGATCTTCGGGCGCGTGAGGTGCGCGAGGGCGAGGCGCCTGCCGGCGCGCCGGACGCAGGCGCGGTGCAGTTGATGACGATTCATGCCGCCAAGGGTCTGGAGTTTCCGGTCGTGGTCGTGGCTGCTCTGGGAAGCAGGCCGGGGCGCGGGTCCAGCGCGCGCCACATTCGGTTCGATCCGGAGTTCGGGATCGTCTGCGAGCTGCGCGATGCCAACGGCGATTGGTGCAAGCCGGCCGGCTACCGGTGGGCTCAGTGGCTCGACGAGCGCATGGAGCTAGCTGAAAGCCGGCGGCTGCTCTATGTTGCCTGCACGCGCGCGGCCGATCTGTTGATTCTGTCCGGCAGGCCGGGCGAGCCGTTATCCTGGCTGACCGCGCTGACCGCTGCCTGGGACCTGGCCCCGGACGATGCGAGCGACACGGTTGTCACGCGCACCGGATACAACCTGCGCGTGTGCTGCCCCGAGCCCCCTTCTGAGAGTGGCGTGCGTGAAGGTCGCTCCTTCGACTCCGGGCCGCAAAGTGCGGCGGCCCTCCGCTCAGGGTGTTCCAGTGTCGCGGGGATGGCTGAGATGCCGCCTCTCGCGCGGCCGCTGCCGTCTGCCATCGCGCCGCGGCCCATCGCCGTCACCCACCTCCAACGCCGGCTGAACGAAGAGGCCGGCGAGCTGCCCCTCCTGCGGCCCGCGGTACTGGCGGGTTGCGACACCGGCCGGCCCCAACGCGCGCCGGGCTACCTGGTGGGCAATCTGACGCACCGCGTCCTGGCGGACTGGGAGTGCCTGTCGATGCCATCCCAGGAATTGCGGCCGAGGCTGGCAGCTTGGGCCACACGGTTGGGTATCACTGATGCTGGCGCGGCGGAGCATGCGGTTGTCCAGGTCCTGAACCTGCTTGGAAACCTGCGCAGGTCAGCCTTATTCCGGGAAATTGCCGGCGCGGAGGAACGCCACACGGAGATTCCATTCTCCCTCGCAACCCCTGCCGGCACGCTGCACGGCGTGATCGACCTTCTATTCCGGGATCCTGCGGGAGAGTGGCGATTGGTGGACTGGAAGACCGAGCCGGTGGGGAGGGAGCAGGCGCTACAGGACGCGGCCCAGCCCCATCTGCTGCAGCTGGCGGTCTACGCCCGGGCAGCCGAGCGATTCCTGGGGCTGCGACCGCACGTCGAGATCTGCTTCCTTGCCCGCGCTGCAGCCGTGTATGCGTGCACGGAGGCCGCGCTGGCGGCGGCGCCAGGCCCTCTGGCGGCGGCGCCAGGCCCTCTGGCGGCGGCGCCAGGCCCTCTGGCGGCAGCCTGGCGTGATGCTATGATTGAGGTGCTGCCGGCTCCCGGAGAGGCTACCTGATTGTCTGGATGAGGGCAATGATCCTCTGATGATGCTGAGGACTGTAGAAAACGAGACTCTGAGGAATGGATCAGTGCTCAGTCGATCGCAGGAAGTCCCGTACCAGTGCATTGAAAAGTTCCGGAGCCTCAAGACTGCAGTCGTGCCCGGCGCCCGGGATGATCACGAGAGTTGATGCCGGGATCTTGGCGTGCAGGGCCTCGGCAACATTAAGCGGTGAGCGCTGATCGGCTTCACCATACACCAGGAGCGTAGGCACTTCAACGGTTGGAAGCATGTCGAGAAGATCTGCCTCGGCGAAGGCATGCAGCATCGCTCTCATCCCGGCTGGATGGAACTCGGATAGGATGGTCGCGGTCTCGCGGACCACATCGGCCGGAGTAGAGTCCGTGAACAATGTCGGAAGCCAAGCCTCAACGACCTGGTCGGGCGGCCACTCTGACTGCTGTAGTCCCGTTCGCAAGCGCTCTTCGACAACTTCTGGCGGCAGGGATCCTGCCCAACCGGCATAGGCCGAGACTAAGACGAGGCTCCTCGGCATGGCCGGGTAGCGGCGGTAGAACTCCATTGCAAGTCCGCCACCGAACGATAGACCGAGTACATGAGGCCGCGTTAACCCAATCTCTTGAAGAAGTGCAGCAAGACATTCTGCATATTCGGGCAGACGGAACGACTCTGGCGGATCTGCGGACGCGCCACAGCCGGGCGCATCCCAAGCGACCATTGTGAAATCGGGGGAGAGGTCGTCAAGCTGTCTGCGCCACATCCGGCTGTCGCTCAGAGCCCCATGCAGAAGTACGAGGGGCGGCCCCTCGCCCTTCCGTTCGAAAGCGATACGTAATCCTCTTACGTTGACCTCGTGCATGCGGCCTCCCGGTCAACTGACGGTGGACGTCTGGCCGTCTGCACCGCCAGATGCCTCCTTATCATCCCGCATGACGGAGCATCAGCACCGCTCGATCCAGTCCAGGCCGCCGCGTCGTTGGTGCGATCATGCATCCTCACCGTATGTTACGGCTTGTCTCTCGTGATATGTTGAGTCCATGCGATTCTATCACAATTTTTTCGCTTGGTCTACTGCCCGACCAACGTCTCTCAGCGATTATTTCGCTTGCCCTTTGGCGCCGCAACCCGGCCCGCCGAGTTCTCGTATTGCATTGCGAAACAATATCATCATTCAGCCGCAGAAGGGGGCATCATGGCAACTGCGCAGAGACACCGGCCGTTTTGGGTCTATCTGTTGGTATTTTTTTGCGTTGTACTCGGCGCAGGCGGCTTGTACGGAGGCTACGCCTTTGTCACCGATCCCACCGGCGCGTCGATCGGCATGGATGCGGCCATGCTGCGCGGCTTCCTGGACACGTATCTGCCGTTCGGCATCTTTCTCTTGATCGCGTTCGGGATTGTGCCTATTGTGCTGGCGTGGGCACTGCTGGCCCGGCCCCGTTGGGTATCGGGAATCACGGCCGCAAGGGGCTGGGATGGGGCATGGGTCGCCACGCTGACCTTGGGTGTTGGCCTGCTCATCTGGATGGCCGGCCAGTTTGTCATCATGGGTTACACCGCCCCGATCCAGGCGTTCACGCTCTTTTTCGGCGTAGCGATCACGCTGCTAAGCCTGGTTCCCGCGGTCCGTCGCTACTACCGGGTAGATTGAGGGAGTTCATCGGAAGGAGAGTTACAAGATGATCGGCAGAATCTGGCATGGATGGACCAGTCCGGAGACGGCGGACGCTTACCAGGAGCTACTTCTACATGAGGTCTTCGTGGGGATAGCCGCGCGCCAGATCCCAGGCTATAAGGGTATTCATCTTCTGCGAAGGGATGGTCAATCCGAGACCGAATTCATCACAGTAATGTGGTTCGAGTCATTGGAGGATGTGCGTGCCTTCGCAGGTGAAGACTATGAGGCGGCCGTCGTGCCCCCGGCAGCGAGAGCGTTGTTGTCTCACTTTGATGCACGATCACAGCACTACCAGGTGCAGGCGGAACTTAAGGTCTGACGGCGGCGCGGCGGAGCGGAACGCGCTCACCATCCTGAGTTCGGTGCTCCCGGGGCGGTTGGTTCAGGTGATGTAATCCGCGTTGACCCATGGACGCAAATCAGGCTTTCCACCCTGAGTGTGTGATGTGGCTGCGGCTGCAAACCATCCAAAGGAGGACCAAATGATCACGGCGACAGACCTGATTGAATCGCTTGAGCGCAACTTGTACATCATCAAAGCCCAAACACAGGGCCTGACTCATGCCGACAGCCTGCTGCAACTGCCGTTTCGCGGCAACTGCCTGAACTGGGTCATCGGACACATTGCCGCCAACCGCAACACCATGCTGCACTTCCTGGGGGAGGAAGGCATCCTCAGCGAAGCTCAAGCTGCGCGCTATGGGTATGGGTCCGAGCCAGTGTGCGGCGATGACGGCGATATCCTCACTTTGGAGGATCTGCTGGTGGCGCTGGGGCAGGGCCAGAAGGCATTGGTGGCCAAACTGCAAACGATCCCTGCAGAGGAACTCGCGCGTGACGTGCAAAGCTTTCTCGGCACTACCACGCTCGCCCAGCTTGTCTTCTATCTGTACTGGCATGAGAGTTACCACACCGGCCAGACTGAAGCCCTGCGCCAACTGGCCGGCAAGGGCGACAAAGTGATCTGAGAGGGGGAGCGGTAGGGCAAGTCGGAGACTTGAATATGTGACGCCCCTTTGCGGTCATGGTGGTTAGTGGTAGCATCTGTCACGGGCAACACAAAGAAACGCACGACTTTGCAGGCGCACTTGCCCTGCGAGGCGCGGTGGTAGAAGATGCCGCCAGAACGGT
>Ga0123333_10002055_pt1 | contig 20920 bp, 16 predicted proteins | sample BioC12SIPDNA_3_FD_89957 | JGI IMG/M metagenome (GOLD analysis project Ga0123333, IMG submission 89957) | Anaerobic biogas reactor microbial communites from Washington, USA - Biogas_R2_B C12 SIP DNA | ecosystem: Engineered > Bioreactor > Anaerobic > Unclassified | place: Washington, USA... | reverse complement strand
GCGGCGGAAGATGCCGCCGGTGCCGCAGTCCGCCGGTTGCGTACGGTCGCCGTTCTTGAACACGTTGTGAATCTGGCTTTCGTAGCCGTTCATATCTTCACCCGGCACGCACCGGAAGAAGATGCCCGAGTTCAGCCCCGGGGCATGGCTGATGCATTCCAGTTGTAGCAGGAAGTCGCCGTACTGTTTTTCCGACTCCAGTTGCCCGCGCCCGTTCTGGACGTTCAGGGTTCCATCTTCGGCCACCGTGAACCGGCTGGCCAGTTCCGGGTACTCCTTCCACCCCGTGAGATCGTGGCCGTTGAAGATAGCTTCCAGTCCCAGCGGGCGGAGGCGGACATTGCGGAACGCGATCCGGCCCTGGCTGTGCTTCAGCCCGACATGGCCGCGCAACAGCGGCTGGGGGTCGGTGTAGTCGAGCACCTGCTGGCCGTCGAGCGAGACGACGATGTGGCCGGCCTGCACGTGCACCTCGAAGGTCTGCCACTCTGGCCGGTTGAGGTCCTTCGGCACAGCTTGACGATCGACCAGGCTGCCCGTGGGGAACGGATGGTCGCCGTCGGCAATGTTCAGTTCATAGCAGTCGGCAGCCGCATCCTGCGGATCAGGAGTGGTGGCCAGGACGATGCCGCTGTTGGTCCCCGGCGCGCGGAGGAACTCGACGTGCAGCACGTAGTCAGCGAACTGCGTGGTGGTGGTCAGCAGCGTCTTATCGCCGTGTTCGACGACAATCGTCCCGTCCTCGACACGCCAATCTGCCCGCTTGTCGTGCTGCCAGCCGAACAGTGTCAGGCCGTCGAACAGCGAGATCCAGCCCTCTGCCAACAGGTCGTCACTGAGCAACTGAGGCTCGCCAGTGTCGGCCGCCGGCGCCACGGCCGTATCCGGCCGCGACTCCGGAGCTTTCGCGGCGGGGGGCGTGTCCGTGCAGCCGGCGACGACCAGCCCACACGCGACGGCACAGATCAGCCGGCAGATCCAATCCGATGTCCGATTCACGATGTCACTCCCACGGGGTTCGAGAACGGAAGGGGCATGCAACCAAGTGAAGATCGAAGACCATTGTGAACAACGGACCCCAGAGGGCCAATAGGACCAACCGGCCGCTGCAATTCTGCGCTTCATTTCACAAGGGAATCGGGTTTCACCCAACCGGGCCTGCCCCGTAAGCTCGTCTCGTTCCCACAGCTCTTGACCCGAATGTGAGCAAGGAGATCTCTGATGAAACGGGGGTGGCGTCCTCACCGGATGACCGACAAACGCATCCGGCCCCGTCTCAGCCCCGTTCCCGCAGTTCGCCGACGATCCGCTGCACGATGCGTGCGACCTGTTCCGGGTCGATCTCGATGCTGGCCGGGCAACCGCCGACAGGTTCGTCGGTGAAGCCTTCGGCGGCCAGCAGGCACTGGAGTTGCCGCCCGAGCTGATCGAGTTCAATCTGCTGGCTGGGCGATTTCGGCTGGCGTCCCCGGCCGGCGGCGAATCCGCGCAGCTGCAGCGCCGCGCGGAAGCCCTCGGGAAACTCAGCCGAATAGAGCATGGCGTCGAACAGCAGGAGCAGCCGGTACTGCAGGTCGCGCGCGGCGTCGAGTTGGCCGGAGACGGTCAGGTCATAGAGCTTGCGGGTGATTTCCGGCACGATGCCACTGGTCGCATTCGTGCCGCCATCGCATCCGATCAGCAGCATCGGCATCAGGGCCGCATCCCAGCCGGTGAGGAAGCTGAAGTCGGGGCGCTGCGGGCGAACGGCGGCGATCATCCGCATCATGTGCGGCAGATCGCCGGAGGAGTCTTTGATGGCGACGACGCGCGGGCACTCGTCGGCCAGCCGGCGGACGGTGGGCAGGTCGATGGGCGAAGCGAACAAGGGAATGTTGTACAGCGTGACGTCGATGGGCGAGTTATCGGCGATTTCCTTGAAGTAGGCGTACACGCCGGCGGGGGTCAGTTTGTAGTAGAACGGCGCGACGATGGCGACGGCCCGGGCACCCAACTGATGATAGCGTTCGCAGGCCCGAATGGTCTCCCGCGTGTTGGCCTCCGCCGCCCCGGCCAGGATCGGCACGCGACCGGCCGTCTGATCGGCGATAATCTCAATGATCCGCCGCCGCTCGTCGGCCGTGAACCGGGTGAACTCGCCGGTCGATCCGTTGGGATACAGACCGTGGACGCCGCGTTGGATGAGCCAATCGACGTAGCGGCGCAACTCGCGTTCGTTGATCTCGCCGCGATCATCCAGCGGCACGACGTTCGGAGTGAAGACCCCCTGCAGGCGGTTGCGAGATTCGTAGGTCATGGGTCAGCCATTTCGCCCTGATGATTCAAATCGCCCGCCACGCCCTTGCGTGACGGCCAGCAACCCTTAATCATAGCTTGGCGGAGCAGGTGTGGCAGGCACGCTGCGGGACGTGGAGCGTGAAATCAGACCCAGGGGCCCTGGTCGTGGCGAAACACTTGAAGAACCCGGCCGCGGACACAGCAGGGGCGGCGGATCTGTCCCCCGAGCGAACGACATCTTGGCGCGCGCGCGAATCGCTGCTGGCGGCCGCCGGGGCGGCCGTGTTTGTCGTACTGTGCGGCCTGTACGCGGTGTACTTCTTCCGCGTGCCGATCGCCCGCCAGCTGGATCTGTATCGCTACCAGTTGCTGGGGTTTTTCCTGGTCCCGGAGGAACTGGTGCAGCAGTGGCGAGCGGCGCCGGTCGGCGACGTGGCGGTGGCCGACCGCATTCCGCTGCTGCTCCTGGCCGGCACGGTGTGGGGCGTGGCCTTCCTGCTCGGCTGGCTGGTCTTGTCTCGCGTGCGGATCGCGCGGCAGTTGAGCCGTCTGGAGTACTTTGCGTTTGCCACCGGGATTGGCCTGAGCGGCCTGTCGCTGCTGACTCTGGCCGTGGGTCTGCTGGGCGGCCTGAACCAGCCGCTAGTGTTCCTCGCCGCCGGCCTGGCCATCGTGATGGTGTCCGTCTGGCAGGCGCGGCGTGTGGCAGCGTGGCGGGCGGACCGGCCGGCCAGTGCGTCTGCCAGTGCGGCCGCCGGGGCGGTTGGGGACGAACCGGCCGCGCCAGCGCGCCAGCGGCCGCGGGCCTGGTGGTGCGCATTGCCGTTCGTGTTGGTGATTGTAGGTGGTGCGCTGTTGCCGCCGCTGGATTTCGATGTGTTGGAGTATCACCTGCAGGTTCCGCGCGAGTGGGTGCAGAGTGGCCGCATCACGTTCCTGCCGCACAACGTGTACGGGAACATGCCGCTGGGGGCCGAGGCGCTGGCGGCACTGACCATGGCCGTGTCGCCGGGCGAAGAGGGCTGGTGGTGGGGCGCGCTGGCGGGCAAGCTCGTGATGGCGCTCTTTGCCCCGCTCACAGCGCTGCTGTTGTATTCAGCCGCCAGTCGCTGTGTGTCGCGCGAGGCCGGCATCGTCGCGGCGCTCCTGTACCTGTCGACTCCGTGGATCACGCACGTCTCGGCCAACGGCCTGAATGAGGGTGTGATCGGGTTCTACCTGCTCGCCGCGTCATACGCCACGAAGCGGTGGCTGGATGAGCGGCATGCGGACCCGGTCGCGGCGCGCGGCTACGTGTGGCTGGCCGGCTGGATGGCGGGCGCCGCTGCAGCCTGCAAGTACACCTGCGTGGTGCTGGTGGTCCTGCCGCTGCTGATCGTGGTGCTGGTGATGAGCCGGCGTGACTGGTTGCGGACGGTCAGCGCCTTTGTTGTGGCGGTGATGCTGGCGTGCGGTCTCTGGTATGGCAAGAACTGGGTACAGACAGGCAACCCGGTGTATCCGCTGCTGCCCCGCGTCTTTACCAGTCAGCCGCGGACGCCGGAGCAGGTGGTTCAGTTCCAGCGTGCACACCGGGTGCCGGTGGATGCCGAGGGGCGCCGGTATTCGCCGGCCCAGGCCTGGGCAACGCTGCGGTCGCTGTTGGGCGACAGCGTCCATCACAGCCCGTTGCTGGTCCCGTTTGCGGCCCTCGTGCTGGTGCGCCGGCGGACGCTGCGGCAGGCGGCCTATTGGCTGATCGGCGGTCTGGTGTTTGTCGCGGTGTGGTGGCTGACCACCCATCGACTCGATCGCTTCCTGGTCCCGGCGTGTCCGCTCTTTGCGCTGGTGGGCGCGATCGGCGCGACATGGTCTTCGTCGCGCGTGTGGCGTGGCACGATGTGGACGGTGCTGGGACTGGGGCTGGCCGCCAGCTTCATGATGGTCGTATCGCGTCCCGTGGCCGACAACCGCTACCTGGTGCGCCTCACGCAGCTGCGTGACGACCCGCAGCTGACGACCGTGACGGTGGCTCATCGCTACCTCAACCAGCACGTGCCGCCGAGGCGGAGGGCGCTGGTCGTGGGAGACGCCGCCGTGTTCAACCTGCGCGTGCCGGTGCTTTACAGCACCTGTTTCGATACGTCTGTCCTGGAGGAACTGCTGCGCGACCGCGACGCGCAGGCACGGCGTGCCAGGCTCAAGGAGCTGCGCGTGTCGCACATCTTCGTGAACTGGCAGGAGATCGCCCGTTACCAGCAGCCGGGCAACTACGGATTCACAGCGGCGATTACCCCGGAGCTGATCCATGGCGAGTTGGAGGCGGAGCAGCGGTTGATTCGCGCCGTCGCCGTCCCGGAGCTGGATCGGCAGAGCGGCGAGATCTTTGAAGTGGTCACGTCACCCGATCGGCCGTGAGCCAGCCGCGGCCTCGTGCCGGCCGGGTTGCGTGTCTGCCCCGCCGGCGCCGAGAGAAGATGGCTGCTCCGACTCGGTTCGCACCGGATGGGGTGCCACGACAGGCGAGCGCAGAACGAGGACATCATGTGGCTGAGGTGGGTGGTAACCAATCTGTTGAACGAGATGGCCGAGGAGAAGGTGCAGCAGGCGGTCGAGCGGGCGAAGCACTTCGTACAGACCGCTCGCCGGCCGGAACCGGGCCAGGATCTGCTCGGTAATGGGGTGGCCGCGCCGCCGGACGTGGCGCTGGTGTTTGCACTCGGCCTGGAATCTGGCGGACTGGTCGACCGCGCGACGCATGTAGTGACGACCGAGTGCCCGGCGTTTGTCGAACGCCTGGGGGAACTCGACGGCCGCCGCGTGCTGATTGCCGAGTCGGGGGTGGGTCAGCAGGCAGCCCGGCGTGCCACGGAGGACCTGATCAAGATCCATCGTCCGCAGTGGGTGGTGGCGGCCGGATTCGCGGGCGCCCTCGTTCCGGCACTCAAGTACGGCCACATTCTGATGGCCGACTCGATCGTCGACAGCGCGCGCAGGAGGCTGGACGTCGGCTTCCGCATCGCACCGCAGGTGACCGCGGCCAACCCATCCCTGCACGTCGGCCGGCTGCTATCCGTGGACCAGCTGGTCCGCCAGCGTGCGGACAAGGAGCGGCTGGCGGCGGAGTTCGACGCCGTGGCCTGTGACATGGAGACGATGGCGATCGCACACGTCTGCCGCGAGCGGCAGGTGCGTTTCCTGGCGGTGCGGATCATCACCGACGGGCTGGATGATCGCCTGCCGCCGGAGGTGGAACACATGCTGGATCAGCAGTCGCTGGCGGGCAAGCTGGGCGCGGCGACGCGCGCCATTTTCCAGCGGCCGGGGAGTATCAAGGATATCTGGAAGCTGCAGGAGACCGCCCACCGCGCCGCCGACCGGCTGGCCGGGTTCCTGGTGGGAGTGATACCGCAGTTGGGTGCGTGAATCGGCAAGCACGCGAACGAACAGGCACGGGGGTCGCGCGGTCGGTCGCGATGTGTGTACGTGCGTGGAGCGCGTGGCCGCGGCACATGCTGAGGCGAGTCGAACCATGATGCGTGCAATTCTGGCCAGCCCGCGAGGGTTTTGTGCGGGCGTGAACATGGCGATTGAGAGTCTGGACCTGGCGATCCAGGTGTTCGGGACCCCGATCTACGTGTACCACGAGATTGTCCACAACCGGCACGTGGTCGCTGCGTTTCGCGACAAGGGCGCTGTGTTCGTCAACCGGATCGACGACGTGCCGCCCGGTGCCACGCTGCTGTTCTCCGCGCACGGCGTGTCGCCGGACGTCCGGCGGCAGGCGTCGCAGCGGCAACTGCGCACGATCGACGCCACGTGTCCGCTGGTCATCAAGGTGCATCGCGAAGCGCTCCGCTTCGCACAGGATGGGTATACGATCCTCCTGATCGGACACGAAGGGCACGACGAGGTGATTGGCACCATGGGCGAGGCGCCGGCAGCCATTCGCCTGGTGGAGAACGAGGCGAGCGTGGACCAGCTGGATCTGCCGGCCGACGCGAAAGTGGCCTACCTGACCCAGACGACTCTGAGCGTGGACGACGCGGAGCGGATCATTCAACGGCTGCGCGGACGCTTCCCGCAGCTCGTCGGACCCCCGCACGACGACATCTGCTACGCGACTCAGAACCGGCAGCAGGCCGTCCGTTCACTGGCGCGCGAGGCTGATGTGGTGCTGGTCGTCGGGAGCCAGAACAGCTCGAACAGCCAGCGGCTGCAGGAGCTGGCCCGCGAATGTGGGGTCGATGCCTACCTGATCGACAGCGCTCAGGACATGCGTCCGGAGTGGCTGGCGGGCAAACGCACCGTGTTGGTCACGGCCGGCGCCAGCGCCCCGGAATCTGTCGTCCAGCAGTGCGTGGAGCACCTCCGCGACCGCTATGGAGCGGCGATCGAATACCGGTCGCTCCATAGCGAAGAGGTCCATTTCCCGCTCCCCCGCGAGTTGCGCGCGTACCGCTGAACCGGCCGGAAATCCGTCGCAACGGTACAGCTTGTCCAACCGCTGCCGGCGCACCCTCAGGGCGCCAAAAACCACAATCTGTGGCTGCAATTCACCTGACCGCTTGCATGGCCCCCCGAAATGGATAGAATCAGCATGTTCGTGAGCTTTCCAAACGGAGGGGCTGGCAGCTTTTGGTTCGACGATTCTGCCCCTCGTCGACCAAATCGTCGGCCTCTCCTTTTTTTCTTGCCGCCACTTCTGTCGGCGCGGGGCGAGCTGCTCGGCGAACAGTTACAGGCTCAGATAACGGATCAGGTTGCGCACGGGCTGCCCCGGCTTAAAGAGTTTGGGTTGGCCCATCAGACTGCGTCCCACGACGTATCCGTCGGGCACCTCCGGATCATCGGTCACTGGCCGCAGCGCTTCGACACGCGGGCCGGGTGTCACCACGGGGGCCGGCACGCTGTATTGCACGACGGGCGCGGGGGCTTGAGTCGCACAGCTGCGCCAGGGGGAGCCGGCTGGCAGGGGCACCAATTCCGAAGCGGAGATCGCTGCAGGGAGACTCTCGGCCACGGTGGGTGACATGTAACTGGCTCCAACTGTCGTCTGCCGCACCAGGGGCGGCTGCGCGATGTGCGCCGGGCTCTGGCAATGCGCGGGTGAAGCGGTCAACACGATCGGCTGCATCCGCTCGTGCGTCTGGGCCACGGCATATTTCAGGCAGCCGGTCGTCACGACTCCGCAGATAACCGCCGCAATATTAGGATGTCTGAGCATCATTGTGAGCATCGTTGCACCTTCTCGATGGTGATGGAGGAATCAGGACTTGCAGTCCACGAGAGATGCAAGCCGCGTGCCAGAGCAGCCGGCGGCGGTGCCCGATGGCAGATGACACAGCACCAACGGCATGCCCACTCACAAGTCGAGCGGTCGTGGACGACGAGCCGTTACGTACCAGCCGCCGTGCCGGCAATCAGCCGCTAAGCCTCTGACGTCCAACGACTTGCCGTGCATCTCCCCAATCCCAATCACAGTCCCAATCACCCATCACTCACCATTCGTCATTCGTCATTCGTCATTCGTCATTTCCCCCCCCCTTTTCCCCCGCCGCATTTGTAATTTTTACAAACTGTCGGTGGCGGGCAGGTCCAGCACGAACGTGGTCCCCTGTCGATCGGCGCTGGCGACAGACACGCGACCGCCGTGCAGAGTGACGACGCGCCAGCACTTGGAGAGGCCGAATCCCAGGCCGCGACCGGCCTCGCGTCCGGAGAAGAACGGGTCGAAGATGTGGGGGCGCACGTGCGGGGGGATGCCGGGTCCGGAGTCGCGGATGGTGATCCGAGCACAGGTGTTGGCATCGGGTTGAGGCTGGGGTGCGTGGGCGACCGAGATGTCGACCTGGCCGTCGGCGATGAGCGCTTCGAGGGCATTGACACAGACGGCGCGGATGGCGGCCGCCAACTGAGTTGCATCGGCCTCGATCACGAGCGTCTCGACGCCCCCCTGACGCACGATGCGTGAGCCCTGCAGCTGTGCGTCGTGCTGCAGCTCAGCGACGACGGTATCGATCAGCTGGACGAGGTCGAGTCGTTCTTTGACCAGCGCTGGAGGGCGGGCGAAGAGCATCATGTCGGCGATCATCTCGTTGGCCCGGAAGGCCTGGGCGTTGATCGTGGCCAGCATTCGCCGTTTCTCCGCGTCTGACTCCTGCGCCAGCATCGCCTGGGCACGGGTGGAGATATTGGCCAGCGGATTGTTGATCTCGTGACTGGCCCCGTACGCCAGCTCGCCGAGGGACGCGAGCTTGGCTTGTTCCAGGGTCTCGTCGAAGTGTTGTTCCAGCTGTTCGAGTCGCCGCAACCGTTCGGTGAGTCGCTGGAGGAAGTGCGGCGTGCCCGCTTCGGTGTTGGTGCATCCCTGCCACCGCTTGCGGGCCAGGATGGTGTCAACCAGATCCACCTGGCCGACGCGCCGGCCACGGCGCCCGGCCTCGCGCCACAGGTTGCTGGCACGCACGACCAGTTGTACGGTTTCGTGCCGGGAAGACCGCGATCGTTCGCGGAGCAGCGTGAGGAGCCAGCCGGGCAGGCATCCGCTGTCGGGCCGGGCGAGGGAGATCCGCGGCCCGCAGCTGCGCAGCCAGTCGGCCGCGTTGTGGAGCATTCCCAGCAGAAAACCTTCGGCCGCCCGCGCGTCGTCAGCCGCCTGATCGGCCGCGAGATTCGCCACGGCGACCGAGTCGGCAGATAGCTCGCGCCAGCGCGACCGCACGTCGCGCAACAGTCCGGCTTCGGCCACCTCACCGTCCGGCCAATTCAGGGCCGACAGCAGGCGGGTGGCGAGCCAGCGCGCCAGGTCCAACACACATCGCGGAGTGGGACCGCCCATACACCCCATCCAGCAGGCGGCCCAGAGCGTGAAGGCAGGATCGACCGACATCAGCTCCGCGAGGCCCACCTCACGCGCTGCTGGATCATCGGCCAGCAGACTGCGCGAAAGCTCAAACGATGCATGGTCGTTGAGCGGCAGAAACCAGACGGAAGGGCCCGAACTCAGACCCGGCAACCGGGCAACGTACCTGGCCGGATCCTTGTTCACCCACTCACTCCCCCGGCGCGCCACCTCCGGCTACGCCAGCGGTGCCACGCGCGATGTCCGTGCCGCGTGGCACTCAGTTCAAAGGCTGCACTGACCCGGCGTCAGCTGGCCAACGCACGCTCCATTTCCAGCAGGTCACAGGCCCGGTCCAGAAGGCGGTCGACCGTGAACGGCTTGTGCATGAAATCGTCCGCACCGGCCGCCTTCAGATCCGCCACCTTCCCCTGCTCCACCATCCCGGAAATGCAGATGATCTTGACCGACTCCAACGTGCTGTCGCTCCGTACACGCTGGCAGACTTCCTTGCCATTGATGTCGGGCAACATGACGTCCAGAATCACCAGGTCGGGCCGGAACTCCTTGACCAACATGCCCGCGTCAAACCCGTTGTTGGCCAGCCGGATGTCGAACCGCCCATCCCGCTCAAACACGTCCGCCAACAGCTCCACCAGCTCCTCGTCGTCATCGACGATCAGGACCTTGCGTTTTCCGCTCTCCAACGCATCGGTCGGTATGCCGTTGTCCCGCATGAACGCGAACAGCTGGTCACGCGGAATCCTCCGAAACCGGCTGCCCGGGACGCGGAATCCCTTCAACGATCCATTGTCGAAGCAACGGATAATCGTCTGCTGGCTAACCTTACAGATCTTGGCCGCTTCCCCGGTGGTAAAGACAGTTTTCGTAGACATGGCGATGAACCATCCCTCCTCGTTGATGGCTGGGCTAGCGTGCTCAAGGGCCCCTGAATGGCCATAGCTACCGCTGGATATGCGAGCCCTCGTGACTTCCCTGTCCTGCGACGTCGCTGCTAGCCTCTAGCTCCCTCGTTAGTTAAGTCCCGCGGTGTGTGCAGTTAGCACACCTCCCTGAACCGCTTCATTTGGCAAGCTCGTCCGGTTCTTCCGAAATTACCGAACTTGCCAGCCGCAGAGATTATACAACTCTCCCGATAACAGTCAAGATTGATGTGTCGCACGTAAAGCCATACCTCAACGCAACTTACGACACGACACAAGGAATGGCGGTAAAATCTGCGCTGCGGACGAGGACCGATTTTCGCCCGTCTGATTCGCGAACTTGGAGACGCTGCGGCAACTACACGCGAGGCGAATTCGAGCGGCTGTCGGAGCGGTTCTGGAGGTAAGCGATCAGCAGTGCGACGTCGGCCGGCGTGATGCCGCTGATGCGACTGGCCTGATCGAGCGTCACGGGTCGGATCTTGGCCAGTTTCTGGCGTGCCTCAGTGCGGAGATGCGCGAGCTGGCTGAAGTCGAACCCTTCAGGAATTCGGCGGCTGGCCAACCGCCGTTGGCGTTCCACCTGCTCGAACTGGCGGTGAATGTACCCGGCGTACTTCACGTCGTACACGACCTGGGTAGCGACCTCCTCGCGGACCTGGGCGAGTTCGGGGACCTGCGCGATCAGCTCATGCCAGCCAACTTCCGGTCGGCGCAGGAGTTTGGTCAGCGACATATCGTCCCACCGTCGCGCGTCGAGCAGGCGGATGACGCGCTCAATGTCGCGTTCTTTCGCCTGCAGGCGCTGCCAGCGCACCTCGTCGACGAGTCCCATCTGGTGCGCCAGCGGGGTGAGACGCCGATCCGCATTGTCTTGGCGCAGCAACAGCCGGTACTCGGCCCGGCTGGTGAACATCCGATACGGTTCGTCCACGCCCCGGGTGACCAGGTCATCGATCATGACCCCGATGTACGCCTGATCACGGCGGAGGACGAGCGGCTCGGAATGGCGGAGGCAGGCGACGGCATTCGCGCCGGCGACCAGACCTTGGGCGGCTGCCTCCTCATAGCCGGTTGTGCCATTGATCTGGCCCGCGAGGAAGAGCCCGGCCACAACCTTGCTCTCGAGCGTCGGGCGGAGTTGATCGGGGGGGCAGTAGTCGTATTCGATGGCATAGCCATAGCGCATGACCTGGGCATGCTGCAGTCCCGGAATCAAGCGGAACATGGCGTCCTGCACATCGCGCGGCAGGCCGGTGGAGATGCCGTTGACATACACCTCGAGTGTGTTCCGGCCCTCCGGTTCCAGGAACAGCTGGTGCGAGTCACGTTCACCGAACCGCACGACTTTGGCTTCGATCGAGGGGCAGTAGCGTGGCCCGGTCGACTGGATCTGGCCGCTGAACATGGGAGCGTGATCGAGATTGGCGCGGATCAGCTCGTGCACGGCCGCGTTGGTGTGGGTGATCCAGCATGGGAGCTGGTCGACCTGCAGGCGGTCGGTGAGAAACGAGAACGGCTGCGGCTGCGCATCGCCGGGCTGCATCTCCGTCTGCGAGTAGTCGATGGTGCGTCCGTTGAGTCGTGCGGGCGTGTCGGTCTTGAACCGTTCGACGCGCATCCCCAAACGCACCAGCGCGGCGCTGAGTCCCCGGGTGGTCCCCTCCCCTGCACGCCCTCCTTCGATCTGGGTCTCTCCAGTGTGCATGATTGCCTGCAGGAAGGTGCCTGTGGTCAGGACGACCGCCGGCGCTTTGTACGTGGCGCCGCCCCGTACGCGGACTCCCAGTACACGGGCCTGCACGCCACTGCGCTCCGTCCACACCTCCGTCACGAGGTCTATCACCGTCTCCTGGCGCAGCGCCACGTTGCCTTGCCGCTCCACACAGTGTTTGACGGACTCCTGATAGGCCCGTTTGTCCGCCTGTGCCCGGGGACCGTGCATCGCCGGTCCCTTGCGCCGATTGAGCATGCGGAACTGGATCCCGGTGGCGTCGATCACCCGGCCCATCGCTCCGCCCAACGCATCGATCTCGCGCACGAGATGCCCCTTGGCCACGCCGCCGATGGCCGGATTGCAGCTCATCTGAGCCACCGTGTCCAGATTCGTGGTTAACAGGGCTACGCGGGCCCCCATCCGCGCGGCCGCCAACGCCGCCTCAGTCCCGGCGTGCCCCGCGCCAACCACGATCACATCGTATTCATAGTCCGCCTGTCCCATGCTCCAATCGTGACACATGAGCAAGCGTGTCGGAAGACCGCTCGAACCCGACGGGACTCGTGCCAACTCGTTTGACGGGTGCAGGGACGGGCAGGTTGAAGAGGCCGAAGATCTGTTCTTGCGTGAGTCCCAGGTTATCGGGCCCACCGGCTTCCGAGAACACGGCGGCGGCCAATTGACGTTTCTCTTCGAGCACCTGCTGGATCCGTTCTTCAATGGTGCCCCGCGTGAGCATGCGGGTGACCGTAACGGGGCCCGTGGCTCCGATGCGATGCGCCCGGTTGATGGCCTGGTCTTCAACGGCCGGGTTCCACCAGCGGTCGAACAGGAACACGTAGTTGCAGAACTGCAGGTTCAGTCCGACACTGCCCGCGCCGTAGCTCATCAGCAGGACGTGATGGTTGGGGTTCGTGCGGAACTGAGCGATGGTTTGATCGCGACGGCGGGAGGGGATTTTGCCGTGGTATTCCAGCGGACCGAACCGGGCCAGGCGTTGGCTCATGATTTCGATTGTCTGGACCCACTGGCTGAACACAATGGCCTTCTTGCCGCTGGCCGCGACTTCTTCCAGATCCGCTTCCAGGCGTTCCAGTTTGCTGCTCGAGCCGGTCATGGGATCGAAGTTGCAGATCTGCTTGAGTCGCAGGACGAGTTCAAACACATGCTGGATGGTCAGTGCTTCGCCGAGGCGCGACAGCCGCACGACGCCCTGCTCTTCGGCAGCTCGATACGCTTCTTCCTGTTCGCAGGTGAGTTCCAGATCGGCATCGCGGTAGAGTTTGGGCGGCAGATCGGTCAGGACGGCATCTTTGCTGCGGCGGAGCACGTAATCGCGTGCGGCGCGGCCGATGCGCCGTGCCTGCATATTACTGTTGAGATGGCCGGGCAGCAGGAAGTCGAAGATAGCCACCAGGTCTTCAGGGCTGTTCTCGATGGGGGTGCCGGTCAGCGCCCACGAACGCGTGCGTGAGATGGAGCGTGCCACCTGGCTGGTCGTGCTGGATCGGTTCTTGATCCGCTGCGCTTCGTCGAGCACAACAAGGTCAAACTGCAGTTGCCGGCCGCACAGCACGTCCGCGTCGCGTAGCAACAATTCGTAGTTGGCGATCTTGACCGGCACCTGGTCCTGCTGCCACTGCCACCGCCGCCGCGTCTGATCCCCTTCAATCACACTCACGGGCAGTTCCGGCGCCCAGTGGGCGAACTCGCGCTGCCAGTTCGTGACGAGCGGTTTGGGGCAGACCAGCAGGACCGACCGAATCTCACCACTGCGCAGCAGCAGCCGCGCCGCGGTGATGGCCTGCATCGTCTTGCCCAACCCCATTTCGTCTGCCAGGATCGCCGCGTACCGCGGATAGAGGAACGCGATCCCCTGGTACTGATACGCAAACGGCTGGTTGGGAAAGGTCAGCTGGCCGGAGTTCACCAGCGACTCGAGCGGCGGCTGGAGCAGGTAGTACAACCGATCCTGCAGCTTGACGATGTCGCGTGGAGGCTGGAATCGCGTGCGGGCCGGCAGCGACTTCGTCACGTCCGACACACGGGCCGCGGCGACCGGCCGAGGCGGTCCGGCCGGCGGGCAGTTCGCCGGCAGTTCTGGAAACATGTAGCTGCGCACAGACACAGGCGTCTGGGTGATCTGCACCGAGAGTGCCCGGGTGGGAGCCGGCTCAAGCGGTATGTGGGCAACGTCAATCCGGGCTTCCCGCCGCAGCGCCGTCAGCCACCCGGTGGCAAAGCAGGCCACGGGCACTGACAGATCAGCCCTCACGATGCGCAGCGGTGCCTCCGCGGAGGTTCGCGGCGCGGCAGGCGGTTTGCCAGACGTTTGCGACTCGCACATCGGCATCGTGGTCCAGTGACGGCATCAGTGACTGCTGGCGCGCGCCTCGTCGATCGCTTCGCGGATCCTGTGGAACGGCTCGTCCATCTCGATCTGGCCGGCGAAGTGCGCCCACTGCTCAACCAGATACGGCTCGTCCTCAGGACATTCAGCTAGCACGGCAACGCGGTAACTCCCGAGTGGGAACGCATGCAAGGGAGCCCCCCCCGAGCCGGACGCCACACGGACCACCCCGCCAATGGCTGTTTCGCCGGCTGCATGTAGGGCGGAATGCGGGCCAGCGTCATCCGTTTCCGGTGTCGGCGCCGGCGGGTCGAGGACGAGCGCCATGGGAGTGTCCACCACGAATCGGGCGGCCATGGCAGGTGGGCAGTCAGTGAGCACGATTCTGGGCGCTGCCTTGGATTTCTCGAGCAGCGTCTGCCCGATGCGTTCGCCACACAGGTAGGGATCGAGCGTCGGTCCGTAGAGGATTTCCTGCGCGCGATTGGCGCGTACGGGGGCCGTGCAGTGGAACTCCAGCGGACGTCCCAGCGAGTTGAGGACCAGGTACCCGCCGAGCAGCCCCTGGTCCGCATCGCGCGCGACCGTCAGGAATCCGATAGCAGGCAATGACTTTTGGCCGACCGATCGAATCATGTAGTTGTCCGTCAACGCCGCGTGATCCAGTTAGAGTTTCCATCGGGCATTCGACGCGGTTGACTTTAGCGATGATCGCGAGTTGGAGACGCGTCCGGCCTGTAAGAACAGGGAGAAGGAACGCGCTGGCAAGCGAGCGAACTGTGCGCTCGACATCGGCTCAGGATCGTTTATACTGAGGTATCAGACCTGGAGGAAACATCTGCATGAGTCCTGACCCTTCGCACCTGCCCATGTTCCGCATTGACGTATCGGCAGACGCCTCGTCTGGTCGCTTGGAGAGTGAAATGGACACGGGCGATTTGATCGTCGCCCTCTTGCGGCAACTGGTAGTTGGCCAGGAGCAGCAGAACCAGCTGTTGAAGGAGTTGAATCAACAGCTGAGTGCGGCCCAGCGACAACGTGCGCACGAGTTGGGCCAGTGGAAGGATGCCAACCCGGAGTTGGCCCGCTGCTGCCGCTCGGCAGCTGAAACGCTCAGCCGCGTGCAGACTCAGTTCCTGCAGAATCTCACGGAGGAGATCGAGACGCACGAAGAGTGTCTGCTGGATGGCGAGTTCATGCTCAACGAGTTCGTCGACCGGTTCGGTCCCCGGTTGGCCCATCTCAACGGCGTGCTCCAGGTGCTGTCGCAGCTGAGCTACGTTCCCAACATGCCGCGGTAGCCGGGAGATCGAGCGTTCCCGCCCGCACGCAGCTGACCGCCGGCGGTTCGCGCCACCGCGCTGCCTCCACCAGCTGACCCCGGCACTGCGGGCTCCGTGTCACGCTCCGCCATTCGGGGACAGGCCCCGAACGATCAGGCGCGAGACAGTGCCGTCTGGCCCGCATCCGCCCGGCCGGACGCGGTGACGAAGCATCTGTGGCCGCACATTCTGGTAGAATCGTGCAGTGACCACTTCATTCAGTCCAGGAGGTGCAACGATGCAACGGTCTCGGGTCTGTTGCCGGATCGGTTGCCGGCTGGTTCTTGTCGCGGCCCTTGCCGGGCTCACGTACAGTGCCGCGCGGTGTGTAGGAGCAGACACAGCGGGAGCGGGCAGTGTGGACACGTGGCCCGTGTTTCGCGGCGACTCCCGGTCGACAGGCGCGGCGCAGAGCGACCTGCCGGCCACGCTGGATCTCCTCTGGGAATACCGGGTGCCGGACGGCGCGTTCGAGTCGACGCCGGTGATCATGGCAGGAGTGGTCTACATCGCGGATCTCGACGGGTGCCTCTACGCGTTGGAGTTGGCCACGGGCAAGGAGCGGTGGAAGAAGAAGTGGGAGACCGGGTTCACAGCGGCGGCGGCGGCCGGAGACAAGCGTCTGTACCTGGGCGACATTGACGGGCTGCTGCGCTGCCTGGACATCGGCTCCGGCGACGAATTGTGGACATACGCCGCGGAGGGTGAAATCAGTAGTGGAGTGAACTTCTACCGGGACAACGTCCTGTTTGGCTCTCAAGACGGATCGTTGTACTGTGTGCACGCCGAGCGCGGTACGCTGGTCTGGAAGTACACGATCGAGAACCAGATCCGTTGCACGCCGACGGTGGTGGAAGACCGTGCCTTTGTGGCCGGGTGCGACGGTGCGCTGCACATCGTGGACTTGACTAGCGGCCGGGCGGCGGGCAAGGTCGACATCCAGGCTCCGACCGGCGTGACACCGGCGGCCGCGGGCGACCGGGTCTTTTTCGGAACCGAAGGCCATCAGTTCTTCTGCGTGGACTGGCGCCAGGCGGCGACGGTGTGGACGTTTGCCGACCCGGAACGTCAGCAGCCAGTCCGCAGCTCGCCGGCCGTGGCGGGGGATCGCGTCGTCTTTGGAGGGCGGTCCAAGAAGGTCTATTGCCTGGGCAGCCAGAATGGCAAGGCCGTGTGGGAGTTCGTCGCGCGGCAGCGGATCGATGCGTCGCCGGTGATCGTGAAGGACCGGGTGTTTGCAGCCGCGGCGGACGGCCGCCTGTACGGGCTGGACCTCCAGACGGGGAAGGAAGTGTGGCAATTCGAGGCAGGTGGCGGATTCACAGGTTCCCCGGCGGTGGCGGCCCAGCGGCTGGTGATTGCCAGCGACGAGGGGGTGGTCTACTGTTTCGGCAGTCAGTCGCAGTGAAGTGGGAGTGCGGCAGGCATGAGTGACCTCGAATTCCTGATGGGCACGTACGCAGCGCACATTCCGGCCGACCGCAGCTACTGTACGAATCACCTGTGGGCCCAGCCGCACGGGGGCGCGCACCGGTTCGGCTTCACGGCCTATGCCGTCCGCCTGCTGCAGGAAGTGTATTTCCTGGAATGGTGCGTCGAGGAGGATGTATTTCTGCAGCAAGGGCAGGCGATCGGCGCGCTGGAGAGCAAGAAGGCGGAGAGCGAACTCTACTGTCCAGTCACCGGGCACCTGATCCAGTTCAACGCCGCCCTGCTCGACGATCCGTCCGGCATCAGCGCCGACACGTACGGCAGCGGCTGGCTGTTCGAACTGCAGGTGGACGGAGACGGGCTGCTGTCTCCCGAGCAGTACATCCGGTACCTGGAGTCGGTGTGGGAAGTCACACAACGCACAATCAAAGAGCAACTGAGCTGACCAGCGCGACGGCGTCCGGCCTGTGGCGCGCAGATCCGCGAGTGGAGCACATGGCAGCACGTATGGCCATCATCCTGTCCCAGGGGCAGAGTCAGGGGCAGAATCACAGTTCCGCCAAGCGGCATCTGGAGGAGAACATTGCGGCGGGACTGGCGTCCGACCCGACCTGCGCTGTGATGCTGATCCCGCCGCTATACGACCTGCCGCCGGGCAGCCCGGCGTTCCAGATGCTGCGCGAACTCCCGGGCGACTTCGTGCTGCTGTCGTGGCTCTACCCGCGGGCCGCGCACTGGACACTCGATCGCCACCACGTCCGGGGTCAATTGATAGAGACGCCGCTGATAGAGACGCCGCTCGAATCGGGTGTGAATGAGTTGCGGGAGCACGGGGCGCAGCCACAGCTGCCGGATGCCGACCAGCCACGTGTTCTGGACCGGCGTCCAGCGCCCGATCGGCGCATCTATCACCTCGACCTGCGGACGAGTGAGGACCCGCGTGTGTTTGTGCAGGAGGTGCGGCGGATCGTGGCGGAGCGTGGGGGGGCGTTGGCTGATCGGTCGGCGGCAGCGTCACCGCCGGCAGACTCCTCACACCATGTGCCCGCCGCGACGCTGCCGGCCCGACGCTGGTATCCGGTGATCGACTACAGTCGCTGCACGAACTGCATGGAGTGCATCGATTTCTGCCTGTTCGGCGTGTTCGGCGTGGATCACCAGGAGACGATCCTGGTCGAGCAGCCGGACAACTGTCGCCGCGGCTGTCCGGCCTGCAGCCGGGTCTGTCCCGAGAATGCCATCATCTTTCCTCGGCACAAGACGCCCCTCATCGCGGGCGGTCCCGGCGTCGCCAGTGCGATGAAGCTCGACCTGTCCCAACTGTTCGGCCGGCCGGCCGAGCAGGAGGTTGCGGCGCGCGAACGGGACGAGCACCTGCGGCGGTCCGGCCGCGCCACGGTCCCGTCTGCGCCCGAACCACGCGAACACGATATACTCGACGAACTGATCGACGAGCTCGATCAGATGGATCTGTAGCAGAGGAGCGACACATGTATTTTCGCCTGGCCAAGCGTATGCTGCTGGAAACTGACAAACGCCTGCTGTGGAAGTTGGCGTGGCTGGCCGGCTACAAAGGGATCCGCTCGATTCGCCGGCACCGGCAGCGGCTGAAGCGCGGCGAGTTCTACCCGCCGTTCATCTACATTTCAATCACCAACGGCTGCAATCTGCGCTGTCAGGGCTGTTGGGTCGACGTGACCGCCAAGCAGGCGAACATCGAGGCGGACGCCATGCACCGGTTGATCCGCCAGTCGCAGACGATGGGGAATGCGTTCTTCGGGATTGTCGGCGGCGAACCGTTCATGCACCCCCAGCTGCTCGACATTCTGGCCGAGCACCCTGACTGCTATTTTCAGATCTTCACCAACGGGCACTTCATCACCCCCGAGATCGCCCGCCGCATGCGCCAGCTGGGCAACATCAGCCCGCTGGTCAGCATCGAGGGGAACGAGATTGTGAGCGACGAGCGGCGGGGGAAGGAGGGGGTGTACAGCCGTACGATGCAGGGGTTGCAGCACTGCCTGGACGCACATCTCCTGACGGGCGTGTGCACCAGCCTGTGCCAGACCAACCTGGACCTGCTGACCGAAACCTGGGTCGACCGGCTCATCGCGCTGGGGGTGTTCTACACCTGGTTCCACATCTACCGCCCGGTCGGTGCGATGTCTACTCCCGAGCTGTGTTTGACGCCGCAGCAGCAGAAGCAGGCGCGGCGCTTCGTGGTCGAAATGCGGGACAAGAAGCCGATCCTACTGATCGACGCCTACTACGACGGCGACGGCTACGCGTTGTGCCCGGCGGCCACCGGGTTCACGCATCACATCAGTCCGTGGGGGGACATTGAACCCTGTCCGGTCATCCAGATCGCGAAGGATTCGATTTACGATGAGCGGCCGCTTCCGGAGGTGTTCGGGCAGTCGGCCTTCCTGCGTGATTTCCGCGAGACGGCGGCGACCTACACGCGTGGGTGCATCCTCCTGGAGCGCCCCGAACTGTTACTGGAGCTGGCGGCCCGGCACGGCGCGCGGGACAGCACGGCGCGGCAGACGGTATTCGAGGAACTCAAGGGGATGCGGGCGCGCGCATCGCAGTTCAATCCGGGCCACGAAGTGCCCGAGAAGAACTGGATCTATCGCCTGTTCAAACGCACGTGGTTCAACGACTACGGCGCGTATCTGGACCATTTCCGCCGGGAGGACTGGCAGGACCCGCGGCCGCAGTACGAGCAGTGCGAGACGAGCGGGTCGCCCGATTCGGCGGGCACCTGAGTCGCCGGCCCGCCGGCGGCTCATCCATACCACTGCGGCTTGTAGGACAGTCCCAGGTTCAGGATCCGCTGGAGCAGTGGCTCGTAGGACACCCCCATCGCTTCCGCCGATTCGGCGAAGTCCTCGCCGTACGACAGGTTCGGATTCGGGTTGGCCTCGAGCACATACACCCGCTCGTCCGCGGTCATGCGCAGATCCAGCCGCGCGTAGCCGCTCAGCGACAGCGCTCGGTAGACCCGCTTGCAGAGCCGTGAAATGGCGGCCTGTGTCGGCTTGGAGATGTCCTCGGCGGCGTTGGTTTCTACGCCCAGCTCCTTCTGGTGCGCCGTGTCCCACTTGACGCGCCGCGTGGCGATGTTGGCCATGTCGTCCGGCAGGTTCTTGAAGGTCATCTCCCAGATCGGCAGGGTCTGCAGCCGGCGATTGCCGATCACCCCCACGTACAGCTCGCGCCCCTCAATGAACTCCTCGACTAACGCATCGGTCTTGAGTTCTTCGTGGACGTATTCGATCCGTGCTTTCAGCTGCTCGGGACTGTGCACGATGGACTTCTGGCTGATGCCGAGCGACGCCTCCTCGATCACCGACTTGACCAGCAGCGGGTAGGTGTAGTTGCGGCGGAGCGTGGCGGACCGGCCGCGTTCGAACACGGCGAACCGCGGTGTCAGGATCCGGTGGTAGGAGAGGATCTGTTTGCTGAGCGCCTTGTCGTGGGCCAGCATCAGCCCGCGGGGATTGCAGCCGGTGTAGGGGAGCTTCATCAGTTCCAGGTAGCTGACCACATGCTGGTCGTACACCGCGACCCCCTGAAACTCCTCCAGCAGATTGAAGGCGATGTCCGGCCGGAATTCCTCGATGAACTTCCGGATCGCTCCCAGATCGTCACTCACACCCAGCGGTTCGGCATGATGGCTCAGATCACGCAACGTGACCAGGACATCGTACTCCGTCTTCCACTCCAGCATCTCCTCATCGCTGACCCCTTCGATGCTGTCGGGTGGCACCAGCTCCTCGTCCATGAGCACCATCACGCGTAGTCTTCTCATAGCACGATTTTGTGGTGCCCGCGATGGAGGTAGTTCATAGTCTGGACGGTCAGCATCACCTGTGCGTTGGGCCGGACCACGCTTTCGGAACGGTGCACGCGCAGCCCCAGTTCCCTGCAGCGGGCGATCATCTCGCGGAGCACCTGGTCGATAGTGTACTTGTACTGCCCCGTCCACTCGGCCACCACCCGCAACAGCTCCTGGCGGTGGCGGCGCAGGAACGCCGAGGCGGACGGGCGGCG
>Ga0123333_10002052_pt1 | contig 20948 bp, 19 predicted proteins | sample BioC12SIPDNA_3_FD_89957 | JGI IMG/M metagenome (GOLD analysis project Ga0123333, IMG submission 89957) | Anaerobic biogas reactor microbial communites from Washington, USA - Biogas_R2_B C12 SIP DNA | ecosystem: Engineered > Bioreactor > Anaerobic > Unclassified | place: Washington, USA... | reverse complement strand
TGCGGCCCGGGCGCGCCGTGGAAGGCCGGGCGCGGGCGCCGCGGCGGGGCCCGGCCCGTCGGCGCGTCGCGGCGTAGCGGCGGCACGTGGTGGCGTGTGCGTCGCGTCCCCTCGGCCGTTCACCGCGCGGCAGGCGGGCGGCCAGCGCCGCGGGGCAAACTGTTAAAGTCGAGGCCCCCGACGGAACGCCCTGCCGTGAACGCGATTCCCGACCCGGTCGCCGCGCCCGAGGTACGGACGGCGGAAGACCGCATCCTCGCCGCGCTGCTGTCCAGGCAACAGCTCAAGGACGTCGATCTCGCGCGGGCGCGCCGCCTGCAGGAGGAGACCGGCGGGCCGATCCTGCAGTTGCTGTCGCGGCTGGGGCTGGTGTCCGAGCGCGACCACGCCGAGGCCTGCGCCCGGGCGCTGGACCTGCCGCTGGTCTCGGCCAAGGACCTGCCGGCCGAACCGCCCGAGCTGCTGCCCGGGACCGCGCCGCTGAGCGTGCGCTTCCTCCGGCAGTTCCATCTGTGCCCGGTCGCCGAGCGCGACGGTGGCCTCGATCTGCTGATGGCCGACCCGCACGACGGCTACGCGCTGGACGCGGTGCGCCTGGCCACCGGCCGCGAGCCGCGCCCGCTGGTCGGCCTGCGCTCGGAGATCGACGACCTGATCGAACGCTGGCACGGCCAGGGCCGCAGCGCGATGGGCGCGATCGTCGAGACCGCCGACGGCGAGGGCGGCGGTGACATCGACGACGTCGAGCACCTGCGCGACCTCGCCTCCGAGGCGCCGGTCATCCGCCTGGTGAACCTGGTCATCCAGCGCGCGGTCGAGCTGCGTGCGTCCGACATCCACATCGAGCCGTTCGAGAACCGGCTCAAGGTCCGCTACCGCATCGACGGCGTGCTCGAGGAGGGCGAGAGCCCGCCGGCCAACCTCACCGCCGCGGTGATCAGCCGGGTCAAGATCATGGCCCGGCTCAACATCGCCGAACGCCGCCTGCCGCAGGACGGCCGGATCATGCTGCGCGTCCAGGGCAAGGAACTCGACCTGCGCGTGAGCACCGTGCCTACCGCCCACGGCGAGAGCGTGGTGATGCGCCTGCTCGACCGCGAGACGGTGGTGTTCGACTTCCACCGCCTCGGCTTCACCGACGACCTGCTGCCCGGCTTCCAGCGCGTGCTCGAACAGCCGCACGGGATCCTGCTGGTCACCGGCCCGACCGGATCGGGCAAGACCACGACGCTCTACACCGCGCTGTCGAAGCTCAATACGCCCGACGTCAAGATCATCACCGTCGAGGACCCGGTCGAGTACCAGATCGAGGGCATCAACCAGATCCAGGTGCGGCCGCAGATCGGGCTCGACTTCGCCAACGCGCTGCGCTCGATCGTGCGCCAGGACCCGGACATCATCATGATCGGCGAGATGCGCGACCTGGAGACCGCGCGCATCGCGATCCAGTCCGCGCTCACCGGCCACCTGGTGCTGAGCACCCTGCACACCAACAACGCCGCCGGCGGCATCACCCGCATGCTCGACATGGGGGTGGAGGACTACCTGCTCACCTCGACCGTCAACGGCATCCTCGCCCAGCGCCTGGTGCGCCGGCTCGAGCCGACCCACGCCGAGCGCTACCCGGCCTCGCCCGAGGAGATCGAGAAGTTCGGCCTGCGCCGCTTCCAGCCCGAGGGCGAGATCTTCCTGTACCGCCCGCGCGGGTCGGCGATCGCGCCCACCGGCTACCTCGGCCGCACCACGATCCTGGAGTTCCTGGTCATGGACGACGACCTGCGGCGCGCGGTCATGCGCCACGCGGGCATGGGCGAGATCGAGCAGATCGCGCGCCGGCACGGCATGCGCACCATGTACGAGGACGGCATCGCCAAGGCCCTGGCCGGGGTGACCACGATCGAGGAAGTCCTGCGGGTGACGGAGGACGCATGACCGCGACGTCGCGGATGCGCGCAGGCGGGCAGCAGCGGTAGCCGAACGCCATGCCCCTGTACCACTACAAGGCGCTCAACGCGCGCGGCGAGTTGCTCGAAGGCCGGATGGAGGCGGTGGACGAGCGCGAGGTCGCGCAGCGCCTCCAGGAGCAGGGCCACCTGCCGGTGGAAGCGCGTCCGGCGGGCGAGGGCGGCGGCGCGGCGGCATGGAAGTCGCTGTGGCGGCCGCGGCCGTTCGCGGGCGCGCGCCTGGTCCAGTTCACCCAGCAGCTGGCGACCCTGCTCGGCGCCGGCCAGCCGCTGGACCGCGCGCTGACGATCCTGCTGGAGCTGCCCGAGGAACCGGCGGCCCGCCGCACCATCGCCGAGGTGCGCGACGCGGTGCGCGGCGGCGCCTCGCTCTCGACCGCGCTCGAACGCCAGCACGACACCTTCTCTCGGCTCTACATCAACATGGTCCGCGCGGGCGAGGCCGGCGGCAGCCTCGAGCAGACCCTGCAGCGCCTGGCCGACTACCTCGAGCGCAGCCGCCTGCTGCGCGGACGGGTGGTCAACGCGCTGATCTATCCGGCGATCCTGGTGGTGATGGTAGCGCTGTCGCTGATGTTCCTGCTTGGCTACGTGGTGCCGCAGTTCGCCGCCATGTACGAGAGCCTCGACGCGCCGCTGCCGCTGTTCACGAAGATCGTGCTGGCGATCGGCCTGTTCTTGCGCGACTGGTGGATCGTGCTGCTGGTGGTGCCCGCGCTGGCGCTGTGGTGGTTCGACCGGCGCCTGCGCGATCCCGTCTTCCGCACCCGCTTCGACGGCTGGCTGCTGCGCCGCAAGCTGGTGGGCAGTCTGGCCGCGCGGGTGGAGACCGCGCGCCTGGCGCGCACCCTGGGCACCCTCCTGCGCAACGGCGTGCCGCTGATCACGGCGCTGGGCATCGGCCGCAGCGTGATCGGGAACCGGGTGCTCGCGGCGGATGTCGAAGCCGCCGCGGAGGACGTGAAGAACGGCCTCGGCCTGTCGACCGCGCTGGGCAAGGGCAAGCGCTTCCCGCGGCTGGCGCTGCAGATGGTGCAGGTGGGCGAGGAATCGGGCGCGCTGGATGCGATGCTGCTCAAGACCGCCGACACCTTCGAACACGAGACCGGCCAGGCGCTGGACCGGATGCTCGCCGCCCTGGTGCCGGCGGTGACCCTGGTGCTGGCGGCGGTGGTGATGGTAGTGATCGTGGCGGTGCTGGTGCCGATCTATGATCTGACCAGCGTGATCGGATAGGGCGGCGGCAGGCGTCCTGGGTCGTTCCCGCGTTGCGCCGCGGGCGCGCGCCCGGCCAGGCATGCGCCGGGGCAGGTCGCGGATTTGCTTTCGAGGAGACGGACATGGCTGGACTGCGGGTACAGGTACGAAGCGGCGGCAAGTCGGGCGCGCGGAGCGCCGGGGTCCGTGTCGACGGCGCGCTCGGCCGCGCCGGGGCGGTGGCACCGGGGGACGGACGGCCCGATGCGACCGGTCCGGGCAAGCGCCTGTGCGCGAGCGCGGCGGGGGCCGGCCAGCGCGGCTTCTCGCTGATCGAGATCATCCTCGTGGTGGTGCTGATCGGCGGCATCGTCGCCTTCGCCGCCACCCGCATCCTGGGCGGCGGCGATCGTGCGCGGGTGCGGCTGGCCGAAGCCCAGGTGCAGACGCTGGCCGAGAAGGTGCAGCAGTTCGAGATGGACACCGGCTCGCTGCCGGCCACGCTGGAACAACTGGTGGTCGAGCCCGGCGGCGCGGTCGGCTGGCTCGGGCCGTATGCCCGGCCGTCCGAACTGCGCGATCCGTGGAACACGCCCTTCGAGTATCGGGTCCCGGGCGACGGCCGGCCGTTCGACATCGTCAGCTATGGCGCCGACCGCAAGCCGGGCGGCACCAGCGTCGACGCGGATATCCGCTACGAGTGATGGCGAACGATCGGGACGGCGAGCCGTGCGGGCCGGTCCGCATGCTGAACACGCCAACGGCGCCAGGGCGGTGACGCGGCCGCCGGACCGAGGCGTCCGCCTGCCCGGCCGGATGGTCGCCAGCGGGCGTCCAACCGGGGCCGGGCGCGTCCGCGACACCGGGACGCCTGCACCGCGGGGCGCCCCGCGCGGGTTTTCGCTGCTGGAGCTGCTGCTGGTGATGGCGCTGATCGCGGCCACCGGGCTGCTCGCCGCCGGCGTGCTCAGCGGCGGCTTCGACCGCATGGCGCTGCGCTCGGGCGCGAAGGAGATGGCGGCGCAGCTGCGCTTCGCGCGCGCCCATGCCATCGCCACCGGGGTCCCGCAGCGGTTCACCATCGACCCGGCGTCGCGCACCTGGCAGGGCGCGAACGGCCGCGGCGGGACATTGCCCGACACGCTGGATGTCCGCTTCACCGGCGCGCGCGAGGTGCAGCCGCGCGAGGGTGTGGGCGCGATCGTGTTCTTCGGCGACGGCGCCTCGACCGGCGGGCGGCTGCAGCTGAGCCTGCGCGACGCGGCCTGGAACGTGGACGTGGCCTGGCTCACTGGCGAGGTGACGCTGCAGCGCGGCGAGGGCGGGCGGTGAGCCGGCGGCGCGACGCCCGTGCCGGCGCACGGCAGGCGTGCTGCCTGGTGACGCGGGGACGCATGGCGCGCTCCCGCGGCGGCCGTCCTCCGCCCGCCGCGGCTGGCGGGGCAGGCACGCGCGAGCGCGGCTACACCCTGCTCGAGATCATCATCGCCTTTGCCGTGCTCGGGCTGGCGCTGGTGCTGCTGCTGGGCACCCTGTCCGGCGGCCTGCGCCAGGTGCGCGGGTCGGCCGACAGCGCCCGCGCGGCGCTGCACGCGCGCTCGTTGCTGGACGTGGTTGGCGTGGGCGAGCCGCTGGAACCGGGCCGCCGCGAGGGCGGGTTCGACGCCGGCCGCTACCGCTGGGTGCTGGAGGTCGAACCCTATGCCGATCCGGTCCACGACCCGGATGCACCGGTCGACCCCTACGGCCCGCGGCTGATGCACCTGCGCCTGCAGGTGCAGTGGGGCGAGGGCGGCCCGCGCGAGCGCCTGCGGCTGGAAACCCTGCGGCTGGTGCAGCCCGATCCGGCCGGGGTGGCCGGATGAGGACGCACGGGTGGATCGCGGGCGGCCGTGGCGGGGGCGTCGCTCCCGCCGCGACGCCGCGGCCCTCGCAGCGGGGCTTCACCCTGCTCGAGATCCTGGTCGCCACCAGCCTGCTGGCGGCGGGCCTGGCGCTGGGGTTCGCCACCCTGCGCGCGGCTACCGCCTCGGTCGAACGCGGCGAGCGGATCGCGCAGCGCACCGAGCGCATGCGCGCGGTGGATGGGTTCCTCCGCCGCCGGCTCGCCTCGGCGGCGCCGATCGCATTCGCCACCGATCCGGAGACCGGGCGCCTGGTCCGCTTCGTCGGCGAGCCCGACCGGATCCGCTTCGTCGCCGACCTGCCCGACTACCTCGGGCGCGGGGGGCCGCACCTGCACGACATCGCGGTGCTCGACGACGGGGCGGAGCCGGTGCTGGCGGTCTCGTTTTCCATGGTGCTGGCCGGCCGCACGGTCGAGGCGCGCGATGCGCGGCCGCCGGACGTGCTGGTGCCGGACCTGACCGGCGTGCGACTGCGCTACCGCGGACTCGACGAGGACGGCCGGCTCGGCGACTGGAGCGACCGCTGGGACCGGGTCGACGCGCTTCCGCTGCAGGTCTCGGTGGAACTGTCCAGCCGCAGCGGCGGCGCCTGGCCGCCGCTGCTGGTGAGCCTGCCGCAGCGCGGCGGGGCGCTGCCGTGAGCCGGGTACGCGCGCAAGGCGCCGCCCTGGTGCTGGTGCTGTGGCTGGTGGCGCTGATGGCCGCACTGATCGGCGCGTTCGCGATGACCGCGCAGGTCGAGCGCCTGCAGGCGCGCACACTCGACGGGTCGCTGGTGGCCGGGCAGGCCGCGCGCGCGGGGTTGGAATACGCCATCACCCGGATCTCGCACCCGGACCCGCGGCTGCAGTGGCTGCCCGACGGCCGCCCCTACCCATGGCGATTCGGGGGCGCCGTCGTGGAGGTCCGGATCATCGACGAGTCGGGCAAGTTCGACCTCAACGCCGCCGAGCCGGCCGCGCTCTCGGCGCTGATGCAGGTGCTGGGCGCGGACCGCGCCGAAGCCGACGCGGTGGCCGCGGCGATCGCCGACTGGCGTGACGCCGACGACCTGCTGCAGGCCGTGGGCGGCGCCGAGGATCCGCAATACGCGGCGGCCGGCCTGCCCTGGGGGGCGAAGGACGCGCCGTTCGAAACCGTGGCCGAGGTCGAACAGGTGCTGGGCATGACCCCGGCGCTGTTCGAGCGCCTGGCCGCGCACCTGACCGTGCACGGCGGCCTGCCGATCCCCGACGCCCGTTTCGCCGCCGCGCCCGTACTGCAGGCCATCGGCGTCGATCCCGGGCCGGTGCTGGCCGAGCGTGAACGCCCGCCGCGGCCGGGGGAGCCGAGCTTCGTGGGCGCCGGCAGCGGCACGTATAGTATCGAGAGCCAGGCGAGGCTCGGGGACGGGCGCGAAGCCGCCCTGCGCGCCGTGGTCCGGCTCGGGCCCAGCGGAATACCGGGGTCGGCGTTCACCATCTTGAAATGGGAGGAAGGCGCGTTGCCGCGATGAGCGCCGTGGTCGAACAATCCGATGCGGCCTCGGGAGGCCTGCGCGCCGGGCTGCGCCGCGTCGAAGGCTCGCTGCGGCCGCGCCTGCGGCGCTTTCTGTCCTGGTGGGGCAACGCGCTGGCCGCGTGGCTGCCGCCCGGCACCCGCGACCTGATCGGCCTGACGCCGCAGCGGCTGCTGCTGCGCGTGCGCGAGCGCGACCTGGAGCTGGCGCTGTGGCGTGGCGACGAAGCCCGCGTGCTGGCCGACGTCCCGCTGGCCGGACTGGGCGACGGCGGGGGCGACCCGTTCGCGATGCTGCTCGCGCCGCGTGCGCTCGAGGTGCCACGCTGGCTGCTGCTGCCGGCCGACGTGGTCCTGCGCCGGCGGCTGGTCCTGCCCGCCGCCGCCGGCGAACGGCTGCGCGAGGTGCTGGGGTTCGAGATCGACCGCCAGACCCCGTTCGCCGCCGACGAGGTGCACTACGACGCGCGCGTGCTCGGCAATCGTGGCGACGACCGGATCGAGGTGGAACTGGCGGTGGTGCCACGGACCACGCTCGAGGCCGCGCTCGCCGCGCTCGGCCCGCTCGCGCCGACCCTGGCGGGCGTCGATGCCGCCGACGCGGCCGGCCGGCCGCTGGGGATCAACCTGATGGGCGACGCGCGCCGCCACCGCCGCGAGGATCCTTGGCGCGGCCGCAACGCGGTGCTGCTGCTGGTCGCGGCCCTGGCCCTGGCCGCGGCCATGTGGCAGATGCTGGCCAACCGCCGGGCCGCCGCCGACGAGTTCGAACGGCAGGTCGAACAGACCGTGCGCCAGGCGCGCGCGGCCTCGCTGGAGAAGCGCCGGCTGCTCGACCTGGTCGAGGGCGGCGCGTTCCTGCAGTCCGCGCGCGCGGGCACCCCGACCATGGTCGAACTGATGGACGAGCTGGCGCGGCGGCTGCCCGACGGCACCTACCTGGAGAAGCTCTCGATCGAAGGCGACCGGATCCTGCTGATCGGCCTCAGCCGCGAAGCGTCCGCGCTGGTGGGCCAGCTCCAGGGGTCGCCGCTGTGGACCTCGCCGGCGCTGGCCGGCGCGCTGCAGCCCGATCCGCGCAGCCGGATGGACCGCTTCACCCTGACCGCGACCGTGGCCACGGCGCCCGCCGGGGCGGCCGCGGGGGAGGCAGGCGATGCCGCCGCAGCCCGGTAGGCGCGAACGCTGGCTGGCGCTGGCGATCCTCGCCGGCGTGCTCGCGCTCGCCTACCTGGTGCTGGTGCATCCGTGGTGGACGGTGCCGATGCGCGCGACCACCGCCCGGATCGAGGCGCTGCGCGAGCGCGACCTGCGCGCGCGCATGGAACTGGCGCAGGCGCCGGAGGTCGCGCGCCGGCTCGAGGCCGCGCGCGAGGCCGCGGCGCGCACGCCGGGCTTCATGGCCGAGGCCAACCTGCAGCTGGCCACCTCGGCCCTGGTGCAGCGGCTCGAGCAGGCGGTGGCGCAGGCCAGCCCCGGCAACCGCAGCTGCGCGATCAGCCATCGCCAGCCGATCAACGACGCGCGCCAGGAACGCTTCCCGCGCGCCACCGTGCAGGTGCGCCTGACCTGCGGCAACGCCGAGCTGGCCGCGGTGCTGCATTCGCTCGAAAGCGGCTCGCCGCGCCTGTTCGTCGACAACCTCAACATCCTCGCCCAGCGCTACCAGTTCAGCAGCCAGCCGGGGGGCGGAGGCGGGGGAGGGGTGGACGCGAGCTTCGACCTGTCGGGCTACCTGCAGCCGGCGCCCGCGGCGGGGGTGGGCGGTGCGCGCTGAGGACGCGGGTGCGCGCACCTGGCTGTACGCCGCGCTCGCCGGCTGGGCGCTGTGCGCGTGGGTCCTGGCGCTGTTTGGCATGGGCGGCAGCATCGACCGGCTGGAGGAGGATCCGGCGCTGGCGCAACCGCTGCCGACGCCGGTGGCGCCCGCGCCCGAGCGCCTCGGGCCGCTGCCGCAGTACGCGGACGTGGCGGCACGCCCGCTGTTCACCGAGGACCGGCGCCCGCAGCCGTTCGTGATCGACCCGACGGCGGAGCCGGGCGCAGGCGGCGGTTTCGATTACGTCCTCACCAGCGTGCTGCGCACGCCGCAGGTGCAGCTGGTGATCCTGCAGCCGGTCGACGGCGGCGACCCGGTGCGCGTGCGCCGCGGGCATTCGCCCGAGGGCGCCCCGGGCTGGGTGCTGCAATCGGTGGAAGCCCGGCGCGCGGTGTTCGCCGGTCCCGAAGGCGAGCGCAGCCTGGAGCTGCGGGTGTTCGACGGGGTGGGCGGCGAAGCGCCGACCTCGTTCATCCCGCGCGATGCCGCCGCCGGCCCCGCGCAGTCGCCGGCCGCCGGGCCTGGCGCCGACCCGTCCGGGGGGCCGGGCGCGGACGGCCAGGCCCCGGACCCGGCCGCCGAGGCGGCCGCCGCGCTGGAGGACTCGGCCCCCGGCGGCGTCCGCCAGCAGGAGGCGCAGGAGCAGGTGGAGATGATCCGGCGCCGGATCGAGGAGCGTCGCGCCCGGCTGCGGGCCGATGGCATGTCCCCGCCGCGCCCGCCGCGCGCGGACCCGCCCAACCCATAGACTGTGCCGATGACCCTGCCAAGCCCCTGCCGTACCGCGATCGTGGCCCTGCTGGCCGCGCTGCTCGCCGCCTGCGCCTCGATGCCGCCGCCGACGCTGTCGCGATCACCGCAGCGCCCCGCCGGCCCGGATGCCGGCGTGGACACGGTCGCGCTGCCGGACGAGGAGGCGGCCGGCCCGCGCGCCCAGATCCGGCGCGGCACCGGCCGGGTGATCGACCAGCACACCGCGGCCGCGCCGCCGCCCAACCTGGGCGGCAGCACCGGCGAGGCCTCGTTCAACTTCGAGGGCGAGCCGCTGCACGCGGTGGTCAAGGCCATCCTCGGCGACATGCTCGGCCAGAACTACACCATCGCCCCGGGCGTGCAGGGCACGGTCACCCTGGCCACGCCGCGCACGGTGAGCCCGGCGCAGGCCTACGTGCTGCTCGAGCGCGCGCTGGCCGACAACAACGCGCGCATGGTCTACAGCGGCGGCATGTACCAGATCGTGCCGGCCGACTCCGCGCTGGCCTCCGGCGCCGTGGCGCCGCGCGCCGGCAGCGCCGCCGCCGCGCGCGGCTTCGAGGTGCGGGTGGTGCCGCTGCGCTACATCTCGGCCAGCGAGATGGAGAAGGTGCTCGAGCCGTATGCACGCCCCGACGCGATCGTCGCGGTGGACAACGGGCGCAACACGATCACGGTCGCGGGTTCGCGGGTGGAGCTGGAGAACTACCTGCGCACGATCGAGATCTTCGACGTGGACTGGCTCTCGGGCATGTCGGTGGGCGTGTTCCCGCTGCAGGGCGGCAAGGCCACGCGGGTGGCGGCCGACCTGGAGAAGGTGTTCGGCGAGCAGAGCAAGACCCCGGTCGCGGGCATGTTCCGCTTCATGCCGCTGGAGGGCGCGAACGCGGTGCTGGTGATCACGCCCCAGGCCGAGTACCTGGACGACATCCGGGAATGGCTGGACCGCATCGACAGCGCCGGCGCGGGGATGCGCCTGTACTCGTACGAACTCAAGTACATCCGCGCCCGCGACCTCGCCGAGCGACTGGCGGAGGTGTTCGGAGGCGGCAGCCGGCGCGCCGGCGGCGACGGCGGTGGTCCGTCGCTGATGCCGGGCACCACCCCGGCGACCATCGGCAGCGGCGTGGATCCGGGCGACACCGGGCGCGATGCCGAGCCCATGGACACGATGGGGCCGTCGACCGGCGGCGGCTTCGGCGGCGGCTCGATGTCGCTCGGCCAGGACCGCGGCGGCGCCAGCGCCGTCACCCTGGAGGTCGAGGGCGACCGCGTGGGCGTCTCGGCCCTGGACGAAACCAACGCCCTGCTGGTGCGCACCACGCCCACCGCGTGGAAGTCGATCCGCGACGTGATCGAACGCCTGGACGTGATGCCGCTGCAGGTCCACATCGAGGCCCAGGTGGCGCAGGTGCAGCTCACCGGCGAGCTGTCCTACGGCGTGCAGTGGTTCATCGAGAACGGCGCGTCCGGCGTGCCCGGGCTGCCGGGCCTGGACCTGGCGGTGAATCCGTCCCTGCCGCGCAGCTGGAGCACCTACGGCGGCAGCGTCAGCGGCGGCAGCGGCGCGTCCTGGACGCTGTTCAAGAACGACGCGGCGGCGATCATCAGCGCCCTGGACCGGGTCTCGGACGTGCGCTTGCTCTCGACCCCGTCGGTGTTCGTGCGCAACAACGCCGAGGCCGAGTTCAACGTCGGCGACCGGATCCCGGTCTCCACGGTCTCGGTCAACCCGATCCTGGGCAGCGACAACAGCCTCACCTCGGTGCAGTACCTGGAGACCGGCACCATCCTCAAGGTGCGCCCGCGGGTGACCCAGGACGGCACGATCTTCCTCGACATCGTGCAGGAGATCAGCGCGCCGACCGGGCAGCCGGACAACAACGGCAACTTCATCATCTCCACCCGCCGGCTCAAGACCGAGGCCGCGGCGCAGGACGGCGACACGGTCATGCTCGCCGGACTGATCAGCGACGGCGTCGAGCGCGGCAGCAGCGGCATTCCCGGCCTGAGCCGGATCCCGGTGCTGGGCGCGCTGTTCGGCAGCCAGCGGAACGAATCCTCGCGCAGCGAGACCATCGTCCTGATCACCGCGCGCATCGTGCGCAACAACAACGAGGCGCGGAACCTTACCGACGAGTACAGCCGCCGGTTCCGCGCGATGGAGCCGCTGCACCAGGCGCGGGACTGACCGTGGCCGCAGGCGGGCGTGCGCATGGCTGAGTTGCCGGTGGTGCTGTTGCCGGTGGGCGTGGACGACGCCGCGCTCGACGCCTGCCTCGCCGCGCTCGACGCCGCCACCCCGGCGGGCACCGCGGTATGGCTCGCGGACGACGCCCAGGCGGGGCCACGCGGCCTGGCCATCATCGAACGCTGGCTCGCGGCGACGCCGCTGCGCGCCGACTACACCCGGCGCGAGCGCCCGGTGGGCGAGGTCGCGCACCTGGACGAGATGCTCGCCGCCTGCGGCGACGCCGACGTGGTGGTGCTCGCGCCCGACGCGGTCCCCGCGCCCGGCTGGGCGGTGCAGCTGGCGGCCTGCTTTGCGCGTGACGCCTCGATCGCCAGTGCCACTCCCTGGTGCAACGCCGGCGAGGCTGCGGCGTGGCCGCGGATCGGCGAGATCTCGCCGATGCCCGCCGAACCGGCGCGGCTGGCCCGCGCCTGCGCCGCGATGCCGCCGCTGCACCCCGAGCTGCCGGCCGCGGTGGCGCATGCGGTGATGCTGCGCGGAAGCGCCCGGCGCAAGGCCGGCGGCCTGGATGCGGCCAGCTACCGGTCCTGGTACGCGGCGCTGATCGACCTGTCGCTGCGGCTGTCGGGCCTGGGCTGGCGCAACGTCCTGTGCGAGACCGCCTTCGTCGCCCGTGGCGGCGAGGGCGGGGCGGGCGAGGGCGACATGGACGCACTGGCCGCACGCTGGCCGGCCTGGCACGCGCGGCTGGCGGCGTTCCTGATCGAGGATCCGCTGCGCCCGCTGCGCGAGCGGCTGGCCCGGCTGGAAGCGGAGGTCGACGGGCCGCAGCGGCAGCAGGAACTGTTCCCGGCCGACGGCCATGGCGGCGATGCCGGCGCGCCCGGGGGCGCAGCATGAGCGCCGCGGCTCCCGGCATCGCCGCGATCGTGGTCAGCCACCAGAGCGAAGCCACCATCGCCGACTGCCTGGCGCGGCTACTGGCCTGCACGGCGGTGGTGCAGGTGCGGGTGGTGGACAACGGCTCGACCGACGGCACCCTTGAAGTGGTCCAGCGCCAGGCCTCGCTGGATCCGCGCCTGCGCTTCATCGGCAATCCCGACAACCCCGGTTTCTCGGTCGCCTGCAACCAGGGCGCGCGCGCCAGCGACGCCGAGTGGCTGGCCTTCGTCAATCCCGATTGCCTGCTCGAACCCGACGCGCTGGCGCGCCTGCTGGCCCATGCCCGCGCGTACGATGGCGACTGCCTGCTCGGCGCGGACCTGGTGGACGAACACGGCCGCCGCGACGCCGCCGCGCGCCGCCGTGATCCCGACTTTGCCGCCATGCTGCGCGACCGGGCCGCACGCGACGTGGCGGTGCCGCCCGATCCGTCGTGCACGCTGCAGCCGGTCGATGCGGTCTCCGGTGCGCTGATGCTGCTGCCGCGGCGCCTGTTCGAGCGCATCGGCGGCTTCGACGAGGGCTACCGCCTGCACGCCGAGGACCTGGACCTGTGCCGCCGCGCGCGCGCCGCCGGCGCGGTGGTGGCGGTGGCCAACGACGTCCGGGTGCTGCACCTGCGCGGCGTGTCCAGCCGCGCGCGTCCGCTGTTCGTGGAATGGCACAAGCACCGCGGCCTGTGGCGGTACTTCCGCCGGTTCGACGCGACGCGCGCGCCCTGGCCGGCGCGCGTGGCGGTGTGGTGCGCGATCTGGCTGCGCTTTCCCTTCGCCGCGCTGCGGCAGTGGCGGACGTGAGCGCGGCACGGCGCTACGCCGGCGTGGCGCCGCCCCGGCAAGTCGATGGAGTTCTCCCATGCCCGTGATCCAGTCCCTGCTCGATACCGACCTGTACAAGTTCACGATGATGCAGGCGGTGCTGCACCAGCATCCGGCCGCGCACGCCGAGTACCGCTTCCGTTGCCGCACCCCCGGGGTCGACCTGGCGCGGCACATCGACGCGATCGCCGACGAGATCGACCACCTGTGCACGCTGCGGCTGGCCGAAGAGGAACTGGACTACCTGCGCGGGCTGCGTTTCATCAAGTCCGACTTCGTCGACTTCCTCGCCCTGTTCCGGCTGCAGCGCAAGTACGTCTCGCTGCGCCGCTCCGACGCCGAGCCCGGCGCGATCGAGCTCGAGGTCAAGGGGCCGTGGCTGCACACGATCCTGTTCGAGGTGCCGCTGCTGGCGATCGTCAACGAGGTCTACTTCCGCGACACCCACGGCGCGCCCGACGAGGCCGAGGGCCTGCGCCGGCTCGAGGCCAAGCTGGCGCGGATCAACGACGCGGTCGGCTACGAGGACTGCCGGATCACCGACTTCGGCACCCGCCGGCGCTATTCGCGCGCCTGGCACGACCGCCTGATCCCGCGCCTGGTGCAGGGGCTGGGGGAGAAGTTCGCCGGCACCAGCAATGTCGATCTGGCGCGCCGCCACGGCCTGGTCGCGCAGGGCACGATGGCGCACGAATGGCTGCAGGCCTACCAGGCGCTGGGGCCGCGGCTGCGCGATTCGCAGGTGGCCGCGTTCGAGGGCTGGGCCCGCGAGTACCGCGGCGATCTCGGCATCGCGCTGACCGACGTGATCGGCCTGGACGCGTTCGTGCGCGACTTCGACATGTACTTCTGCAAGCTGTTCGACGGCATGCGCCACGACTCCGGCGACCCGGTGGAGTGGGGCGAGCGGCTGATCGCGCACCTGGCCGCGAACAAGGTGGACCCGCGCACCAAGATCTTCGTGTTCAGCGATGGCCTGGACATCGAGGAGGTCATGCGCCTGTACGCCCACTTCAAGGGGCGTTGCCTGATGTCGTTCGGGGTCGGCACCAACCTGACCAACGACCTGGGCCCGAAGCCGCTGAGCATCGTGATGAAGATGGTCCGCTGCAACGGCCAGCCGGTGGCCAAGCTCAGCGACAGCCCCGGCAAGACCATGTGCGACGATCCCGGGTACCTGGCCTACCTGCGTCAGGTGTTCGGCGTCCCCCAACCCGGGTGACCCGAACCCCCTGCAGGATCGGCTTCAGCCGCGACCGCCGTTCCGGGAATCGCGCCGCTCCGGGGTCCGCTGCCGCGGCCGAAGCCGCTCGCACGATGCCGACGCCGCTCAGCGGTAACGGTTGATCTCGTCGCGCAGCTGCCGCGCGGCCCCGGCCGCCGCCTCGGCATAGTCCTCGCCGGTGGAGGCGTAGAGGATCCCGCGCGAGGAATTGATCATCAGCCCGGTGCCGTCGGCGGTCGCCCCGTTGCGCACCACCGCCTCGACGTCGCCGCCCTGGGCACCGACGCCCGGGATCAGCAGCGGCATGTCGCCGACGATCCCGCGGATCACCTTGAGTTCTCCGGGGAAGGTGGCGCCGACCACCAGGGCGCAGTTGCCGTCGACGTTCCATCCGGTCGCGATCGCGCGCGCCACGTGCTGGTACAGCGGCGCGCCACCGACCTCGAGCTCCTGGAAGTCGCGCGCGCCGGGGTTGGACGTGTGGCACAGGAAGATGCAGCCGCGGTCGTTGCGCTGCAGGAAGGGCGCGGCGGAATCGCGGCCCATGTACGGATTGAGCGTGACCGCGTCGGCGCCGAAGCGGTCGAAGGCCTCGATGGCGTATTGCGCGGCGGTGCTGCCGATGTCGCCCCGCTTGGCGTCCAGGATCACCGGGATGTCCGGATGCGCGGCGTTGAGGTGGGCGATGAGCCGCTGCAGCGCGGCCTCGCCGCCGTTGTGGGCGGCGAAGTAGGCGATCTGCGGCTTGAACGCGCAGGCGTAGCGGGCGGTGGCGTCGGCGATGTCGCGGCAGAACGCGAACAGCGCCTCGGCCGTGTCCGCGTAACCGTCGCCGGCGAAGCGGTCGGGGAAACGCGACGGATCGGGGTCCAGGCCCACGCACAGCAGGCTGTCGGCGTCGCGCCAGCGGGCGCGGAGCTTGTCGATGAAGGTCATGCGCTCTCCCCGGTGTCGAGTCGGATGCCACGCCCGGACCGGGCCGCGCGCCCGCGCCCGTCCGCGGCGCGGGCGGTTGCGGCCGTTACTTCAGCGCCTTGAAGCGCAGACGCTTCGGGCCGGCGTCATCGCCCAGGCGGCGCTTCTTGTCTTCCTCGTACTCGCGGTAGTTGCCCTGGAAGAACTCCACGTGCGAGTCGCCCTCGAAGGCCAGGATGTGGGTGGCGATGCGGTCCAGGAACCAGCGGTCGTGCGAGATCACGAACGCGTTGCCCGGGAATTCCAGCAACGCGTCCTCGAGCGCGCGCAGGGTTTCCACGTCCAGGTCGTTGGAGGGCTCGTCGAGCAGCAGCACGTTGCCGCCCTGGAGCAGGGTCTTGGCCATGTGCAGGCGCCCGCGTTCGCCGCCCGACAGCGAGCCCACGCGCTTCTGCTGGTCCGGGCCCTTGAAGTTGAAGCGACCGAGGTAGGCGCGCGACTGGATCTCGATCCCGTTGATGTCGAGGATGTCCAGGCCGCCCGAGACCTCCTCGAACACCGTCTTGTCGCCGTCCAGCGCGTCGCGGCTCTGGTCCACGTAGGCCAGCTTCACGGTCGGCCCGATGATGATCTCGCCCGAGTCCGGCTTCTCCTGCCCGGTGATCATCTTGAACAGGGTCGACTTGCCGGCGCCGTTGGGGCCGATGATGCCGACGATCGCGCCCGGCGGCACGATGAAGCTCAGGTCGTCGATCAGCAGGCGGTCACCGAAGCGCTTGGAGACGTTGCGGAACTCGATGACGTTGTTGCCCAGGCGCTCGCCCGGCGGAATGAAGATCTCGTTGGTCTCGTTGCGCTTCTGGTACTCGACCGACTGCAGCTCCTCCAGGCGGGCCAGGCGGGCCTTGCCCTTGGAACGGCCGCCCTTGGCGTTCTGCCGCGCCCACTCCAGCTCCTTGGCGATCGCCTTCTGGCGCGCCTTCTCCTGGTTCTCCTCCTGCTTGAGCCGCTCTTCCTTCTGCTGCAGCCACTCGGTGTAGTTGCCCTTCCACGGGATGCCGCGGCCGCGGTCGAGCTCGAGGATCCACTCGGCGGCGTTGTCGAGGAAGTAGCGGTCGTGGGTCACCGCGACCACGGTGCCCGGGTAGCGCTGCAGGAACTGCTCCAGCCACTCCACCGACTCGGCGTCGAGGTGGTTGGTCGGCTCGTCGAGCAGCAGCATGTCCGGCTTCTGCAGCAGCAGGCGGCACAGCGCCACGCGGCGCTTCTCGCCGCCGGAGAGGTTGCCGATCTTCGCGTCCCAGGGCGGCAGGCGCAGCGCGTCGGCCGCCACTTCCAGCTGCTGCTCCAGGGTGTGGGCGTCGCCCGAGGCCAGGATCGCCTCCAGCCGCTCCTGCTCCTTGGCCAGGGCATCGAAGTCCGCGCCTTCCTCGGCGTAGGCGGCGTAGACCTCGTCGAGGCGCTTTTGCGCCTGCAGGATCTCGCCCACGCCTTCCTCGACCGCCTCGCGCACGGTCTGCCCGGGATCGAGCTGGGGTTCCTGCGGCAGGTAGCCGATCTTGATGCCCGGCTGCGGCCGCGCCTCGCCCTCGAAGTCGGTGTCCACGCCGGCCATGATCCGCAGCACCGTGGACTTGCCGGCGCCGTTGAGGCCCAGCAGGCCGATCTTGGCGCCGGGGAAGAAGCTCAGCGAGATGTCCTTGATGATCTGCCGCTTGGGCGGGACCACCTTGGACACCCGGTTCATGGTGTAGATGTACTGCGACGACATGGAAGGACTCCGGGAATTGCGCGCGGCCGGAACCCGCGCGGCGGGCCGCGCGGACCGGCAGGGTGGCTCGGGATCGCGCAATTATAGCCGGTCGCGGAGGGGCGTCCCCCAGCCTGAGCGGTGGTTAAACGCGCGTGACGACGACGCGGCCGCAAACGCTTGCAGGGAGGATCGATTCAGCCGCCGCGGCCGATAGTCGGGACAGGCCGTCCGGTGGGGGATGGCCGGGACCTGGAGACCACACCATGAACCTGAAGTTCACCTGGGCGACCGTGCTTGCCGTGGCCATGGCGACGATGGCCGCCCCTGCCGTGGCCGACGGCCGCGGGCGCGGCCACGGGTATCGCGACCACGACCGGCGCGAACTGCGGCACGACCGCCGCGACCACCGCCAGGCCCGGTACGACCGTCGCGACCACCGGCGCCACGACCGCCACCACCGCGCCCCCGTGCGCGTAGTGCACCACCGCCCGGTGGTCCACCACTACCATGCGCCGCCGCGCCACGTCGGCCCGCCGCGCTGGGCCCGCGGCGGCTATGTCCATCACTACCACCGCCCGGTGTACGTGATCCACGACTACCACGGCTACGGCCTGCGCCATCCGCCGCACGGCTACCGCTGGGTGCGCGACGACTACGGCGATATGCTCCTGGTCGCCATCGCCACCGGGCTGATCGTGGACATGATCCTGCGCTGAGGCGCCGCCCGGGGCCGCTGGCCCCGGCCATCGACCGTTCCGGAAGGCGCGCCCCGGGGCGCGCCTTCCGCCGTTCCGGCCCCCGTCCCCGGGCCGGCGGCCGGGCGGGGCAGGTACAATCCACGCCTGCCCGCCCATTTTCCCGGAGATCCGATGTTTCCCCGCGACGCCCGCATCGAAGGCTACGACCCCGAACTGGCCAAGGCCATCGCCGACGAAGCGCGCCGCCAGGAGGACCACGTCGAGCTGATCGCCAGCGAGAACTACGCCAGCCCGCGGGTGATGGAGGCCCAGGGCAGCCAGCTGACCAACAAGTACGCCGAAGGCTATCCCGGCAAGCGCTACTACGGCGGCTGCGAGCACGTGGACGTCGCCGAGCAGCTGGCGATCGATCGCGCCAGGCAGCTGTTCGGCGCCGACTACGCCAACGTCCAGCCGCATTCGGGGTCGCAGGCCAACCAGGCGGTCTATTTCGCGCTGCTGCAGCCGGGCGACACCATCCTGGGCATGTCGCTGGCGCATGGCGGGCACCTGACCCACGGCGCCAAGGTCAACGCCTCCGGGAAGCTGTTCAACGCCGTCCAGTACGGTGTCGACGACGATGGCCTGATCGACTACGACGACGTCGAGAAGCTGGCGCTCGAGCACAAGCCGAAGATGGTGGTGGCCGGATTCTCGGCCTACTCGCGCAGGATCGACTGGGCGCGCTTCCGCGCGATCGCCGACAAGGTCGGCGCGGTGCTGTTCGTGGACATGGCCCACGTCGCGGGGCTGGTGGCGGCGGGGGTGTACCCGAACCCGGTGCCCCACGCGCACGTGGTCACCTCCACCACCCACAAGACCCTGCGCGGCCCGCGCGGCGGCATCATCGTCGCCAGCCGCGAGGGCGCGGGCGAGGAGTTCGACGCGATCACCAAGAAGCTGCAGTCGATCGTCTTCCCCGGGATCCAGGGCGGGCCGCTGATGCACGTGATCGCGGCCAAGGCGGTGGCCTTCAAGGAGGCGCTGGAGCCGGAATTCAAGGCCTACCAGCAGCAGGTGGTGAAGAACGCCCAGGCGATGGCCGGGACGATCATCGCCCGCGGCTACAAGATCGTCTCCGGCGGCACCGACAACCACCTGATGCTGGTGGACATGATCGGCAAGCCGATCACCGGCAAGGCGGCCGAGGAAGCGCTGGGCAAGGCGCACATCACGGTCAACAAGAACGCGGTGCCGAACGATCCGCAGAAGCCCTTCGTGACGTCGGGCCTGCGCATCGGCACCCCGGCGGTGACCACCCGCGGCTACGGTGAGCAGGACTGCATCGAGCTGGCCCACTGGATCTGCGACGTGCTCGACGCGCCGGAGGACGAGGCCGTCCTCGCCCGCGTGCGCGAGGCGGTGACGGCGCAGTGCCGGAAGTTCCCGGTCTATGGCTGAACCGCGGCCGCTCGCGATGGCGCTGCCCCGGGCCGGTCGGCGTCCGCCCGCGACCGCCCGCCAGCGCTAGCGTCCAGCCGCCTGGAGCGCCGCCCGATGCACTGTCCCTTCTGCCAGCACCAGGACACCAAGGTCATCGACTCGCGCGCGTCCGAGGACGGCGCGACGATCCGGCGCCGGCGCGAATGCGAGGCCTGCGGCGAGCGCTTCAGCACGCTCGAGACCATCGAACTCAAGCTGCCGGTGATCATCAAGGGCGACGGCCGGCGCGAGCCGTTCGACGCCCGCAAGCTGCGCACCAGCATGGACCGCGCGCTGCACAAGCGCCCGGTGTCGGAGGAACAGATCGAAGCGGCGGTGCGCGCGGTGGTGCACCAGCTGCGGATGACCACCGAGCGCGAGGTGCCCTCGCGCCGGGTCGGCGAATTCGTGATCGCCGAGCTGCGCAAGCTCGACCACGTGGGGTTCGTGCGCTTCGCCTCGGTGTACCGCTCGTTCGAGGACATCACCGATTTCCGCGAGGAACTCGACCGGCTCGAACGCGAGCTGCCCGGCGAGGGCCAGCTGCCGCTGCTGGGCGGCGACGTGGTGCCGTTCGACAAGGCCTCGGGCAAGGGCAAGAAGCGCTGATGCGCGGGGCCTCGCGGGCGTGAGCGCGTTCTCCGCCACCGACCACGCGATGATGGCCCGGGCCCTGCGCCTGGCCGAGCGGGGCGCCTACACCACCCGGCCCAACCCGATGGTCGGCTGCGTGCTGGCGCACGGCGACGAGGTGGTGGGCGAGGGCTGGCACCGCCGCCAGGGCGAACCGCACGCGGAGGTGCTGGCGCTGCAGGCGGCCGGCGATCGCGCCCGTGGCGCCACCGCCTACGTCACCCTCGAACCCTGCGCCCACACCGGCCGCACCGGGCCCTGTGCCGACGCGCTGGTCGCCGCGGGCGTGGCACGGGTGGTCGCGGCGATGCGCGATCCGTTCCCGCAGGTCGACGGCAGCGGCTTCGACCGCCTGCGCACGGCGGGGATCGCGGTCGAGGTGGGGCTGATGGAGGCGCAGGCGCGCGCGCTCAACGTCGGCTTCGTCTCGCGCGTCGTCCGCGGCCGGCCGTGGGTGCGGGTCAAGCTGGCCTGCAGCCTCGACGGCCGCACCGCGATGGCCAGCGGCGACTCGAAGTGGATCACCGGCGAGGCCGCGCGCGCGGACGTGATGCACTGGCGCGCCCGCGCCGGCGCGATCCTCACCGGCGCCGGCACGGTGCTGGCCGACGACCCTTCGCTCACCGTGCGCTTCGCCACGCCGCGCGAATTCGTGCCGCCGCTGCGGGTGGTGCTGGACCCGGGCCTGGCCACCGTCGCCCGCGGCAAGGTGCGCGAGGGCGATGCGCCGACCCTGTACCTGCACGCACCCGACGCCAAGCCGCCGCGCGAACTCACTGCCGACCGCGCCCCGGTGCCGGTGCGCGCCGGCGTGTTCGACCTGCCGGCGGTGCTGGCCCTGCTGGCCGGGCGCGGGATCAACGAGGTCCACGTCGAGGCCGGTGCGACCCTGGCCGGCGCCCTGCTCAAGGCGGGGCTGGTGGACGAGCTGCTGCTGTACGTGGCCCCGGTGCTGCTGGGCGACACCGCGCGGCCGCTGTTCGGCGGCCTGGGCTTCACCGAGATGGCGCAGCGGCTCCAGCTGGAGATCCTCGAGACCCTGCGCATCGGCGACGATCTGCGCCTGCGGCTGCGGTCGCGGGCAGGGGCCACGGCCTGACGGCGGCGATGCCCGGCCCGGGGTTCAAGGACCACTTTTCCGCGGTCGCCGCGGCCTACGCCGGCGCGCGGCC
>Ga0123333_10002050_pt1 | contig 20948 bp, 16 predicted proteins | sample BioC12SIPDNA_3_FD_89957 | JGI IMG/M metagenome (GOLD analysis project Ga0123333, IMG submission 89957) | Anaerobic biogas reactor microbial communites from Washington, USA - Biogas_R2_B C12 SIP DNA | ecosystem: Engineered > Bioreactor > Anaerobic > Unclassified | place: Washington, USA... | reverse complement strand
TCATTCTGCACCAGCCGCGAGGGCGCCAGGGCATAGTCCGCCGCGTTGAAATTGGTGCGCGTGTACCACCAGACCACCGGCTCGAGGAAGCCCAGCCCGAAATACTGCGCCATGTTCGCCAGGTCCAGGTGGAACGAGGCCAGCGTGGGGACGCTGAGCCGCTTGGCCATCATCAGGCCGCCGGTGCCGACCAGCGTGGGGTGGATGAAGTGCGCGATGTCGGGCTGGAAATCGCGCACCTCGCGGTAGGTGTGCAAGGTGGGCGGTCCCAGGCGCAGCTCGGGATAGAGCGGGAACCGCACGCCCGGCACGCCGATCACCTTCTGGCCGCGATACTGGGTGATCTCGTCGCCGAGCTTGGGCGCCACCACCACGAACTCGATCCCGCGCTGGATCAGGTGATCCATCAGCAGGACGAGCACCGTCACGATGCCGTCCACTTTGGGCAGGAATGTCTCGGTAAATAGCGCGACCCGCATCCCGTCTTCCCCGGACGCTCGACTCTCTGGTTCGATCACACATCATAACCCGCAGCCGGGCCGCAGGTTACGAACACAGTCTGCAACAGAGTGTAACGGATAGATCTAAAACGACCACCAACAGCCCGTTAAAGGGACGTAAAATGACGCCAGAGATCACGATTGATCCAGGCGCTTTTCCATGAAGTGCCAGCGCCGGATACCGAAGAAGAAGCGGGTGAGCAGGTTGGATCGGGTGCGCGCCACCGAGAAACCGGCTTTTTCGTAGACGTGGATGGCCCGCTGGTTGCTCTCGGCCACCCACAACGTCAGCCGCGCGCGGTCGTGATCGCGCGCCCAGCGCTCGGCGTATTCCATCAGCAGTTGGCCGATGCCCTGGGCCTGATAGTCGCGCGCCACGGCGACGTCGGTCACGTGGGCCTCGCCCGGCTCGGCGCGGTGGCTGATCAACCACAACAGGAACGCCGCCCGCAGCATGCGCGGCATCCCGAGCGCGCGAACCGCATAATGCTCGATCGCGCGGTTTTCCTGGGGCGTGTAATACATGGGCCCGACCAGCAGCGTGCCCACAATGCGCCCGTCGCGCTCGGCCACCAGCAGGCCGTCGTAGCCACGCTGCACCGGACCGGTGTACGACATTTCGATCAGCGCCCGTACTTTCTCCGGCTGTGGCGACACCATCACACGCAGCTTGTCGCTGAAGGCATCCTCCAGCACCGCCGCCACGCCCGGCAAATCGACCGCCCGCGCCGAACGCACCCGGATCATGGCTCACGCTCCAGGATCGCCAGGGCCAGCCCCACCGCGCCCAGCGTGCCCAGGTTGCGCAGCTGGCCGTCCAGCCACAGGCGGCGCACGTCGTCGAGCGGCAGGCGGCGCTGCGCGAGGATCTCGCTCGCTTCAAGCGCGGGCGAGGCCACCTGGCGCACGCCACGCGCCAGGAACACGTGCGTCGCGCCGCAGCCCCGGTTGCCGTCGATGAAATAGCGCCCCAGGGAGTGCCAATCGTCCGCTTCCAGGCCAGTTTCCTCCAGCAGCTCGCGCCGCGCCGACTCATCGGGCGTCTCGCCGGGATCGATATACCCGGCGGGCAGCTCCAGCGAGGTCATGCCCGCGCCGTGCTTGTAATGCTCGATCATGGCGACCTGGCCCTCGCCATCCACCGCGAAGACCTGCACCCATTCGGGCATCTCGATCCGGTAGAAGTCGGGGATCTCATGGCCGTTGGGCAGCCGCACGTGCTCCGCGGCCACGCGCAGCCAGGGCCGCCGGTCGAGCAGTTCTTGCCGCGATAGTACCGTCCAGGGTTTCATGATCCTCACTTTCGCAAATGGAGCGGGATGTCGATGATAGCACGTACCGCGCCATAGCGCCGCCGCCGGTAGAGCAGCGCCAGCTTGATCAGCCAGGCGGTCTGGTTGTGCAGCAGATGCTGCCACCAGCGCGCCGGGACGAACTCCGGCAGCAGCACGCTCGCCAACTGCCCGTCGTCCTGCTCCTGGTCGAAACGGTCCAGAAATTCGAGAAAGGGACCGACCACAGACCGGTACGGCGAGGGCACCACCACCAGCGGCACGCCCTGGCCCCACTGATCCCACTTGTCCCGGATGCGATCCGCCGCGCCCGGCGTGATCTCCACATAGACGGCGATCACCTGGTCGGAGATAGAGCGCGCGTAGTACAGCGCCTCGATCACGCCGCGATGCAGGCCGGAGATCGGCAGGACGACGCGCGGCGCGCGCGGCGGCGCGGACTGCGGCACCATGCCGCTCAGCGACAGCTCGAGCGCGATCTCCCGGTAATGATCCTTCACCACGCGGAACGCGACGACCAGCAGCGGGATGAGCACGATCACGATCCAGGCGCCCTCGAGAAACTTGCTGTAGGCGACCACCACCAGCGTGATCAGCGTCGCCAGCGCGCCCAGCCCGTTGATCGCCGCGTTCACCCACCAACCGGCGCCGCGCAGCCGGACCCAATGCAACACCATGCCTGCCTGCGACAGCGTGAATGCCAGAAACACGCCCACGGCAAACAGCGGAATGAGCGCGTGCGAATCGCCGCCGAACACCACGATCAGGGCGCCGGTCAGAATGGCCAGCAGCAGCATTCCGTTCGAAAAGACCAGCCGGTCCCCCAAAAAGGACAACTGGCGGGGCGCATAGCCATCCTGCGCCAGGATGGACACCAGCCGCGGGAACCCGGCGAAGCTGGTGTTGGCCGCCACCACCAGGATTAGCAGCGTGGCCGTCTGCACGATCAAATAGGCCGCGCCCGATCCCAGCACGCGCCGGGCCAGCGCCGAGAGGATGGTCTCGTCGGCGGGCGCGACGACCGCGAAATGCTGCGTCAGGCCGATGCTGCCCACGAACAGCGTCCCCATCAACAGCGCCATCACCGCCAGCGTGCGGCTGGCGTTATGCGATTCGGGCGGCTTGAAGGACGGCACGCCGTTGCTGATCGCCTCGATGCCGGTCAGCGCCGTGCAGCCTGAGGCAAACGCATGCAGGATGAGCATGTTCGTCACCGGCTCGCGGGCCACGGGCGCCGTGACGTCGAACGAACCCGCCTCGCCGGTGGCGGCGCGCACCAACCCATAAGCCAGCATCCCCAGGTAGGAGACCAGGAACAGGTAGACCGGGATCGCCATCACCGTACCCGATTCGCGCAGGCCGCGCAGATTGGCGATCGCGATCAACGCCAGGAACGCCAGCGCCAGCACCGTGCGGTGGGGCCACAGGTCCGGAAACGCGGAGGCAATCGCCGCGACGCCCGCCGTCAGGCTGACTGCCGCCGTGAGCGTGTAATCGATCATCAGTGCCGCCGCGGTGACCAGCCCCCACTGCGTGCCCAGATTCTCGCGGGCGACCGTGTACGACCCGCCGCCAGCAGGATACGCGTGAATCGTCTGATTGTAGGACAGCGCGACCGCCACCAGCAGCCCGGCAATCGCCAGCCCGATCGGCCACGAGTAGGCCAGTCCGGCAGCGCCCGCCGCGACCAGGCCGAGAAAAATCTCCTGGTTGGCATAGGCAATCGACGAGAGGGCATCGGGCGAAAAGGCCGCCAGGGCGCGGATCTTGTTCAGGCGCTCGGCGCCGAGCTGGGCCGTGGGCAGCGGCGGGCCGATCAGCCATTCGCGCAAGCCGTGCATTCCCGATCACTCCCTGCTGACCGGCCTGGGCTTCCTGGCCGGTCGTCGCGTCAGCCGGGCGGCTTAGTCCGCGGGGGTGACGACGTTCAAGTTCAGAAAGGCCAGCGGATCGACCCACTCGCCCCCGACAATCACTTCCCAATGCAGGTGCGCGCCCGAAGACCGGCCGTTGTTGCCGCTGAGGCCGAGCACATCGCCCTGGCGCACCCACTCACCGGGCACGACGAATCGCTCGGACATGTGCGCGTAGCCGGTATAGATCCCCCAACCGTGGTCGATCAGCACGTACCCACCCCGGATCGGCAGCATCTCCGAGAGGATCACGCGCCCGCTAGCCGCCGCGTTGACGGATGTCCCGATCCCCATCCGCATGTCCAGGCCGGTGTGCTGGTACCAGTAGGTGCCGTTATACAGCCGGTAGGCGCCAAACCAGCCGATCTGCTCGTTGCCACTGGGCAGCACAAACCCCGTGTCCCAATAGCGCTCGGGCGTGAACCGGGTGAAGATGTTCGATAGCCGGTCCAGCTCGCCCTGGTTGACATCCTGCTCCAGCAGCGGCATGAGGGAGGCTGAGATCGTGACCTCGGACCGGCCAAACTCGCCGTAGTTCACCTGGACCGACCGGTCCACCCGTTCCGAGGTGCCGTCCGCATATTTGATCCAGACCTGCATCACGTAGGCGCCGACGTCGCGCTCCATGCTGGCCGAGATCAACCCGATAAAGCCGTCGCGCTCCGGGTAGAAATAGAACACGCGCTCCTGGAACACAGCGCGCGCTTCGGCGATGCCGTCCCCGTTGACTCGCACAACCCCGACCTGCCCCTGCCGGATCCACTGGAAATCCAGCGCAACATTCACCGGCCCTGCCCCGTTCGGGCCAGCCTGGGCCAGCGCGGGCACGGTCAGAGCCAGGACCATCACCAGAACGATGCCACTCAAAACGATCCGTCGAGTCACTCGGGTACTCCTCACTCGCTAGGCCATCAGCCTGGCCCGGCGACGTCCGATCAAAGCGGATAATAACAGGCCAGTGTTCCACGCATCATCTACACCGCGATGCAGCGTGCCCTCCACCGGCAGGGCGAGGCTCTCCATCGCCTGGCGCATCCCCACCTCCCGCGGCAGGCCGCACACCGTCGCCAGCAGGTTTTTCACGTTGAGATGGCCGGGGCCGAAGGGGTATTCGACCGCGCGCCGCAAGCATTGAATCTCGAACTGGCGCCGGTCGTAATCCCCGTAGCTGGCCCAGACGCGCTGGTGCGTGCTGTACCGCTCACGCAGGATCTGGCACGCCTCGGCGAACGAGGTCCCGGCCGCCACCTGCTCCGCGGTGAGCGAGGTCAGCGCCGTACAAAACGGGCTGACCTGTGACCGTTCGGGCCGCACCAGGATGCCCTCGCGGGCCAGCCGCTCGCCCGACGCCACGTCGACCACACAGACCCCGATCTCGATGATCTCGTTCTCCTCGCCTTCGGGCGGGGCGGTGTCCCAGCATGTCGACTCGACGTCGATCACCACCAACTGGTCGAAGCGGCTGGCGCCGTTCCCGTTGCCGGTGTGGTGGAGCATGGCATCCAGCATCAACTGCTGCCAGTCCGCCTGGCCCGCTCCACGCGCCGGCGGCAGCGTGGGCACTATGCGGAGGGGCGGCAGCCGGCGCCGGTTTTTGCGCGCGCGCCGCCGGCCCCGGACCGGCTCGGGCTGGTAGGTGAGCTGAATGTAAAAGGCGCCCGTCTCGTCGTAACGGGGAACCGCCTTGCCTTTTTCGACTAATGCGCGCGCTTTGGCGGCGGTACATGGCTCCATGTGACAGCCCTGGCTGTCGACGACATGCACGCCTATGCGCAGGTGATGTTGAGACGTCAAACGATCCTACTCGACTTCTGGTGGCAAGAACTCAACCGAATCTAGGATGGCCTGCAGCGCATCCCGCTGGTCGACGATGGCGTGCAGCGGCTCGACCGCCGTGAAGAACGCGAACGAGCCATCATACACGCGCACCACGCCAAACCAGCCGGCGGTGTCCGTTTCCTCGACGCAGTCGCTGGTCTGGTACGACGCGCCCACGGCCTCGATCCCGCCGATGCTGAACAGCTTCTGCTCGTACAAGCCCAGCGTGCACGACTCGCCGATCAGCGATCCGCGCAGCAGTTGAACGCCGTCCGCCCACAGGTTGTACTCCCCACTGAGGGCCGCAACGTTCGGGAATCCCCAATACAGATAAATATACCCTTGCACATCGCCGGGCAGCGGCCCGAAATAAATCGTCAGCGGCACCTCGGTCAGATCGCCAGCCAGCGACTCGAACGGCACGATCAGGTCGAGCGCTTCCCAGCCTTCGGGCAGGGTGATCGTCAGCGGCGGCGGCGAGCCGGGCACCACTGCGGGGAGATCGCTGGCCGGCGCGCCCGCGTCGCCGGCCGCTGGCGTCCCATCCGCCGCTGGCGTCCCATCCGCCGTGGGCGCTGGATCGGTGGGACTGCCCGGCAGGGAAGTCGCGGTCGCCAGCAAGATCGGCGTCGGCGTGGGCCGGGGCACGGTGGCGGTGGGCGTGGCCGAGGGCGCCAGCGTGTCAACCGCCGCCAGCGGCGCCGGGTAGCCTTCCAGCTCCACCTGCGCGCGCAGGATCCAGCCCGGCTGCTCACCGACCGTCACCTGCAAAAAGACGCCGTCCGCCGCTGCCGCCAGCACGGGAACGCGCTCGCGCTCGTACAGGTAGGTGATAGGCTCGGCCAGCCGGTCGGGGACGGGGAACACAAACGCCCGCTCGACAGCCACCACGGCTGTCACGCCGCTCACCGGCGCTGGCGTAGCCGTGGGAGCCTGCTCGCCCAGTCCGGCAGCCGCCGGATGGAGCGCGGCCAACAGACAGACCAGCCCCGCCGCCAGCGCCACACCAACCAGACGGCGCCGCCCAACGGGCCGCTTGGCGAAGGTCATACACGTGCTCCTATAGCGAAGATGCCGGTGCGATTGTAGCGCGGCCTCTCGAACATCACAACCGCCACACAGGCGGAGATACACGCTGGTGGCGCAGAGGTACTCACTTCGGGGAATGGCGCGGCGCGCGCGCCCGTCACGGGTCCCTCAGGTCGGACGGGTCATCCTTCCATGATCGATTCTTCCACCGCAACGGCGATCACTTCCAGCAGATCTTTGGGCTTGATCGGCTTGACCAGGAAGTGATCGGCCTGATGCTGCAGCGCCGAATCGCGAAACCGGGGATACGCGGTCAGGACCACCACGCGCATGTTCTTCAGCGAGGGGATCTGCCGCACGCGCTGCATCAACGCCTCGCCGCCCAACATGGGCATCAGCATGTCCATCACCATGACATCGGGTGTCTGGTTCATCAAGAACTTGAGAGCTTCCGCCCCGTTCCCCGCCTCGTAGACGACATAGTCCTGCCGTTCGAGGATCATGCGGTAAATGGTGCGCAGCTCCTTGTCGTCATCCACAATGAGTACGGAATAGGCCATCGTCATTTCCCCCACCAGTCGTGCAATCGGCCATGTACTGTCCCCAACCTTTGTTTTAGAATACCACAACTCCTGTTTTCCCGTATGTGAATAATTGCGAAATTTTTCGCCCGAATGACACACCTACTACTAACAAAAACGGCTCCCCGTGGTGGGGAGCCGCTGTGCTCTGCTTGCGTGAGGAGGGTCAGGCTGGTTCGCTGACCGGCTCCTCCGGCTGGACCTCGGTGAAGGTCAGCTCGTCCTTCTCGGCATCGTAATCGACGCGCACCGTGCTGCCCAGCTTGATATTGCCTGCCAGGATCACATCCGACAGCTTGTCCTCGACCAGGTTGGTGATCAGCCGCCGCAGCGGGCGCGCGCCATAGTCTGGATCGTAGCCTTTGTCGGCCAGGTACGTGCGGGCCGCGTCGGTGATGGTGAGCGACATCGCGCGCTCGGCCAGCCGCTCGTTGACCTTTTTCATTTCCAGATCGACGATCTCGGCGATCTCTTCCCTCGTCAGCGCGCGGAACACGATCGTGGCGTCCACACGGTTGAGGAACTCGGGACGGAACGCGCGGCGCAGGTTCTCCATCACGTTCTTGCGCATCTCCTGGTAATCCTGCTCGGCGCCGCCTTCGCTCGCCGGCAGGCCAAAGCCCAGGGTCGTGCCCTTCTTGATCATCTCGGCGCCGACGTTGCTGGTCATGATGATAATGGCGTTGCGGAAGTCTACCCGGCGCCCGCGCGCATCCGACAGGTGGCCTTCTTCCATGATCTGGAGCAGCATGTTGAAGGTCTCCGGGTGCGCCTTCTCGATCTCGTCGAACACGACGATGCTGTAAGGGCGGCGGCGCAGCGCCTCGGTGAGCTGCCCGGCGTCCTCGTAACCGACGTAGCCGGGCGGCGCGCCGGTCAGGCGGGCGACCGTATGCCGCTCCATGAACTCGCTCATGTCGAGCTGGATGAGGGCGTCCTCGCTGCCGAACATGAACTCGGCCAGCACTTTGGTCAGCTCGGTCTTGCCGACGCCCGTCGGCCCCAGAAAGATGAACGACCCGATCGGGCGGCGGGGGTCCTTCAACCCGGCGCGGGCCCGGCGCACGGCCTTGCTGATCGCGTCGATCGCCTCGTCCTGGCCGACGATGCGCTTGTGCAGCTCGGATTCCATCTGCAGCAGCCGCTCGGATTCCTCCTGGGCGATGGTCGTGACCGGGATGCCGGTCCACATGCCGACCACTTCCGCCACGTCTTCCGACGTCAGGCGAGCGCGCTGGGTTTCCGGATTCCAGTGGCTGCGATACTCTTCGAGCTCGGCCTCGAACTCCTCGATCTGCTCGCGCATGCTTTCGCGCTGGTCTTCGGATACCTCATCGGTCATCAGCTCGAGGTCTTCGCGCGCCATCGACAACTGCGTTTCGAGGCGCTTGACGCGCGATGACTCGGGCGATTTGTACATGCGCACCCGGCTGGAGCCTTCGTCGATCAGGTCGATGGCCTTGTCGGGCAGGAAGCGGTCGGGCACATAGCGCGCCGACAGGGTCGCCGCCGCCTCGATGGCCTCGTTGGTGATCTCCAGGTTGTGATGCTCCTCGTACGGCTGGCGAATGCCGTGCAGGATGTCGATCGTCTCTTCGATGGTCGGCTCTTCGACCATCACCTTCTGGAAGCGGCGTTCCAGCGCGGCGTCGTTTTCGATGTGGCGGCGGTACTCATCGAGCGTCGTCGCGCCAATGCACTGCAGCTCGCCGCGCGCCAGCGCCGGCTTGAGGATGTTGGCCGCGTCCACGCTGCTCCCCGCCGAGCCAGCACCGACCAGCATGTGCACCTCGTCGATGAACAGGATGCTGTTGGCCTGCTTGAGCTCCTCGATCACGCGCTTGAGGCGTTCCTCGAACTGGCCGCGGTACATCGTGCCGGCCACCAGCGAGCCAACGTCCAGTTGGAGCACGCGCTTTCCCAACAGAGGCGCGGGCGCGTCGCGCGCCACGATGCGCTGGGCCAGCCCTTCGACGATGGCCGTCTTGCCGACACCCGGCTCGCCGATGAGCGCCGGGTTGTTCTTCTGGCGGCGGCTCAGGATCTGGATGACGCGCTCGATCTCCATCTGGCGCCCGATCACCGGATCGAGCTTGCCTTCTTCGGCCAGCGCGGTGAGGTCGGTCGCCAGTTGGTCGACCATCGGCGTCTTGACCGAGGCGCGGGCGGCGCGGTCCTGGGGCGCCTCCAGCGAGCGGCGCGACGTCTGCAGCGGGTTCTCCTGCAGCACGCGGCGCGTCTGGCGCCGAATCTCATCCGGGCTGATGCGCAGTTCCTTGAAGACGTCCATCGCGACGCCTTCGGGATGGCGCACCAGGCCCAGCAGCAGATGTTCGGTTCCGATATAGTGATGACCCATGCGACGGGCTTCGTCGACGGCCAGCTCGAGCACCTTCTTGGTCGCCGGAGATAGATCCATCCGGGTCACGCCAGGGCGCTTATTGGCGTTGGTGAGTTTCTCGACAAGCTGCTCGACTTGAGTCTGCCGGAGCCCCAACTCACGCAAGACACGTCCGGCCACACCACCTTCTTCGCGCATCAGCCCCAAGAGGAGATGCTCGGTTCCGATGTGACTGTGCTGCATCCGCTCGGCCTCTTCCTGGGCCAAACTCAGGACACGCCGAGCGCGCTGTGTAAAGCGCTCCATCTTATTCGACATTGTGTGGTCTCTCCTCATCCCGTTTCTGGCACAACAGCTTGCGCCTGCGCAAGAGCGGGCAATGGTTACGATAACGGGAGTGTCCTATCCTTGTTGATTTTAGGGGAGTCTGGACCGCAATTGCCAGTCTCCTCCATCATAAAACCGTAAAATCGCGGCAAGGGCCAGGGGCTCTCCGGCCCTTCACGACTGGCTGGGCGCCTCTACTTCAATTGTAGCATAGCCACGGCGCGTTGATGACTCTCAAGTATGTCAAGTATGGCAAAAAAGGCCCTGTCCGCCCACTGCGAAAGAGCCTCGATTTGCCTACGATTACGGAGGAGTTGAACGGTTAAATGTCGTCTTCCACCGACTCGGGAGCATCGTCGTCCGCGGGCGAGTCGTCGTCTTCGTTCTCGTTGACCGGCACGTAGTCTTCCGGCCCAGTGGCCTCCGGCGTCACTTCCACACTGTCTTCTTCCGGCTCGGCGGCTTCTGCCATCACTTCCACGGTCTCGGCTTCCGGCTCGAGGGTCTCCGGCGCCACTTCCACCGTCTCGGCTTCCGGCTGCTCGAATTCCTCGGCGATGGCCTGCCAGTCCTGGTCCATGTACTTCGCCGAGTCCACCTGGCGCAGCGACAACCCCAGCCGCCGCTGGTCCGCATCGATCTTGACGATGCGCAGGGTGAGCACATCGCCCACCAGCACGACCTCGCGCGGGTGGCTCACCCGGTAGTCGGCCAGCTCGGAGATGTGGATCAGGCCCTCGATCTCCGGCGCATCCACCAGCCGGGCGAACGCCCCGAATTTGGTCAGCTTGGTCACGGTGGCCTGGACAAGCTGGTGAACCTCGTAATTGCGGACCACCTGCTGCCACGGGTCGTTTTCCTGGCGCTTCAGGCTCAGGCCGATGCGCTTACGCTCGCGGTCGACGCTGATCACCTGGGCCTCGACTTCCTGCCCCACTTCCAGAATCTCGCGGGGGTGGGTGACGTGGCTCCACGAAAGCTCGGTCAGGTGCACCAGGCCATCCGCGCCGCCCAGGTCGATGAACGCGCCAAAATCAGCCAGGCTGATCACGCGCCCTTTGCGGATCTCGCCGACGGCCAGCTCGTCCAGCAGGCGCGATTTCTGCTTCTCGCGCCATTCGCGCGCCGCGGCGCGCTCGGACAGGATCAGGCGGTTGCGCGCGCGGTCGATCTCGACCACTTTCACGGCAATATCTTCGCCGACCATGCCGCCCCAGCGTTCCTCAGGGCTTTCGCCCACCGCGCGGCGCTGCCGCTCGCGGCTGACCTGGCTGGCGGGCACGAAGCCACGCACCTTGCCAAAGCGCACGATCAGGCCGCCCTTGTTGTAGCCGGCCACTTTGCTGAAGTACACCTGCTGGCTCTCATGATGCTCGACGGCCATCTGCCAGTTGTGTTCTTCTTCGGCGCGGGCCAGCGACAGCACCGGCTGGCCATCTGGCCCCTGCGTGCGCACGATGTACACCCGGACCGGGCTGCCGATCTCGAGCGCCTCCAGCGCGGTACGGTCCATGCGTTCGAGCTCGCGGCTGGCGACCGTCCCGATCACGCCCTCGCCCAGGTCCACCTGGACCTCGGTCGGGCTGGTCGCGGCAACGGTGCCCTCGATAATGACGCCGCGGCGAATACGCGCCGTTTCATCCGCAGGCTCGCCGGACTGATCGTCATCGTCCCGGTCGTCTGCGTCGTCGTCCGACAGGTCGTCACCGGCGTCGTACTCGAAGTCGTCGCCAGCATCCGCATCCAGCGCGGCTATGTCCTCTACCTTAGCGACGGGTTCCAGAGCATCGCCTGTGTCCGCATCGCCCTCTGGCTCTTCCATGTCCGCTGCCTCGTCGGCAGCGGGCTCGAAGTCGTCGCCAGCATCCGCATCCGCATCCAGCGCGGCTATGTCCTCTACCTCAGCGACGGGTTCCAGGGCATCGCCTGTGTCCGCCTCGCCCTCTGGCTCTTCCATGTCCGCTGCCTCGTCGGCAGCGGGCTCGAAGTCGTCGCGGATCTCCAGATCGCCTTCTGGCGCCTCCACTTCCTCTATTTCAGCAGCGGTGGGCTCGTCTGGCGTAGTTTCGCTCGCAAGGCTTTCAGTTGGTTGAACGTCTGCCGGCAACTCGGGTTGAGTTTCGGCGGTAGTGTGCTCGGCATCCGGCATGGTCTCGTCAGACAGCATGTCGTCACCGAGGCTTCGGTTGTTGGACTCCATGAAGTTCGTTCTCCGGTTTTCTCGAAGTGCAGTGCGCATTATACACAGTGGCGACACAATGATCAAACGTTTGGCGAATTTTGGGGGTGGCGAGCGCCGTCAGCGGGCCGGCGTATTCCAATAGCAGGTGCGGCGCGTGTCGTTGTCCATCAGCTTGACGGCGTCGTAGTAGGCGCGCTGGATCTCTTCGGCTGACTGGAAGCGGTTCGCGGGGTCCTTGTCGAGCGCGCGCAGCAGCAGCGTTTCGAGCCGCCGGGGGAACTGGGGATGAATCAGGCGCGGGCGCGGCACCGGCTCATCCACGTGGGCCAGCGCGGTCATCTGGGCGTTCTTGCCCTGGAACGGCAGGCGCCCCAACAACAGCTCGTAGAGGACCACGCCGAGCGAATACAGATCGGCGCGATGATCGGCGCGGGTGCCCATCGCCACTTCGGGCGCCATGTACTCGGGCGTGCCGACCGACACCCCCGACGCCGTGATCGTCATGTCCTGGCCGGGCCGTTTGCCCAGCCCGAAGTCGGTCAGAAAGACGTGATTGCCCTCGCCGCGCCGTTCGAGCAGGATGTTCCCCGTTTTCAGATCGCGGTGCAGCACGTGGTGGCGGTGGCCGAAACCCAGCGCGTCGGTCACCGGGCGGACGATTTGCCAGGCCGTCAGCGGCGTGAAGCGGTGGTGGGGGATGATGCGCTCCAGCGATGGCCCGCGGACCAGATGCATCACGATGTACAGATAGCCGGACCATTCGCCATAGGAATACACGGGGATGATGTGCGGGTGGCGCAGCGCGATCATCAACTCCGCTTCGCGCAGGAACCGCGTTCGGAAGCTCGCGTCCTGGGCGAACGACGGCTGCATGATCTTGATGGCGACGGGGGCCCCCGTCTCGGCCTCGGCCCCGCGGTAGACCCAGCCCATCCCGCCGGCGCCGATCGTCTCGCCGACGACGTACCCGTTGATAGTCTGGCCGATCAGTTGCTGTTCCACCATCTGCCTGCCTTTGGGCCTGGGATACGCCGCCGCGCGCCGCGCATCCCCGATCAGCGCAGCAGCGCCAACGATACACCCACCATTGCCGAGAGGATTCCCACCAGCCAGAACCGCTGCACGACCTGCGTCTCGCTCCAGCCGCCCAGCTCGAAATGGTGGTGGATCGGGGTCATGCGGAACAGGCGCTGGCCATGCGTGAGGCGGAAATAGGACACCTGCAAGATCACGCTGGCGACCTCGGCCACGGGGATGATGGCGATCAGCGGCAGCAGCAGCCACTGGCCGGTCATCAGGGCGACCGTCGCCAGCGCCGCGCCCAGGGCCAGCGATCCGACGTCGCCCATGAACATCTGCGCCGGGTGCGCGTTGTACCACAGAAAGCCGAAACACGCGCCGACCATGATGAAGCTGAACTGCACCAGGAACGTCTGGCCCTGCAGTTGGGCGACCACGCCGTAGGCCGCGAACGCGCTGGCAGTGATCAGGCCGGAAAGCCCGTCCAGCCCGTCGGCAATGTTCACCGCGTTGCTGAAGCCCACGATGATCACCACGGCGATCGGAATCCAGATCCAGACCGGGAGCTCGATGAAGCCGGGCACCAGGGGGATATACACGCCATTCGCATTCTGGAACCCGCCACCGACAAACGCCATCACCCCAGCAGTGATGACCGCCAGGATGACCTGGCCGGCGAACTTGGTCCGGGCGCGAATGCCCTCGCCGCGCTCGCGCAGGCCGCGGACGCCTTCCCAATCGTCGATGGCGCCCAGAATGCCGAAGCTAATGAGCACGAACAACGGCAGCAGGATGCTCGAGCCGGTCAGGCTTTCCTGGATCAGGCGGGCGAGATTCAAACCGAGCGTGATGAGCACCACCGGCACGAGGATCAAAATGCCGCCCATGGTGGGCGTGCCGGTCTTGACCATGTGCGACTGCGGGCCTGTCTCGCGGATTTGCTTGCCGATGCGCAGCCGCCGCAGAACTTCGACGAAGGGGCTGCCCCAGATGGCCGTCAGCAGAAAGGTGATCGCGCCCAGCGTGAGAGCAAACGGGATTTCGGGCGTCATCGGTCCCTCACCGCCCCGTGCACACCGGCACGTCTCGCACGATGCGCCGGGCCCCTATGATCCCGCTGAAGCCGGTTGGTTGAGCGTTGCGCATATCGTCCTCGCTGCCATGTCGGCGCCTGTCGATGGGACGAATCCTAACAGGCGGCGCGCCACCTGTCCAGACTCCCCGCGTAACCCGCTAGTATTCCCGGTTAAATGGGCTGCCCCCCTGCGCCATCAGCTGGAAACGCTCGCTGTCGGGCGGGATCTCCATCAGGACGACCAGCCGGTCGACCAGCTCCTGAAAGACCGGGGCGGCCGTCTTGCTGCCCCAGTATCCCGCGGGCCGGTCGAGCTTGACCAATACCGATACAACCGGGTCATCGGCAGGCAGAAAACCGATGAAGGACGCGATTGAGCCGCTCGGGTCGTAGCCATAGGGCGTCGGGATCTGGGCGGTGCCCGTCTTACCCGCGACCTGATATTCCTCAAAGTGATAATCGTCGAGACTGGCCGGATCTTGCACAATCTGAACCATGATGTCGCGGGCGAGGTGCGCCGTTTCCTCGCTGATAGGCCGGTGGCTGGCCGAGGGCCGCGTTTCGATGATCTGGTCGCCATCGATGCGCGCCTTGACGATGTGCGGCTGCATGATCAGCCCGTCATTGGCGATGGCGTTCATGGCGGTGAGCATCTGCAGGGTCGAGACCGACACACCCTGCCCATAGCTGTTGTTGAGGAACTGGGCCTCGTTCCAGTTGGGATCGCCGGGCTCGACCAGGATGCCGGGCGTTTCGCCTTCCAGGTCGACGCCGGTCGGGCTGCCGATGCCGAATTCGCGCAGCATGCTGTACACCACTTCCAGGCCGCCGCCGCGCTCGGCCATCTGCTTGAAGATCGTGGCGGTGCCCGTGTTCAGCGATTCGATGAAGACCTGCGCGAAGGTCGGGTTGTTGTGCGAGGCGCGGTCCCAGTTGCAGATCGTCACGCCAGCTTCTTCGAAACAACCCGGATCGTAGTACGTCCACGACAGGTCGTGCGTGCCCAGCTCCAGGGCCATCGCCATGGTAACGACTTTGAACACCGAGCCCGGCTCGTAGGCGTCGGCCACGGCCTGGTTGCGCGCCAACTGCAGGTTTTCGGGCGAGAAATCTTCCGGCTTGTAGGTTGGGTTGTTCGCCATCGCCAGGATCTCGCCGTTGCGCGGGTTCATGATCAGGATCGTGCCGCCGGTAGCCCCGTGGTCCACCACCGCCTTGTCGAGAATCTCCTGGGCCAGATACTGCAGATCGCGGTCGATGGTCAGCACCAGGCTGATGCCATCGCGCACGGTGAACGTAGAGGTGCCGCGCTCCTCGACGATGGGGATCGTGCTGCGGGTGACGCGCTTGCTCTGCCCGGCCAGCAGCGATTCGTAAAAGCCTTCCACGCCGTAGTAGCCGCGCCGCGTCCGCGCCGATTCCGACCCGGCGAAGAACCCGACGATCTGCGCGGTGAGGTCGCCCTGCGGATAGATGCGCGTCGGCAGCGGCTCGATGATGATGCCGTCGATGTCCAGGTCAGCGATAGCCTGACCGGTCTCGAAGCTGACCACACTCGCCAGCAAAGCATAAGACGCGTAGACACCGTTCTCATCGGGCAGCAGCCGCCGGTAGAGCTGGTCTTCGGACATGCCCACCAGCGGGGCAAGCTGGGCCACAGTTTCCTGCCGGTCCACCACCTGGTTCGGGCTGATCCCGATGCGGTACTCAAACGAATTACCGGCCAACAGATGGCCGTTGCGGTCGAAGATCTGCCCGCGATTGGGCATCACTTCCACCGTCTGGTTGTAGCGGTTCTCAGCCTGGCTGGCGAACGTCTGCTTGATCTGCGGATCCATGCGGAACTGGAAGGAGATGAGCCGCACCAACAGAATCGCGCTGATCGCGATCAGGCCGATGCCCACAAGCGTCAATCGTCGTTGTAAGGTCTCGTTGTGAATCATCGCTCAGAATTGGCCCCAAAACTCACGTAACCACCACAATGTAAACGGGAACATCGCTTGATGTGCCTGGACAGCCCTCGCGCTCCCCACGGGCGGCGCTGCCCATTCTTTTTCGACCATGGTAGCAGGACACGCTCTACCCGGTCAAGGCGCCTACCTTAAGGATAACGCCATAATCCCCCACGAGCCATCCCCGGTCCGGCGCGACGAAAGAAAGCCCATTCAGCGCGACGCTCTCGCCCGTGGGCAAGGCCGCGCCCAACCTCGCGCGAGGCGCCGGGCGCGCCTGTCACCGCTCGTTTCGCCAGGTTTCGAACTGCTTTTGGAAATTGTCCCACTGTTTGCGAAGCCAGCCGCTGAGGGTTTCGTCGTACACGGCGCCCGTGCTCGTCGGGGCGGGAGTCGGCGTGGGCGTGAACAGGGGCCGGTTGTAGCGATAGCCCTGGACGTAAATGTACTGGATCTCTTCGGTGTCCGCCTCGCGGAAGCCCATCTCCGCCGCCTTGGTCATCACGCGCGGCAGACTTTGCAGTTCCGCGATCTCAGCGCGCAGCCGCTCGTTGTCGCGCTCCAGCCGCGCGCGCTGCTCGTTCATGTCGTCGAGCGTGCGCACCGTGGTGGTGGTCGTGGTCGTCTGGATCAGGTACAGCGCGCCAATGATGATCCCCACGATGACGATCAGCGCCACGGTCGTAACGAGCTGCCTCTGGTTGCGCCAGGGATGCTCGGCCAGGGTGTGCGGTAACCACTCGCTCATACAGCGCCATCCAGTGCCAACAGGTCACAATACTCACTGCATCTAGTGGGCTATTATAGCCAGGGCGCGCTGTTTTGGGGAAACGCGCCGCCGCGCCCGGACCACGGGCCGCCATGGTGGATTTTCGCAGTCACGCTCCCGGTCACGCTGCGGTCACGCCGGGGCGCCATACTGCGATCAAGTACGGTGAGACAGCTTTTGCGCTCGCCCACCGGACCACTATAATCGTCGGTATATCATACCTTCACCATGCTCATAACTCGTCGGTTAAACGACTGTCGGAGGAAAACATGAAGCGGTTCCGTTCTCTTCAGTGGGTGGCAGTAGTCGTGGTGGTGGCGCTGGTGGCCGCTCTGGTCCCCACCATCACCAGAGCCGAGGCCGCCGGTGGCATGATCAACTACGGCGATATCGTGTACGGCACGCTCAACAACGTGAATTATTTCGAGATCTGGCAGTTCAACGGCCAACAAGGGGACCGCATCCGGATCACGATGACTGGCGACGGCGTGCTCGACCCCTACCTGGGCCTGATCGAAGCGACCAGCGAGCAGGTGCTGGTGGAAGATGACGACAGCGGCGGCAACAGCAACGCCCTGATCGAAACCACCTTGCCTTCGAGCGGCCAGTTTCTGATCATCGCGACGCGCTACAACTTCGACACGGGCACGTCGCAGGGCAATTATTCGCTGGAGCTGTCCGGCGGCGCCGGCCTGCAGCAGAACGTGTCGTATACATCTGGGCCAGAGGAGATTGAGCCAGGCGTGTATTTCATGGGCGACCTGGTGCTGGCCGAGCCGGTGAGCGGCCAGCTCGACGACAGTTCATTCTTCCAGATCTATTCAGTCGAGCTGCAGGCGGGCACGGATGTCGTGGTCGCCATGTTCGCCGATAGCTCCATGCTCGACCCGTACGTCGTCTTCGCGGACGAGGATGGCAATGTGCTGGCTGAAGACGACGACAGCGGGCCCGATATCGGCGGCGCCAAGACCGACTCTTACCTGCTGCTGAGCATTTCGCAGAGCGGCACGTACCTTGTCGGCGCGACGCGCGCCGGGATAGACCTGGGCAAGTCGTCCGGCGCGTACTCGCTGCTGGTCGGCGTCCCCGAACAGGATACGCCGGACCCGGTCAACCAACCCATGCCGGCGGGCATGGAATACCTCGGTGAGATCGCGTTTGGCGCGTCCGTGAGCGGGAGCATTACGGCGAACAGCTTCATGCACCTGTACGACTTCTACGGCGAAGCAGGCCAGATGGTCACCATCAATATGACCGGCGCGGACGGGCTCGACGCATACCTGGGCCTGCTTGATCCGAATGACCAGGTGATCGCCGAAGACGACGACAGCGCGGGCGACCTGAACGCGCAGATCGCGATCCGCTTGCCGGAAAGCGGCTGGTACGTGATCGCCGCCACGCGCGCCGGCATCGACGAGGGCAGCTCGACCGGGGGCTATTCGTTGCAGCTTTTCGAGGGCACGCCGCAGCCCGCCAACGAGACGAGCGGTATCGCCGGTTTCGGCGGCTTGCCGGGCCGCGCCTTCCAGACCGAGGACGCGACGTTCTACCTGCGCGGCTTCGGCTCGACCGATAACCCGGCGAAGGCCACTCCGCTCGAGCAGTTCGTGACGCCCGACGAGGATCTGCCAGGGCGCTCGTTCCAGGTGGATGATGTGAAGTTCGCGCTCAACGGCTTCGGCGCCACCGACGATCCGGCCAAGGCCAGCCCGCTGGCCCGCTATCTGAGCCAGTAACGCCAACCGCCCACCAACCTGTACGACCAGGGGCCGCCCGTGCGCGGCCCCGTTTTTTTCGCTCAGCGGGCGACTTGACGCATCAGAACATTAGTGCTACACTGACTCCTGATGGTGTCGTGAAAACAAAAGGGTGTGACCAGTGACATTAGAGTTTAATAAGGTCGAACCACAGGTCCAGCGGATGGGCCGGGCGCTCGCCGCGCGCAACATGACCCTCAGCGAACGGCTGGATGCGGCCTGGGAACGCCTGCTGGCCCAGGGGGACCTGGGAGCCATCCACGATCGGATCCAACTGGCGCGCGAGCGGGACGTCGGGTTTCGCGGCGCGGCGCCGCTGGGTGAGCCGATCAACGCCCCCTATCCGCTGCCGCCTCTGCCCAGCCGCGCCACGATCATCGCGGCGGACGGCTCGCAGGTCTACCCCAGCATTCACGCCGCCGCGTTGTACTACCTGACGAACATCGGCGTGTTCGTGTACCATCATGGCACCGACGACCTGCCGGAACAGATCACCGAGCCAGCCCTGTTCTACAGCGAAAGCGACGTGCGCGACGAGAACGGCCAGGCCATCGCCAATGCGGCGGTCAACGCGCGACGCAGCGTGGCCGAATTACAGATGCTGGCCCGCGAAACGTGGAACCGCCGCAGCGCAGACAGCCCGCTGCTGGCGATCAGCGATGGGCCGCTGTTGTTCTGGGTAGGCAAAGATGTGCCCGACGGCAAGCGGCTGGAGCAGGATTACCTGGGCGCGCTGGTGCACCTGCACGACACGCACGCCTCGGCGGCGAGCACGTACGGCCAGTCGGCCAGCCTGATCGGCTACGTGGACCGCCCCACCAGTGCGTTCGTCATCAGCCTGCTGCACCTGCTGGGCCTGGAGGATGACCACGTGCGCGAGGCGGCTCTAAAGAACAACGGCGAGCTGGAAGGGTTGATCGACCAGCGGCTGATGTTCCGCCTGCTGCAGCCCGGCGAACGCTCGGCGGTGATGGTCCAACAGTCGCCGCAGAACAAGCGCTATCACGACAAAGGCGAGAGCTACGAGATCGCGTTCTTTTACCTGAACGTGGGCCACCAGGAGGGCTATCACCTGGCGCGGGTCGAAATGCCGATGTGGGTCGCGCGCAGCCAGCCCCTGCTGGACTGCGTCCACGCGCTGACGTTCGACCAGTGCCAGCTCATGTGGCGCTATCCTTACGCGCTGACCCGCGCCGACGAGCTGGCCGTGATTCGCGCCGCCGAGCGCGCCCAGCTCGACGACATGATCGAGATCGAGCTGCGGCGCAATGAGCAGCCCGTCGAGCGATCCGAAAAACTAGAATCCAAAACCGTGCGGCATGGTCGCACGCGCTACCGCCCAAAATAGCCCGGTTTGTGGAGATGGAATGAACAGCATGAACGAAGAAACCTTACAGCAGCCCGTCATCGGCAGTGTGCTGCGCGCCAGCACCGTCGGGTTTGTGTGTGGCACGCGCAGCCAGGAGATCGCGCATCCCTCGTTTGGCGCGTTCGTCCGCACGCGGCACGGGCAGCTCAACGACATCGACGTGATCGGCCTGATCCACACCATCAGCATCGACGACGACCCGCTGGTGCGCCAGTTGATCCTGGCGAATAACATCAAGCCGTCCGTGGAGCGCGACCAGCGCGAAAACCGGATGGTGCCGGTCGAGATCGGCGTGGTGAACGTGGGTTATGTCCAGGTAGACCGCATCTACTACAACCTGCCGCCGCGCCCGCCGCTGAGCCTGGACCCGGTGCAGCTGTGCGACACTGAGACGATCCTCCGTTTCACCGAGCGGCTGGACTTTCTGCGGCTGGTGCTGAACGCCAACGGCGACTTCCCGACCGAGGAGCTGGTGGCGGCGGCGCTGCTGCAGGCGGCTAGCGTGCGCCCGCCGGGCGAGCGGCTCGACTTTCTGATCGGCGCGGGGCGGCGGCTGACCGGCCTGCTGGCCAACGACCTGCCGCGCCTGCAGCACGTGCTGCAGTTGATCAAGCCGGCGTGAGGGCCGGAATCCTGGCTGGGTAGAGGTTTGGGATTCAGTCCGGCTCTGTGCTATAATAGAACATAAGTTCTGATTTCAAAAGGATGACCCATGTCCACACGTGATCCCCTGTTCCCCGACACCGATAACCTGGACGACTGGTTCCCTCGCGCGGCGGGAGCCGCCCCGAGCCTGATCGCCGCCGGGCAACGCCTGGGCGTGGTCGTCGGCGGCTCGCTCAGCCGGGGGCTGGACGTCAAGCTGGACCGCGAAACATCCATCGAGGACCTGGCGGTGGGGCGCTACGTGGTCGTGCGCGGCCAGTCCAAGCGCTTCTTCTGCATGATCACCGACATCATGCTCGACACCACCAACCCGGCCATCCGCAGCGATCCGCCGGACCTCAGCGACCCGTTCCTGGC
>Ga0123333_10002046_pt1 | contig 20976 bp, 18 predicted proteins | sample BioC12SIPDNA_3_FD_89957 | JGI IMG/M metagenome (GOLD analysis project Ga0123333, IMG submission 89957) | Anaerobic biogas reactor microbial communites from Washington, USA - Biogas_R2_B C12 SIP DNA | ecosystem: Engineered > Bioreactor > Anaerobic > Unclassified | place: Washington, USA... | reverse complement strand
TCGACGCGCCGATCGGCTACTTCTCCAGCCTGCTCGCGCTGGCCCGCAGCGGCCGCAAGGCCGGCTTCGACGAAGCCGCGTTCGAGGAGCTGCTGCGGCCCGGCGCGCACGCCGAGCTGCACCACTTCATCGGCAAGGACATCGTCAACTTCCACGGCCTGTTCTGGCCGGCGGTGCTGCACGGCAACGGCCTGCGCCTGCCCGACCGGCTGCACGTCAACGGCTACCTGACGGTGGACGGGGCCAAGATGAGCAAGTCGCGCGGCACCTTCGTGATGGCGCGCACCTACCTCGACAGCGGCCTCGACCCGGAGGCGCTGCGCTACTACTTCGCCACCAAGTCCTCCGGGGGCGTCGACGACCTCGACCTGAACCTGTCGGACTTCGTCGCCCGCGTGAACAGCGACCTGGTCGGCAAGTTCGTCAACATCGCCAGCCGCTGCGCGAAGCTGCTCGAGACCGGATTCGGCAACGTGCTGCCGCCCGGCACGCCCGCCGGCACCAGCGACGGCTGGGACGCGCAGGCGCGCGCGATGCGCGAAGGCGTGCGCAGCGCGTGCGCGTGCGCGCCCGGCGATTACGAGCGCGGCAACTTCGCCGCGGTCGCCCGCAACGCCATGGCCGCCGCCGACAGCGTCAACGAATACATCGCCCAGACCGCGCCGTGGTCGCTGGCGAAGGATCCCGCGCGCCGCGCCGACCTGCACCTGGTGCTGGCCACCGCGCTGCAGGCCTTCGCCGACATCGCCGGCATGCTCAAGCCCATCCTGCCCGGCATCGTCGCGCGTGTGGAGCAGTACCTGGGCGGCGTGGAGCTTGCGCCGGGCCGCTTCGTCGAACTCGACGGCCGCACCCTCGCCGCCTACACCCCCCTGTTCACCCGCATCGACCCCAAGCGCATCGACGCCATGACCGAAGCCTCCCGCGACACCCTGTCCACGAAGCCCGAGGCCGCCGCGGCCGCCAAGCCCGCGGAGGCGCCGCAGTACGTCGGCATCGATGATTTCGCCAGGCTCGACCTGCGCGTGGGCAAGGTGCTCGAGTGCGGCTTCGTCGAAGGATCGGACAAGCTGCTGCGCTTCGTGCTCGACGCCGGGGAGCTCGGCCAGCGCCAGATCTTCTCGGGCATCCGCGCCAGCTACGGCGAGCCGGAGAAGCTCATCGGCCGCCACGTGGTGTTCATCGCCAACCTGGCCCCGCGCAAGATGCGCTTCGGCCTGAGCGAGGGGATGATCCTGTCCGCCGGCTTCGACGGCGGCGCGCTCGCCCTGCTGGACGTGGACGACGGCGCGCAGCCCGGGATGCCGGTGCGCTGAGCCGGCCGATGCCGCTGGCGCCGTTCGACGTCGGCCTGTCGTGAGCGCGCCGCGACCGGACCTGGTCGAACGCCTGGACCGGCTGCTGCCGCAGACCCAGTGCGGCCAGTGCGGCTTCGACGGCTGCCGCCCCTACGCCGAGGCCATGGCCCGCAGCGAAGCGGACATCGACCGCTGCCCGCCCGGGGGCGATGCCGGCGCGCGCGCCCTGGCACACGTGCTCGGCGTGGCACCACGGCCCTACGACCGCGGCCGCGGCGAGCACAAGCCACCTCTGGTCGCGCGCATCGTGGAGGCCGACTGCATCGGCTGCACCCGCTGCATCCAGGCCTGCCCGGTCGACGCTATCGTCGGCGGCAGCAAGCTCATGCACACCGTCCTCGCGCCGCTGTGCACCGGCTGCGAGCTGTGCCTGCCCGCCTGCCCGGTGGACTGCATCGAGATGCTCCCGGCCGAGGGCCAGGACGCGCCGGCGGGCTGAAGCGCATGCCGGCGGCGCGCCGCCGGCATGCGCCGGGCGCGTCCGGCTACCTGCGGCAGGCCGAGCAGATGCGCTCGACCTCGTAGCCCCTCGCGCGCAGCTTCTCTACCACGCCATCCTCGCCCAGCAGGTGCAGCGCGCCCACCACCACGAGGGTATCGTCGGTGCCGGGCCGCTGCAGCTTGCCTTCGAGCCGCTCCACCCAGGCGTCGTTGCGGGCCACGTTGATCCGGTAGTACAGCTTCGGGAACTGTTCGCGCATGGCCACCGCCATGGTCGCCCACAGGGTGTCGGCATCGCCGCGGCGCCAGGCCGCGTGCAGCTTCTCGATTTCCGCGGTGCCACGCTCGGCGCCGGCGAGTGCCTCCTGCAGGAACTGCACCTGCTCGTCGGCGTCCATGCCATCGAGGAACGCGATCTGCTCGGCGCCGCTCTCGAGGCCGCCGGTGGCCTTGCCCGCCTGGACCGCGCGCTGCGCCAGGTGCGCGTCGAGTCCGAGCGAGGGATCCAGCCCGGCCTTGCCCATCTCCACGATCGCGACCATCATCCCGGCGAACCACGGCTCGAACATCTGCATGGCCTGGGGCGTGAGCTGCAGCGCCCGCAGCCGGTCGGCGTTCGCCTCCATCCAGGTCGCCAGCGCCTGGCGGGTTTCCCCGGGAAGCTGGCTGTCGAGCACGGTGCCGTCGGATCGCAAGGCGGCCTGCGCCATCTGCAGGCCGAGCGCCGGCGACCCCAGCTCCTCGGGCGGGATCTCGAACACCACCTTGTCGGCATCGGCCAGGGCCATGTCGACGTCGCGCGCCAGGGGATAGTCGCCGGGCTTGAGCAGGTGGAACGAGCCCAGCAGGTACACCGCATTGTCGCTGTCGGAGACCTTCCACAGCAGCGGGACCGGCGCCTCGCGCGCGGCCTCGGCATGGACCACGCCGGCGAACGCGACCAGGACGGCCGCCAGCATCCAGCGGACCAGGCGCGATGGTGTGCGGATCGGATGCATCGATGCTCCTCGGGGATCGGGACGGTTCGCAACCCGGACGCACGCCGGGCACCGATGTGACGCGAGCGGCCGCTGGATGCGGACGCGACTCATGGCCGGGCGTACCGCTTCTCGCCCGCGGTCACCGCCAGGTCGAGGCGGTTCTCCGCCGGCGGCAACGGACAGGTGGCGAAGTCGCTGAACACGCACGGCGGGTTGTAGGCGCGGTTGAAGTCCACCACCACGCTGCCCTCGGCCGCCGGCGCCGCGGTCGACAGGTAGCGTCCGGCGGCGTAGCTCTCGTGCCCGCTGGTGCGGTCGGCGAAGACCAGGAACAGCCCGCCGTCCTCGCCCTCGAGCGCCTCGAGCCGGTAGGGCACGCCGTCGCGCTCGAACTCCACCACGCCGGGGTTGGGCTGGGCTTCCTGCTGGCCGAGGATGTCCACGATCTGGATCGTGCGCCCCGGCGGATGCGGCACGAACCGCGCCTGGATCCGCCAAGACGGATCGGCTGGCCAGTAATCCAGCTCCCCCATCCGGACCAGCGTCTCCGCCTCGGCATGCTTGACCCGCAGGGCCTTGCGCCCGCCCCGTTCGATCAGGGTCACCAGGCCCCTGCCGTCGTCGAAACCGATCACCGTCGGCGTCGGCGACGATTCCGGGAACAGTTCGAACCGGCCCTGTGCGGGCTCGCCGTCGACGGTCAGCCGCGCGTCCGCCTCCGGGGTGAAGAACACCTGCCCGCGCTGCTGCTGCAGCAGGCCCATGCGCTCGGGGCCCTTCGCCAGCCGGATGCCGGCGGTCGGCCCGCTGCCCACGTAATGCGCCGGCAGTTCGATCCAGTGCAGGCCGACGAGGCTGGCCCAGCCGTCGGGGCGGCGCAGGTCGGCCCGCCGCTCGGCGCGCCAGGCCTCCTGCGCGGCCACGAACGCGGGATCGGCCGCCACCGCGGCAGCGGCAACGTCGCCGCCGCCGGCCTCCCCTCCCGACGGCGCCGCGCCACAGCCGGCCAGGGCCAGTCCAACCAGTACCCACGCACACAGTCGCGCCATTTCCATGTTCAACGCCCCCTCATGAACCAACGGTCGATCTCCGCCAACGGGAAGTGGGCCCAGGTCGGGCGCCCGTGGTTGCACTGCCCCGAACGCTCGGTCTCCTCCATCTGTCGCAGCAGTGCGTTCATCTCCGGAATCGTGAGCCGGCGGTTGGCGCGCACCGCGCCGTGGCAGGCCATGGTCGAGAGCAGCGCGTCGCGCGCACCGCGCACGCGCAGGCTTTCGCCGTGTTCGCGCAGGTCGGCGAGCACGTCGCGCAACAGCGCTTCGGTATCGCCATGAGCGAGCAGCGCCGGCACGCTGCGCAGCAGCAGCGATCCCGGACCGCTGCGGTCGACCTCGAAGCCCAGCTCGGCCAGGGTCGCGGCCTCCTGCTCGGCCACGTCGGCCTCGCGCTCGGACACCGCCACCGTCTGCGGCACCAGCAGCGGCTGCGCGCGCAGCCCCTCGCTGTCATGCGCGGCCTTGAGCCGCTCGTAGCCGATGCGCTCGTGCGCGGCGTGCATGTCGACCACGACCAGGCCATCGGCGGTCTCGGCCAGGATGTAGATGCCGTGCAGCTGGGCGATGGCATAGCCCAGCGGCGGCACGCCGGCGGCCGCGTCGGCGGGCGGCAGCGGCACCGGCCCGGGGCGCGGCGGCGGCGGCGAGACGCCGCCGTACAGCCCGGCATAGGCCGCGCGCGCCTCGTCGACCTGCAGCGGCATGCTCGCCTGCGGCGCCATCGCGTTCCAGGCCGCCGTCGCCCCGGCCGACGGCGCGGGCCTCGCATGGGCGGGCGCGGCGGTGGCCTGCGCGGTCGCCGCCGCAGGCTCGGCCGAGCCCGCGCGGGTATGCGCGAGCGCGTCGTTGACGGTGCGGTAGACGAAGTCGTGCACCAGGCGCTGGTCGCGGAAGCGGACCTCGTGCTTGGCCGGATGCACGTTGACGTCGACCCGGGTCGGGTCGAGTTCCAGGAACAGCACCCACGCCGGCTGGCGCCCGTGGTAGAGGACGTCGGAATAGGCCTGCTTCATCGCGTGGGCCACGCTGCGGTCGCGCACGCAACGGCCATTGACGAACAGGTACTGCTGGTCGGCGCTGGCGCGCGAATACGCCGGCTGCGCGATCCAGCCGTGCAGCCGGAGGCCGGCGGCGGCGTGTTCCACGCGCAGCGCGTGGCGGGCGAACTCCTCGCCCAGGGTCACGGCCAGGCGCTCGTCGGCGAACAGGCCCTCGCCGGCGCCGGCCAGCGCGCGATAGCGCCGCGACGGCTTGCCGTTGTGGGACACCCGCAGCTCCACGTCGGGCCGAGCCAGCGCCAGCGATCGCAGCCACTCCTCGACATGGCCGAGTTCGGTGCGCTCGGCGCGCAGGAACTTGCGCCGCGCCGGCACGTTGTAGAACAGGTCGCGCACCTCGACCACGGTGCCCAACGGCAGCTGCTTCGGCACCACCTGGCCGACCCGGCCGCCGTCGACCTCGAGCGCGACGCCGTGCGCATCCCCGGCGCGCCGGGTGCCGATCAGGAAGCGGCTGACCGAGGCGATCGAAGGCAACGCTTCGCCGCGGAAGCCGAGGGTGGAGACCGCCTCGAGGTCGTTGAGGCTGGCGATCTTGCTGGTGGCGTGGCGCGAGACCGCGAGCGGCAGGTCGTCCGCGGCCATGCCGCCGCCGTCGTCGCGCACCCGGACCAGCCGCACCCCGCCTTCCTCCAGGTCGATCTCGATCCTCCGCGCGCCCGCGTCCAGCGCATTTTCCACCAGCTCCTTGACCACCGAGGCGGGACGTTCCACCACCTCGCCGGCGGCGATCTGGTTGACGAGGGTGTCGGGCAACTGCTGGATCGGCATGCCTGCATGATACCGGGCAGGCGGCGCCGGACCCGGACTCCGTGGACGCCGGTCGGCCAGGCCGCGGTGTCCGGCGTGAACGCCACGGACGCTCCTGCGAACGCGGCCGGCGCGGGCATCCTGGACCACCTGGAACCCGGGCGGCGCGCGGTCGAACGCAAACGCTGGCACGACGGGCCGATGCCGCCGCCAGGAGCCGGTCGCGACGGACGCCGCGCCCGGTCCCGGGAACGTCGGGACGTTGGACTCAGGGACTGCCGCCGGCCGTGGCCACGCGGTTGGCGGCGGCGCGGGCGGCATACAGCGTGCCGGGCGGCGGCTGGCTGGAGAAGTAGGTATCGACCCCGTCCAGGATCGCGCGCGCCACGGTGCGCTGGAACGCCGGGTCGACCAGGCGCTTCTCCTCTTCCGGATTGGACAGGAACGCGGTCTCCACCAGCATCGCCGGCATGTCGGACGTGCGCAGCACCGCGAAGTTGGCGCGCTCGATGTGGGGCTTGTGGTTGTTGCCGATGCGCTTGAGGCCCGCGAGCACGTGGTTGCCCGCGTCCTCGGAGGCCTTCATCTGCCCGCTCTGGGTCAGGTCGAGCAGCACGCTGGTGAGCACGCTGTCGTTGGACGGCGCGCGCACCCCGCCGATCAGGTCGGCCGCGTTCTCCTTCTCGGCCAGCCAGCGGGCGCGCTGCGAGGATGCGCCACGCAGCGAGAGCACGTACACCGACGAGCCCTTGGCGTTGCGGTTTTCGGCCGCGTCGGCGTGGATCGAGATGAACATGTCCGCGCCCGCCTGGCGCGCGATGCGGGCGCGGTTGTTGAGCGGGATGAACACGTCGCGGTCGCGCACCAGGTGCGCGCGCAGGCCGGGGGTGGCGTTGACCTGGCGGGCGAGTTCGCGCGCGATCGCCAGGGTGACGTCCTTCTCGCGAATGCCGGTGGGGCCGATCGCGCCCGGGTCCTGGCCACCGTGGCCGGCGTCGATCGCGATCACCAGCGGCCTGCCACCGCTGACGGCACGCGGCGCCTGCGCAGGCGGCGGCGCCTCGGCGCTGGCGGTCGCGGCCGGCCGGGCGGACTCGGGCGCCGGCGCGGCGGGGGTTGCCACCGCCTCCCCTTCCGGCCGCTGCATGGCCGCACCACCGGGCGCGGACTGTGCAGCCGCTGCCGCGGCCCGGAGCTGGCCGGACTCGCGAAGCTCCGCCAGCAGACGGGCGGTGGCGGCGGCCGAAGCCTCGGCCTGGTCGACGCCTGTCCCGGCGGTGGCGCTGGCGCCCCGGGCCTCGGCGGAGGCGGAGGCCGGGGCGGCCGGCGTGGGCGCGGCGGCCGATGCGGTCGCGGACTGCGCACCCGCCCCGGCGGTCGCCGGCGATGGCGAGCTACTGGCCGCGAGCTGGGCGATCGGATCCGGATGGCCGTCGCCCGGCCATTCGATCACCAGGCGCAGGCCGCCGGGACCGGTCTCGAAGCGGGGCTTGAGGGCCCGTACCGGGGCGGCCAGGTCGAACACGATGCGGGTGGTGCCCGCCACCGGCTGGCCGGTGCGGACCCCCTTCACCACGCCCACCGCCGGCGGCAGCGCGAGCGCGGCCGCGGTACGGCTCCCCGGCAGATCGACAACCAGGCGGGCAGGGTCCTGCAGGTGGATCAGGCGGTACTCGGCTTCGCCGTCCACCTGGACCTCGGCGCGGGTCCCGGTCGGACCGCTGCCGAGCTGGACGGCGAGGATTTCGGCGCCATGCGCGAGGTTCCAGGCCAGGGCCGCCAGCAGGGCCAGGCCGAGCAACAGCTGTTGAAGGTGGGCTCCCCGCGCGCGCATGGGCCGTAGTCAATCACTGATGGACCTCATTTGCAACGCACTTTCCCTTTCAAATCGGCAACCTGCCGACCTTTCCTATGGCTGCGGTTCAGCTGTCGGCCGCAAGTCGGGTCCATCTCCCAGCCGGTCCAGCCACCGGGCGCCATCTCCGGTGCCCGGCGCCAGCCTGGCGCGCCGGCCGGCCCCGTCCAGTTCGAGGTGCACGTGCAGGTCCGCGGCGGGAAGCGCGTCGCCCCCGCGTTCGGGCCATTCCACCAGCCACAGCGCGGCCCCGGACTCGTCCAGGCCGAGGTACTCCAGTTCCCCGGGGGCGCCGATGCGGTACAGGTCCAGGTGCAGCGCCTCGGCATCCTGTCCCAGCGGGTAGCGCTCCACCAGGGTGTAGGTCGGACTGCGGATCGTGCCGTCCACTCCGAGCGCGCGCAGCCAGGCACGGGCCAGGGTGGACTTCCCGGCCCCCAGTTCGCCATGCAGGTAGACCACCGCCCCGTGCGGCGCGGTCCGCGCCAGCCGCTGCCCGAGGGCGGCGGTTGCCGCCTCGTCCGCCAGCGCCAGCACGCTCATGCGCGCGGCCCGTCGTTCGCCAGCGTGCGCAGCCAGGGCAGCAGGTCGGTGGGCAACAGCCCGGCCTCGCCGTCGCGCGCGGCGTGGTCGCCGGCCACCGCGTGCAGCAGCGCCCCGAGGCAGGCGGATTCGAACGCCGGCATGCCGCGGGCGCGCAATGCGGCGATGCAGCCAGTCAGCAGGTCGCCCATCCCGCCCACGGCCATGCCCGGGTTGCCCGCGGCGACCACCCGCGGCGCCTGGCCCGGCGCCGCCACCACGGTGCCTGCGCCCTTGAGCACCACCACGCAGCCGAACCGTTCCACCAGCCGGGCCGCGGCGGCGTAGCGGTCGCCCTGGACCTGCGCCGTGTCCACCGCGAGCAGGCGCGCGGCTTCCCCCGGATGCGGGGTGAGGATGGCGTCGGCGGGCAGTTCGCGCGGATCGCCGGCGAGCAGGTTCAGGGCATCGGCATCGAGGACCAGCGGCCGCTCCGAGGCCAGCGCCTGGGCATACAGCGCGCGGCCCCAGGGCCCCTGGCCCAGCCCGGGTCCGACCGCAACCACGTCCGCCCGCGCCAGCAGCGGCGCCAGCGCCGCTGCGCCGTCGACGCCCCGGGTCATCGCTTCGGGCCGGCGCGCGAGCAGCGCCGGGACATGGGTCGAACGGGTCGCTACGCTGACCAGGCCGGCCCCGCAACGCAACGCCGCCTCGGCGGCCAGCAGCACCGCTCCACCCTGCCCCAGGTCGCCCCCCACGCACAGCACGTGGCCGCTGTCGCCCTTGTGCGCGATGCGGGAGCGGCGCGGGATCCAGCCGCGCAGGTCGCCGGCGGCCAGGCGCCAGGCCGCCACCGGCACCTGCGCCAGCGCGGCATCGGCGCCGAGCGTGGCGAGCGCCAGGGTTCCCGTGCACGCCAGTGCCTGCCCGGTATGGAGGCCAGGATGTGGACCGAGCAGCTGCAGGGTATGGCTGGCGCGCACCACCGCGCCCGGTGCGCTGCCGCGGTCGGCATCGAGCCCGCTGGGCACGTCGAGCGAGAACACCGGCAGGCCCGAAGCGTTGATCGCCTCGATCACCGCCGCCGACGCTTCGTCCGGCGCGCGCGACAGGCCGATGCCGAACAGCGCATCGACCACCACCTGCGCGCCGCCGAAGCCTCCGGCCAGGCCCGCGACCCGCCCCCCGGCCTCGCGGTACGCCTCGAAGGCCCGCCGGGCGAGTTCGCTGCGCGGGGCATGCGCATCGATCCGCAGCACGCGGGCGTCGCACCCCGACTCATGCGCGTGCCGGCACAGCTCGTAGCCGTCGCCGCCGTTGTTGCCGGGGCCGCACACCACCACGATGCGCTGCACGCCCTGCCAGCGCGCCAGCAGTTCGCGCCAGGCGGCCTGGCCGGCCCGCGCCATCAGCTCGAAACCGTCCCCCGTGCGCCCGGCCATCCGGGCTTCCAGCGCGCGCAGCGCTGCCACGTCGTACAGCGGCGTCCCGCGTTGGCCGGAAGGGGTGTCCATTGCGCTGGATTCTATACTTCGCGCGTGCCGATTCCCGCTGCCAGTGCCGACATCCGCGACCTGCGCGCCACCGCGCGCTGGGTCCGGGAACTCGCTCGGGACGCCGGCTTCCAGCGCTGCGGCATTTCCGGGGTCGACCTGGAGGGGGACGAACGCCACCTGCGCGACTGGCTGGCCCAGGGCCTGCACGGCGGCATGGGCTGGATGGCCCGGCATGGCGACCTTCGTGCGCGCCCCGCCGAGCTGGTGCCCGGCACGGTGCGGGTGATCTCGGTCGGGCTGGACTACGGCCAGGACCCGGACCAGGCCTGGGCCACCCTGGCCGACGGGGAGCGCGCCTACGTCGCCCGCTACGCGCTCGGCCGCGACTACCACAAGCTCATGCGCCGACGGCTGCAGCGCCTGGCCGACCGGATCGCCGAACGCATCGGCCCGTTCGGCCACCGGGTGTTCGTGGATTCGGCGCCGGTGCTCGAACGCGCGCTGGCGCGCGACGCCGGCCTGGGCTGGATCGGCAAGCACACCTGCCTGATCGACCGCGATGGCGGCTCGTGGTTCTTCCTCGGCGAGATCTACGTCGACCTGCCGCTGCCGGTGGACGAGCCGGCCAGCGCCCACTGCGGCACCTGCGTGCGCTGCATCGAGGTCTGCCCGACGCGCGCCATCGTCGCCCCACACCGGCTCGATGCGCGGCGCTGCATCTCCTACCTCACCATCGAGCACGAAGGTCCGATCGACGAGGAACTGCGCCCGCTGATCGGCAACCGCATCTTCGGCTGCGACGACTGCCAGTTGGCATGCCCCTGGAACAAGTTCGCGCGTCGCACCGACGAACCGGATTTCCGTGCCCGCAACCGCCTCGACGAGGCCACGCTCGACGAGCTTTTCGCCTGGAGCGAGGAGGAATTCCTGTGCCGCACCGAAGGCTCGGCAATCCGCCGCAGCGGCTACCGGCGCTGGCTGCGCAACATCGCCGTGGCGCTGGGCAACGCGCCGACCACGCCGCGGGTGGTGGCGGCGCTGCAATCACGTCGCGACCATGAGGATGCGGTCGTGCGCGAGCACGTGGACTGGGCGCTGCGCAGGCACGAGGCGCGCGGGGTCGCGCCCGGAACGGTGCCAGCGACCCGCTGAGCCGCCGGGCCAGGCACGGAGGCGTCAGCCGCGCGCGCGGATTTCATCCAGCAGCGCGCGGGTGACCGGGTCCTGCGCGCCCTCGCCGCCTTCGAGCGCGGGCAGCAGGCGGTTGGCGACCTGCTTGCCGAGCTCCACGCCGAACTGGTCGAAGGCGTTGATGCCCCAGGCCACCGACTGCAGGTACACGCTGTGCTCGTACAGCGCGATCAGCATGCCCAGCGAATGCGGGGTGAGCGCGTCGAGCAGCAGCAGCGTGCTCGGACGGTTGCCGGGGTAGGCGCGGTGCGGATCGTCGCTGGCCTGTCCGTTGGCCAGCGCTTCGGTCTGCGCCAGCAGGTTGGCCAGCAGCGCGCGGTGGTTGTCGTCGTAGCCGTCCTCGCTGCGCACCACGCCGATGAAGTCGGCCGGCACCACCTGCGTGCCCTGGTGCAGCGCCTGGAAGAAGCTGTGCTGGGTGTCGGTGCCCGGACCGCCCCACCACACCGGCACCGTCTCCTCGCCTACCGGCGCGCCGTCCAGCCGCACCGACTTGCCGAGGCTCTCCATCACCAGCTGCTGCAGGTAGTTGGGCAGCAGCTTCAGCCGCTCGTCGTAGGGCAGCACCGCCTGGGTGGCCAGGCCGAGTGCGTTGCGGTTCCACAGCGCGGTGAGCGCGTGCATGACCGCGAGGTTCTCCCGCGGCGCGGCGCTGCCGGCATGCGCGTCGAGTTCGGCGGCGCCGGCCAGCAGCTCGCCAAAGCGCTCCATGCCGATCGCCAGCGCGATCGGGAAGCCCACCGCCGACCACAGCGAATAACGCCCGCCGACCCAGTCCCACATCGGCAGGATCCGCTCCGGCGCGATGCCGAACGCGGCCGCGCGCTCGACGTTGGCGCTCACGCCGTACACCCGGCCGTCGTCGCCCAGCCACTCGCGCACGATGCGGCCGTTGAGCAGGGTCTCCTGGGTGCCGAAGGTCTTGGAGATGAGGATCGCCGCGGTCTTCGCCGGATCCAGCCCGGCCAGCACGCGGCGCGCGGCGTTGCCGTCGACGTTGGACAGGAAATGCACCCGCGGCGTCGCGCCCGGTTCGGCCAGCGCATCGACCACCAGGCGCGGGCCGAGGTCGGAACCGCCGATGCCGACGCTGACCACATCGGTCACGCCGCTGTCGACGACCTGCCGCACCAGCTCGCCCATCCGCTCGCGCGCCTGGCGCGCCTGGGCGCTGCACTCGCGCGCATACGGCGCCTGCGAACCGTCGCCGCGCAACGCGCTGTGCAGCGCCGCGCGCCCTTCGGTGGGGTTGACCTGCTCGCCGTCGAGCAGGCGGCGCATGGCGCCCGCGAAATCACGCGCCTGGGCCAGCGCATGCAGCGCGTCGAGCGCGGGCGCGTCGTAGCGCTGGCGGGCGAAGCTGGCGTACAGCGGACCCACCCGCAGCGCCAGCAATCGCGCACGATCCGGATCCTCCTCCAGCAGGCGCGCGATCGGGGTGGATTCGAGTCGCCGGGCGTGGGAACGGAGGGTCGCGAAGTCCGACATGGTCGTGTGCCTGCAGTCTGGGTGGGGGAAGTCGCGGCACGGCGAAACCGTTGCCGCCGAAACGGGCGCCAACGACCGCGCCCGCGAACAGCGGGCAAGTATAGGAGCGAACGCGGCCGCCCGCAGCGGCCGCTCAGCCCAGCTCGAACTCGAGGTTGTCGATCAGCCGCGTCCGGCCCAGCCGCGCCGCGACCAGGGCCACGTAGGTGCCGGGTCCGACCGTGGCGCCGACCTCGGTGAGGTCGGGCCGGCGCACCACCGCGTAGTCGACGTCGAATCCATCCTCGCCCAACGCGGCCCGCGCCCGCGCTTCGACGTCGGCCGGCGCCGTGCCCGCGCGCATCGCCTCGCGCATCGACTTCAGGACCTGGTGCAGGCGTGGCGCAAGCGCGCGTTCGCCTTCGTCGAGGTACTGGTTGCGCGAGCTCATCGCCAGGCCGTCGGCCTCGCGCACCGTCTCGCCCGCCAGCAGTTCGACCGGGAACGCGAGGTCGCGCACCAGGTAGCGGATCACCGCCAGCTGCTGGTAGTCCTTGCGCCCGAACGCGGCCACGTCCGGCTGCACCTGGTTGAACAGGCGTGCGACCACGGTGGCGACGCCGTCGAAGTGCCCCGGGCGGTGCGCGCCTTCGAGCACGTCGGTGACGCCGGGCACCCGGATGCGCACTTCCTGGCCGGCGCCATAGGGGTACATGGTCTCGACCGACGGCATCCACAGCAGGTCGCATCCGGCGGCATCGAGCCCTTCGGCATCGCGCTCCGGGGTGCGCGGATAGCGCTCGAGGTCTTCGTTCGGGCCGAACTGGGTCGGGTTGACGAACACGCTGGCGACGACGCGGTCGGCATGCGCGCGCGCCAGCCGGACCAGAGAGAAATGCCCCGCGTGCAGGTTGCCCATGGTGGGCACGAAGCCCACGCGCAGCCCCTCGCGCTTCCATTCCCGGACGCGCGCGCGCAGGCGGTCGATCTCGCCGGTGGTTTCGATCATGCGAAGGCGCCGTCAGTCGTAGGCGTGTTCGGGACCAGGAAAGCTGCCATCGCGCACGGCCGCCACGTAGGCGCGCGCCGCGCCCGCAACCGAGCCGCCCCCGGCGAGGAAGTCCTTCACGAACTTCGGCCGCCGGTGGCCGCTGTCGAGGCCGAGCATGTCGTGCAGCACCAGCACCTGGCCGTCGCAGTGCGGGCCGGCGCCGATGCCGATGGTCGGGATGGGCGAGGCGCGGGTGATCTCCGCGGCCAGCGCCGAGGGCACGCATTCGAGCACCAGCATCGCCGCGCCGGCCTCCGCCACCGCGAGCGCGTCGGCACGCAGCTGCTCCGCCGCCGCCGCCTCGCGCCCCTGCACCTTGTAGCCGCCGAAGCGCAGCACCGACTGCGGGGTCAGGCCCAGGTGCGCGCAGACCGGGATCTCGCGCGCGCACAGGAACCGGATCGCGGCCAGCTTGTGCGCACCGGCGCCTTCGAGCTTGACCATGCCCGCGCCGGCCTGCAGCAGGCGCGTGGACGCGTCCAGCGCGCGCTCCGGGGTCGCATCGGCCTGGAACGGCAGGTCGGCCAGCAGCAGCGCGCGGCGCAGGCCCCGCGACACCGCGGCGACGTGGTAGGCCATGTCGTCCACGCTCACCGGCAGGGTCGAGTCGTGGCCCTGCACCACCATGCCCAGCGAATCGCCCACCAGCACGATGTCGACGCCGGCGGCGTCGAACACGCGCGCGAAGCCGGCGTCATACGCGGTCAGCATCGCCAGCTTGCGGCCGGCCTCCTTGGCCTCGGCCAGTTGCGGGACGGTGACGGGCTTCTCTGGGGGGGCGGGCTGTGTCATGGCGCTAGGGTATCGCTTCGATGCCGGTGGCATCCAACTTCGACAGGGCGGCGGCCACGGTGCCGTGGCCGGGGATGCGCGCCCCGGGCGCGACCTCCGCCAGCGGCACCAGGGCGAAGGCGCGTTCGTGCAGGTGGGGGTGCGGCACCTGCAGCCCGGGGGCGTCGATCACCGACTCCCCGTACAGCAACAGGTCCAGGTCCAGGGTGCGCGGGCCCCAGCGCGGGCCGTCGCCGCGCGCGCGGCCGAAACGCCGCTCGATCGCAAGCAGCGCATCGAGCAGGGCGCGCGCCGGCAGCGAGGTCTCGACCACGGCCGCGGCATTGAGGAAGTCCGGCTGCGCGGCGTGGCCCCAGGCGGGCGTGCGGTACAGCCGCGAGGCGCGCAGCAGCCGGGTGTCGGCCAGCCCGTCCAGCGCCTCGAGGGCAGCGGCCAGCGTGCGCGCCACCTCGCCGAGGTTGCCGCCAAGGCCGACGCAGGCCTGCGTCCGGTTCATTCCCCGGCGGCGTGGCTGCGGCGGCGGCGGCGACGGCGCTTGCGCGGCGCGCCCCCCTCCTCCACCGAACCGTCGTCCGGCCGCGTGGCGATCGCCGCGTCCGGATCGCGCTGCGCCTCCTGCCAGAACGCGATGTCCTCCTCGTGCGCGGGCGAGGCGGCCCGGCGCAGGACCAGGAAGTCGAAGGCCGCGCGGAAGCGCGGATGCGCGAGCGTGCGCAACACCCGCTTGCGCTGGCGCTGGGAGAAGCGCGCCTGCATCAGCCAGATCTCCTGCATCGGCAGCGAGAACCGCCGCGGCAGCGCCACCCGTTCAAGCTGGTGCAGGGTGACCCGGTCGGCGGCGCGGCGCTCGGCCTCGGCCGCGTGCAGGCCCTGCGCCTGCAGGGCCATCAGGGTGCGGCAATAGGCCGGCCACAGGAGCACCGCGAACAGGAACGCCGGCGACACCGGCTCCTCGCGCGCCACCCGCTGGTCGGTGCTGCGCAGGCCCTCGAGCAGCATCCGCCGCAGCGCCCCGCTGCGGTTGGCCGCCAACGCCGCGGCGGTCTCGGGGAACAGGACCGGCAGCAGGCCATGGCGGTCGAGCCCCTCGAAGCTCTGCTCCGCGTGGCCGGCGAGGAACATCTTCAGGCACTCCTCGAACAGCCGCGCCGGCGCCGCCTCGGCCAACAGCGGGGCCAGCCGCGGCAGCGGCTGCGCGGTGCCCGGGTCGATCCTGAAACCGAGCTTGGCCGACAGCCGGACCGCGCGCAGCATCCGCACCGGATCCTCGCGATAGCGCGCCTCGGGGTCGCCGATCAACCGCAGCACGCGATTGTTGACGTCTTCGAAGCCGCCGACGTAGTCGCGTACCGAGAAGTCGGCGATGTCGTAATACAGCGCGTTGGCGGTGAAGTCGCGGCGGACCGCGTCGTCCTCGATGGTGCCGTAGACGTTGTCGCGCAGCAGGCGGCCGCCGTCGACCACCTGGCGGTCGCCGCTGCCGTCGTCGACATTGGCGCGGAAGGTCGCGACCTCGATGATCTCGCGGCCGAACACCACGTGCGCCAGGCGGAAGCGGCGGCCGATCAGGCGGCAGTTGCGGAACAGCTGCTTGACCTGCTCGGGAGTGGCGTCGGTGGCCACGTCGAAGTCCTTGGGCGACAGTCCAACCAGCAGGTCGCGCACCGCGCCGCCGACCAGGCAGGCACGATGACCCGCCTCGTGCAGCCGGTAGAGGACGCGCAGGGCGTTGGGACTGATCGCCCGGCGCGAAATCGGGTGCTGGTCGCGCGGGATGATCCGCAGCGCGCTCGTGTCGGGCGGGTTGTGGGTCGGCATCAGGCCAGGGAAATTCCGTTCGGCACCGCTATCCGGCGGCCGCAAGGCTGCTATACTAGCAAGCCGCGCAGGGCCACCGGCCATCCGCCGGGCGCCCGGCACCGGTCGCCCATGCGGTCCGCCCCCCCGCGCGCGGCCACCACGCTCCCTTCGTCTAGCGGTCTAGGACGTAGCCCTCTCAAGGCTAAAACACGGGTTCGAGTCCCGTAGGGAGCGCCATCTTCCAGCAGGCCCGCGCAAGCGGGCCTTCCTTTTGGCCGCGCGGCGCGCGCGGATGCGAATGCTTCGCAGCGCCCGGCGCGCGGCTGTTCTAGAATCCCGAGGCTCCCCCGGCTCCACGGAACCTTCGCGAAATGCCCTTCGTCGTCACCGAAAACTGCATCAAGTGCAAGTACACCGACTGCGTCGAGGTGTGCCCGGTCGACTGTTTCCACGAGGGCCCGAACTTCCTGGTGATCGATCCGGACGAGTGCATCGATTGCACCCTGTGCGAACCCGAGTGCCCGATCAACGCGATCTACCCCGAGGACGACGTGCCCGCCGGGCAGGAGCACTTCGTGGCGCTCAACGCCGAGCTGTCGAAGGAATGGCCGGTGATCACCGCGCGCAAGGACCCACCGCCCGACGCCAAGGAGTGGGAAGGCAAGCCGGACAAGCTCAAGCTGCTCGAGCGCTGACCCCGAAGGGTCCGCCCAGCGTCGCCGGCCCAGCATCCGGGCCAGGGTGGCGTCGCGATCGACGAGGGGGGCTTGGACGTCCCCGGCCAGGCGCAGCGGCAGCACCGCCACCAGCCCGTGGCCGATCCATTCGTCGGCGGTCTCACCCAGCGCTGCGAGGGTCGCGTCCCGGCGCGGTCCAAGCGCGATGACGAGAACGGCCGCCGGACGGGACGACCGTCGGGAACCGGTGGCGGCGGCCGGGGGACGCCAGGCGTCGATGCGGCGCGGCGCGCACCCGCCTTCGGGTTGCGCGCGGCAGCGCTTGCTGATCGGCACGGCGTGCCCGCCGCGCAGCACCACCGTGCCGTTGCCGGCCGCGGCCGGATGAACCCCAGCCAGACGCGCCACTCACGCCGCGGCCGGGCCGCGGACCAGGCCAGGCCCAGACGCGGGGCGCCCTGGCGACGGGAGGATCCCGCGGCGCGGGGCCTGGTCCGGCCCCCGGATCAGGGCGCCAGCGCGGCGCGCAGGGCCTCGATCAGCCGCTGCGGCGGCTCGCCGGCCGCCGGCAGTCCGCGCGGATCGACCGCCGCCACGTAGGCGCCGCTGTCGGTACGGGTGACCCGCACCAGGAACTTGGCGTCCTGGTAGTCGACGTCGTAGGTGCCCAGCAGCTGGGCGCGGTTGACGATCGTCAGGCCCGGCGTGGCCGCCAGCACCTCGCCCACGCGGGTGAACACCGAGTCCAGGTCGCCGGCCACGGCGAAGCCGTTGGGTTGCGGGGTGGCCGGGGCGGCCATCGACGAACGGGTCACGCTGCCGGTTTCCGGCACGAGCATGGCGCCGGAAGTGTCGGGGCGGTCCAGGTCGGGCGGGACTTCCAGCGGCCGGGTCTCCGGCGGCCCCGCGTACAGGTCGCTGCCCTTGCGGAACCACTTGCAGCCGCTGGCGCCCAGCACGGCGGCGGCGACCAGCGCCACCGCGAGCAGGCGGATCAGGGAACGGGAATGACGCATCGGGTGTCTCCTGCGGGAAAAAGGTCAGGCCGCGAGCGGATCGCGGAGGCTGCGTTCGATCGCTTCGGCCGCGGCGGCCATCCGCGCGGCGGCGGCGTGGTGGGCGTCGGACAGGGGCGTGAGCGGCAGGCGCAGGCCGGTGCCGAAGCCCAGCCGCTGCAGCAGCGCCTTGACCGGGATCGGGTTGGGCTCGACCGACGCGAACGCATACAGCGGTTGCAGGCGCGCGTCCCAGGCCAGCGCTTCTTCGCGGCGGCCGGCCAGGGCCAGCTCGCACAGGCGGCGCATCGCGCCGGGCACCACGTTCGAGACCACCGACACCACGCCGTCGGCGCCCCCGAGCATGGCCGCGGCGGCACTGGCATCGTCGCCGCAAAGCACCGCGAAGCCGTCGCTGCGCAGCGCCAGCCACTCCTGCAGCCTGCGCGGGTCGGACACCGCCTCCTTTACACCTGCGATGCGCGGATGGCCGGCCAGGCCGGCGACCGTGGACGGCTGCAGGTCGCAGCCGGTGCGCGGCGGCACGTTGTACATGACCACCGGCAGCCCGCCCTCGTCGGCGACGGCGCGGAAGTGCGCCAGCAGCCCGGACTGGGTGGGACGCGCGTACGGCGGCGTGACCACCAGGGCGGCGTCCGCGCCCAGCGCGGCGGCGCGGCGCGTGGCCTCGATCGTGCGCGCGGTCGCGGTGTGGCCGGTGCCGGCCAGCACCGGAACGCGCCCGCCGGCCACCTCCACCGCGGTGCGCAGCAGCGCTTCGTACTCGGCATCGCGCAGCGAAGCCGCCTCGCCCGTGGAGCCGGCCACCACCAGCGCCCCCGTGCCGCCGGACAACTGCGCGAGCAGCAGGCGTCGCCAGGCGTCCAGATCGAGTTCGCCCGCCAACGTGAACGGCGTCGCCAGCGCGGTGATGCTGCCGGAAAGTCGCAAGTGGGAGAGTCTCGTGCGGTGGCCGCGCGCAAGGCGCGGGACTATGGGGATCGGGCGAGGGCATGTTACTTGCGGCCCGGAAGCACGGGCAAGTATGCTGGCCCCGGCCCCGGCCCCCGGCTGGGCCGCCGTTCACACCGCATTCCACGCCAGATCCCGCCCGTCGCGGACGCCGCCTTGACCGACCCAGACAACGCATCCCGGCCTTCGCCGAACGAGAACTACCTGCTGATCAACGCCTACACGACGCACCCGGCCTCGCCGCTGCTGGCCGTGTCCAGGCGCATCGCCGACAGTGGCTGCAACCTCGTCGACACACGGCTGTCCACGGTCGGCCGCGACGTGTCCGTGACCGCGCTCGCCACCGGCTCGTGGGATGCCGTGGCCAAGCTCGAGGCGATGCTCGCGCGGCTCGAGCGCGAGGAGGACCTCAAGCTGGTCTGGTACCGCACCGGCCCCAAGCCGGTGCAGTCGAACCTGCTACCCTACATCGTCGAGGTGGTGGCGGCCGACAAGCCCGGGATCCTGTTCCAGCTGGCCGATTTCTTCGACCGCCAGGGCATCACCATCGAGAGCCTGCACTGCTCGCGCTACCGCGCGATGCAGACCGGCGCGGACATGTTCTCGGCCCAGGTGACCATCGGGGTGCCGGCGAACATGCACATCGCCGCGCTGCGCGACGATTTCCTCGAGTTCTGCGACCACCTCAACCTCGACGCGATCATGGACCCGATGAAGTTCTGAGGTCCCGCCCAGGACTCCACGACCCCGGAGCGACCCACAGCAGCATGACCGCCGTCGGCAAGATCCTCCCCAAGTCCACCCTCTCGATGCCGCTCGCGCTTTCGGGCGGCGCCACCACCACCCTCGCCGACTACGCCGGCAGGTGGCTGGTGCTGTACTTCTACCCCAGGGATTCAACCCCGGGTTGCACCACCCAAGGGCAGGATTTCAACGCGCTGCTGCCCGAGTTCGAGCAGCTCGGCGCGGCGGTGCTCGGCGCCTCGCGCGATTCGGTGAAGTCGCACGACAACTTCCGCGCCAAGCAGGGCTTCCGCTTCCCGCTGGTAAGCGACCCGGACGAGACACTGTGCCGCGCGTTCGACGTGATCCACGAGAAGAACATGTACGGCCGCAAGGTGCTGGGCGTGGTCCGCAGCACCTTCCTCATCGACCCTTCCCACCGCCTGACCGCCGAATGGCGCGGGGTCAGGGTCCCCGGCCACGCGCAGGCCGTGCTCGACGCGCTGAAGGCCGCACGCAACACGTGAGCCTCCCGCATCCCGCCACGCCCCGCCGCCCTGCCCCGCAGGCCGCGGCGGCGCGCGGCCGTCCCCGCTCCACCGCCAACCGGAGGCGACCCGCCCGATGATGACCCAAGGCAAGCGCGTGTACGTGCTGGACACCAACGTCCTCATGCACGATCCGACCGCCCTGTTCCGGTTCGAGGAGCACGACGTGTTCCTGCCGATGCAGGTCATCGAGGAACTGGACAACGGCAAGAAGGGGATGTCGGAGTCGGCGCGCAACGCGCGCCAGGTCAGCCGCTTCATCAACGAGCTGATCGAGTCGCAGGGCGCCGACAAGATCGCCACCGGCCTGGTACTCGAGCGCCCGCGCTCGCTGCAGCTGCGCGGCGCGGCCAGCATCGGCAAGCTGCGCTTCCAGACCACGATGCCGGCCGAGGACAAGACGTCGTTCGGCGCGGTGGCGCCGGACAACCGGATCCTCGGCGCGATCCTGCAGCTGCGCCGCGACGAGCCCGAGTACCCGGTGGTGTTCGTCTCCAAGGACATCAACCTGCGGATCAAGGCCGCCATCGCCGGCATCGTCAGCGAGGACTACGAGAACGACCGGGCGCTGGACGACTTCAGCCTGCTCTACACCGGCGCGCGGCCGCTGCCGGAGGACTTCTGGCAGCGCCACGGTGACGACCTCAAGTCCTGGACCGACAAGGGCCGCACCTACTACGAGCTGGCCACCGCGGCCGACTGCGACTGGCACCCCAACCAGTTCCTGTACCTGCCGGGCGACGAGGAGTCGGAGTTCCGGGTCGCGCGGCTGGAGCGCGGCAAGGCGGTCCTGCAGATCGTCGACGACTATCGCAGCCACCAGCACGCGGTCTGGGGCATCACCGCGCGCAACCGGGAGCAGAACTTCGCGCTCAACGCGCTGATGGATCCGGAGATCGACTTCGTCACCCTGCTCGGCACCGCCGGCACCGGCAAGACCCTGCTGGCGCTGGCCGCGGGCCTGGCCCAGACCATGGACCAGCAGCGCTACCGCGAGATCATCATGACCCGCGCCACCGTCAGCGTGGGCGAGGACATCGGCTTCCTGCCCGGCACGGAGGAGGAAAAGATGACGCCCTGGATGGGCGCGCTGACCGACAACCTCGAGGTGCTGATGCCCAGCAACAAGGAGGGCGGCGCCTGGGGTCGCGCGGCGACCAACGACCTGCTGGCCTCGCGCATCAAGATCCGCTCGATGAACTTCATGCGCGGGCGCACCCTGCTCGACCGCTGGCTGATCCTGGA
>Ga0123333_10002041_pt1 | contig 21017 bp, 14 predicted proteins | sample BioC12SIPDNA_3_FD_89957 | JGI IMG/M metagenome (GOLD analysis project Ga0123333, IMG submission 89957) | Anaerobic biogas reactor microbial communites from Washington, USA - Biogas_R2_B C12 SIP DNA | ecosystem: Engineered > Bioreactor > Anaerobic > Unclassified | place: Washington, USA... | reverse complement strand
TGCAGAATCACTACAACCTGATCTATCGCGAGGAAGAGCGCGAGATGATCCCGCTGTGCCTGGATCAGGGCGTCGGAATGATTCCGTGGAGCCCGCTCGCTCGCGGCTTCCTCACCCGCTCCCGCGAGCGCAACGAAGTATATCCGACGACCCGGGCCAAGAGCGACACGATGAGCAAGGAAATGTACTACCAGCCCGAGGATTTCGACGTGCTGGATCGGGTGGTAGCATTGGCCGAACAGCGAGGCGTCACGCCGGCACAGGTCGCGCTCGCCTGGCTATTGCACAAACCGGGCGTCAATGCGCCCATCGTCGGGGCGACAAAGATGGCCCACCTGGAAGAAGCCGTTGCCGCCGTCGATCTGGCGCTCAGCGCCGAGGAGATGGAAACGCTGGAGGCACCTTACCGGCCCCATCCCGTACGCGGGCATAGCTAACGGGCCGGCAGCGATGTCCGTGCCGGGTTCCGTGTGGTCAGCAGCACGCCAATGACCTCCTCAAACGCCTCGGGCGTCGCCTCTTGCCAGAGCGCGGCGACCTGCCCCGGCGGCAGCAGCGGGCCGGCCTTATCGATGACGGCCTGAGCGGCAGAAACCGCCACCTCGAAACCGGTGCCAGAGGCGATAACCAGCGCTGCCAGACGGAGGGCTTCCTCGGGATCGTTAAGCAGCCGCTCCAGCTCGGCCACGTTAGCCAGCACGTAGCAGCTGATGGGCCGTGCGCGTACCTCTTCGGCGAGCGCCAGCGCCTGGTAGAAGTGGCGGCGGGCACTCTCGTAGCGCTCCAGCATCATCAGCGCGCGGCCCAGATCGTTGTGCGAGAACGCCGAGCCGCGCCGGTCGCCGATCGCCTCCCGGATTTCCAGGCTGTCGCGGGCATAGTCGCGGGCGACGACGTAATCGCCCATTTCGTGGTGCACGACCCCGAGCAGGCTCAGCGCGTAGGCGACGCCGCTGATGTCGTCGATCTCGCGTGACATCTGCAGGCTCTCTTCCATCTGCAGGCGGGCCAGCTCCAGCTCGCCCTGATCGCGGTGCAAGAGCGCCAGAAGGTTGAGACAGCGCGAGATGCCGCGCTTCTCCTCCAGGGCCCGATGCAGCGCCAGGCTCTCTTCGAGGAGCGCTTTCGCTTCGTCGAGAAGACCCTGGTCGCGGGCGACGATTCCCAGGATGCTCAACGCGCGCGCCGCCCCAAACGCCTCGCCAGTGGCACGGTACAGCTCCAGGCTCTGGTGTAAGAGCTTCTCAGCCTGCACATAATTGCCTATCTGGTAGGTCAGCACGCCCAGATCGTAGAGCGCGACGGCAAGCCGGGCCGGTTCATCCAGTTCATTGAAGACGGTGAGGCTGTGCCGGATGTCGCGTTGGGCCGCCTTAAGGTTTCCCAGCCGGTTAGAGAACCAGCCGCGACAGCCGACCGCCATCGCGCGCGTGATCGCCTGCTTCCGGCTGCGCGGCGCGCGGGTCAGCGCCCTGACCAGCTGCGAGAACAGGTCGAAACCATCCTGCATCCAGCCCCGGATTTCGTATAAATGGAATAGTAGTTCCACGACCTCATAGAGCACGTCAACGTCGCTCTTGGCCATGACGCATTTCAGCGCCTTGCGGCCGTTCGCGCGTTCGGCGCCCAGAACCGCCAGCGCTTCACGCTGCCGCCCGCCGGTCAGCTCCGCACCGTAGATGCGCAGCAGGCCCATGTAATAAGCTGTATGTCGCTCTTCGGTCTCGGCGGCAACGGCGGGTTCCGCCTCCAGCTTCTCCGCAGCATAGTCGCGGACCGCGTCCAGCATCTGGTAACGGCCTGCCGGCGTCCGCCGGAGAAGGGACTTATCGGTGAGAGCGAGGAGCAGGGGCAGGGTCGCGTCGGCGACGACCTCGGCTGCTTCCCGCGACAGGCCGCCCCGAAAGACCGACAGGCGGCGCAACACGTCCTGCTCGCGGGGGTTCAGCAACTTCCACGAATACTCGAAGACGGCGCGCAGGCTCTGGTGCCGTTCAGGCACGCCGGGCGAATTCGTGAACAGGAAATCCCGGCTGCGTTCAATTTCGGCGACGATCTCCACGCAGGAGAGAATGCGGATCCAGGACGCAGCCAGCTCGATGCCCAGCGGAATGCCCTCCACCAACCGGCAAATGCGAATAATACAGACCCGGTCCTCGTCGGCGAGCTTGAAGCCGGGGTTGATCCGATAAACGTGCTGCAGGAAGAGACGAACCGAAGCGAATTGCTCGGCCGTCTGCAGATCGTGCTCGCCTGGAACCTCCATTCCCCGCAGCTCGTAGATCCACTCTTCGGGCAGATTGAGTCGCTCGCGCGAAGTGACGATCAGCTTCAGGCGGGGCGCGTTCTGCACGATGTCGGAGATCGCCGTAACGTCGGCCATGAGATGCTCGAAATTGTCGAGCACCAGCAACATCTCCTTATCCTTCAGGTAGCGCCAGAGCTGTTCGGCGGGCAGGTCCTCGCCGGAAAAGGGAAAGCGCAGCGCCTCGGCAATGGTCGTGATGATTGAGTTTCCCGACGCCAGAGGCGCCAGCCCAACCTGGTAGACGCCGTGGGGGAACGCGTCAATGCTCTCTGCGGCGACCTGTAGAGCCAGACGGGTCTTGCCCACGCCGCCCGGTCCGACAATCGTCAGCAGCCGACAGTTGGGGCTGTCCAGCCGCTCAAGGATGTCGGCCAGTTCTTTGTCCCGGCCGACGAAGCGCGTAGGCTGCGGGGGCAGGTTGTGCGAGCGGGTCGATAGGGAGCGCAGGGGCGGGAATTCCTCTTCCCGTCGCTCGTCGTCGATCAGCCCGAAGATCTGCTGCGGGTGGTCGAGATCCTTGAGCATATGGACGCCGTAGTCGCGGAGCACGCTGCCTTCCGGCGCCTCGAACAACCGGACCACATCTTCGCTAAGCACGATCTGCCCGCCCCAGGCAGCGACGAGGAGGCGGGCCGTGCGGTTTACGGCCGAGCCAAAATAGTCGTCGCCCCGTCGCTCTGCCTCGCCGGCGTGCAGGGCGATCCGCACGCGCAGACGGCCGATTGGGGTCCAATCGGTGGCCTCGAGCCGGCGTTGAATGTCCAGAGCACAATGCAGCGGCCGCCCGCCGTCAAACACGGCAAAGACCCCGTCGCCCGTATGCTTGACAATCCGGCCGCCATGTATCGCCACACAGTCTGCCAGGATCTGGTCATGCTGCGATAGTGCGGCTCCCATTGCCCGGCCGTGGACCTCCCACAACTGGGTCGAGCCCTGGATGTCGGTGAAAAGGAATGTGGGCATAGGCCCTATACCGCCTGGAATCTCCAGGGCCGATTATCCGGCATAGCCCAGACTATGTCAACGTCGCCCGCCGGGCAGCAGTTTTTTCTGGGGCAAAGACGCGTGCTATAATGACCCGGCATAGAGAAAGGAGGAACGCGGGCGGAGCGTTGTCAACCGTTCACCAAGATGAACTATTTCCCACCATCAAAGGAGCACTAAGTGAATCTACACGAGTATCAGGCAAAGCGGCTGTTTGCCGAACAGGGTGTGCCGATTCCGAAAGGGGATGTGGCGACTTCCGCCGCCGACGCCCGCGAGATAGCGCGCGAGCTTGGCGGCAAGGTTGTCGTGAAGGCGCAGGTGCTCACCGGCGGACGCGGGAAGGCCGGCGGCGTCAAGCTGGCCTCCAACCCAGACGAGGCCGAGCAGCGCACGAGCGAGATCCTGGGTATGGACATCAAGGGCTATACGGTCCGCAAAGTGCTGATCGACGAGCAGGCCCCTGGCATCGAACAGGAGATTTATCTGGCCGTCCTGCTGGACCGCGAGAAGCGGCTGCCGATGCTGATGGCCTCCGCTGCCGGCGGCATGGATATCGAGGAGGTAGCGGCGACGACGCCCGAGAAAATCATTCGCGTCCATATCGATCCGAATATCGGACTGCGTGGCTACCAGACAACTTACCTTGCTTCCGCCATGGATCTCCCTCCGGCGCTCTGGCGTGACTTTCACCGGGTCGCCTTTGGGCTCTACGAGGCGTTCCGACGCAACGATGCCTCGCTCGCGGAGATCAACCCGCTGGTCGTGACCGGCGCCAACACCCTGCTGGCGGTAGACGGCAAGATGTCGATTGACGACAACGCGCTGTACCGCCATCCCCGGCTGGCGGAGATGCGCGATACGGAGGAGGAGCCGCCGGCCGAGCGGGAAGCGCGCGCTGCGGGCCTGACCTACATCAAGCTGGACGGCGAGATTGGCTGCATGGTCAACGGCGCCGGCCTGGCAATGGCGACCATGGACATGATCAAGCTCTACGGCGGCGAGCCGGCCAATTTCCTGGACATCGGCGGCAACGCCACGCCAGAGAGTGTGAGCGCGGCGTTCCGCATTATCCTTTCCGACCCGAACGTAAAGGCAGTTCTGGTGAACATCTTCGGCGGCATCGTTCGCGGCGACGAGGTGGCGCAGGGTATCGTCGATGCGCTAAAGGACGTGACCACAGATGTGCCGATGGTCGTGCGCCTGCTGGGCACCAACGCCGAGGAAGGGCTGCAGATGCTGGAAGCAGCCGATATGCAGACGGCGCGCACACTGACAGAAGCCGCCCAGAAAGCCGTGGCAGCAGCCGCCGCTTAGCCAGAGAGGACGAGATGAGCATCCTGATTGACGCGAACACAAGGCTGGTAGTACAGGGTATCACCGGGCGGCAGGGCGAGTTCCACACCCGGCAAATGCTGGAGTATGGCACCGAAATTGTCGCCGGCGTCACCCCGGGGAAGGGGGGGCAATGGGTAGAAGGCGTGCCGGTGTTTAACACGGTCAAGAAAGCCGTGGAGGCGCAGGGGGCGAACACGTCGTGCATCTTTGTGCCAGCGCGCTTCGCACCCGACGCCATCTATGAAGCGGCAGACGCCGGCATCGAGCTGATCATCTGCCTGACGGAAGGTATTCCCGTACTGGATATGGTCAAGGTCCGTGCGTATCTCGACGCCAAAGGGACGCGCCTCATCGGCCCGAACTGCCCGGGCCTGATCACGCCGCTGACAGCCGACAAAGGCGTGAAGGTCGGCATTATTCCGGCGTCGATCTGCACGCCCGGCCCCGTCGGCGTCGTGTCGCGCAGCGGCACCCTGACCTACGAAGTGGTCTACGCCCTCTCCGAGCGAGGCATCGGCCAGACGACCTGTGTCGGCATTGGCGGCGACCCGATTAACGGCACCAGCTTCCTCGACGTGCTGAAGATGTTCGAGGAAGACCCAGAGACCGAGCAGGTCGTCATGATCGGCGAGATTGGCGGCAACGACGAAGAACGGGCCGCGGCCTACATCGCCCGCCACATGACCAAGCCGGTGACGGCGTTCATTGCCGGCCGGTCAGCCCCTCCCGGCCGGCGGATGGGACACGCCGGAGCCATCGTCGAGGGCAGCAGTGGCACGGCCGAGGGGAAGATCGAAGCGCTCAACGAAGTTGGCGTGTGCGTGGCCGATCACCCGGAGCAGATCGTCGAGCTAATTGCCTGACGCGCCCGGCGGAGGCAACACGACAGCCAACCGGCGGTAAACCGGTTGGCCTGAGACGTGAAACGCCCCTATTCTTGCGTTTCACGTCTCTCTCTTTTATGGAGCAGTGATGCGGCAACGGCTACAACGCCTCGATCCTGGTTTCCTCGCCGTGCTGGCCATCGCGGCGCTGGCCCTCTGGCCTTTCCTATCCCGGCCGGGCCTGCCGCGCTTCACCGACGCCGAGTTGCACGTCTACCGGCTGGCGGAGCTGGCTCGCCTCGTCGCGGCGGGCGAGTTTTACCCGCGCTGGGCGCCGAACTTCTATTTCGGCTACGGTTACCCCATCTTCAATTACTATGCGCCGCTCAGCTACTACGCCGGGCTGCCTGTGGCGCTGCTACCCTGGTGGGACGCCGTCGATGGGGTACGGGCGGTCTTCATCCTCGGCGTGCTGTTGGGGGCGCTGGGTACCTATGCCTTCGTGCGCGTCTATTGGGGCCGCAGCGGCGCTCTGGTTGCTGCGGCCGCCTATGCTTTTGCTCCTTACGTGCTCTACGTCGATCCTCATGCGCGGGGCGACCTCGCCGAGACCTTCGGTATGTCGCTGCTGCCGCCCGCGCTGTGGGCCCTGGACAGGCTGCGCCGACGCAGCGCCGGGGCGTGGCTGCTCGCGGTCGCGCTCGTCGCCGCCGTCATCCTCAGCCACAACCTGCTCGCGCTCGCTTCCTTTGCGCTTCTACTCGTCTGGACGGTGTGGGAGTGTGCCGGCCGGGAGGGGAGCCGCGCCGTCTGCGGCCTGCGCCTGGGCGCGCTGCTGGTCGGCGTTGCACTGGCTGCCTTCTTCTGGCTGCCTGTGGCGCTGGAACAGGAAGCGGTCAACCTGAACACGCTGATCGGCGACGGCGGGCACTTCGACTATCGCAACCATTTCCTGTCAGTCGCCGGGCTGCTTGGGCCGCCGGGCCGGCTCGATTGGGGGGCGACCGAGGCCGCCTTCCGGTTGAATCTGGGGTTGCCCCAATGGCTCTTGGCGCTGGCAGCCGTCCTGCTCCTGACGCTCCGGCAGGTGCGCGCGCCGCGACGGGCGCTCTTTTTTGCCCTGGCGGCCCTCGTTCTCCTGGCGATGATGCTGCCGCTCTCCGCACCCGTGTGGGCACGGGTGCCGCTGCTGCCCTACTTCCAGTTTCCGTGGCGCCTGCTCGCCCTGGCAGCGCCGGTTCTCGCCGTTCTGGGAGGCATCGCCGCCGAAGCGCTGGTGCGGCAATTGGGTGGCCGGGCGGCCCGCTGGCTGCCGGCGCTGCTGGTGGGGTTGATTATCCTGGCGGGGCTGCCGCTACTGCAGGTGCCGCCCTGGTCCGGAGAGGCGTGGGATACCTCGGTAGCCGGCGTGCTGGCCGAAGAGATGCGCGGGCGCTGGCTGGGTACAACCTCCACGGCCGACTTTGTGCCCGCCACGGTGGATGTCATTCCCCGGCCTACGGAGCAGGTGGTGGAGGCGATGCGCGCCAACGAAATCCCGGACCGGGTGAACCGGGCCACACTGCCTCCGGGGACGACCGTCCGCGCCGAGCAGGTCAGGCCGCTGCTGGCCCGCTACGTCGTCTCGTCGGCCGAGCCGTTCCCGCTGCGGCTGTTCCAGTTCGCCTTTCCGGGTTGGGAAGCGCGCGTGGACGGCGAGCCGGTGGCCACGGAGGTCGGCCGTCCAGAAGGTTTTCTCGTCATCCCCGTGCCGGCCGGCGAGCACGTCGTCGAGGTGGCGCTGCGGGCGACGCCGCCTCAGCGGGCTGCGTGGCTGGTCAGTGCGCTCGCCGCCCTGGTAGCCGGTGCGGTGGCCCTCTGGCTGCATCGTCGCAGGCCAGCCGCCCAGCCGGCGGCAGCGCCGGTTTCGGACGCGCCGGCCGGGCCGGTTCTGGCAGCGGTTGCCGCCGCCGCGCTGCTCTATGGCCTGCTGGCAGCCGGAGGCTGGCTGCATGTCGAGTCGTCGGGCTATCAGGCTATCCCGGCTGAGCATGATCTCTTCGCCAGCCTCAACGGCGAGATTGCCCTGATCGGCTATGACGCGCCGGAAGAAGCGCATGCGGGACAAACGGTTACAGTCACTCTGTACTGGAAGGCGCAGAGGGCGGCAGCCGAGAACTATCAGGTCTTCGTCCACCTGCTCTGGCCGGACGGTACAATCGTTACCCAGTCTGATAAACTAAACCCGGGTGAGTTTCCCACCCGGCGGTGGCCCCTGGACCGCTACGTGCGGGACCAGCACCGGCTGATGTTGCCGCCCGACCTGCCGCCGGATGATTATCGCCTGACCGCCGGGCTCTGGCTGCAGGCGGAAGGAGAGCGGCTGCCGGTCGTAGACGATATGGGCCAGCCGCTTGACGACGTGGTTACACTGGGCAGCGTGACGATTGGCGAGTGATGAGGAGGAGACCATGCGCGTGATCAGCGGGCGGGCCAAAGGACGGAAGCTGAGTCCTGTGCCGGGCGACAAGACGCGCCCGATGATGGACCGCATCAAGGAGAACCTGTTCAACCTGCTCGGCCCCTATTTCGTGCCGGGAACGCGCTGGCTGGACCTCTTTGCCGGCACGGGGCAGGTGGGCATCGAAGCGCTGAGCCGGGGCGCCCGGCAGGTTGTCTTCCTCGACGCGGCCCGGGAGGCGATCAGCACAATCTACGCCAATCTGAAGCACACGCAGCTCATGGACGGCGCGACGGTGATCCGCACCGACGCCTTCACCTATCTGCGCGGCGATCTCTTCGCCCCCTTTGACGTCATTTTTGTCGCACCGCCGCAGTACAAAGAGCTGTGGAGCCAGGCGCTGGAGATCATCGCCGAACGATCGGAGCGCTTCCTCACGGAGAGTGGCATCGTCGTCGTACAGATTGATCCGCGGGAATTGCGCGAGCGGCCGCTGGAGGGGCTGGCGCTCGATGGGCTGGCGCTGTACGACGAGCGCACCTACGGCAATACGACGCTGCTTTTCTTCGAGCGCGCTGATTTGCTCGAGGAAGAATAGCGCCCGCCATCAATCGTTGATCAGCGTGATGTCAACTGCGCACTGGTTGGTGATATTGCCGTCCGTGTCGCCCACCGTCAGGCGCACGAGGTAGGAGCCCGACTCCCACTGGCTCAGGTTGATATTACCACCCAGGAAGCCGTCGACCACCGGTTGGGTAATGCGCCGGCCCAGCAGGGAAGCCCAGCGCCCGTTGGTCTGCGGGCCGCTGATCTCCAGCTCGAAGTAGCCGAAGTCGGCTGTGTTGGCCGTACCGAAGACGTTCAGGATGCCCTGAACGTTGGCGCCATTGGGCGGCTCGGTGATAGTTGCGCGCGGCGTGCAGGTGTCGACGCGAACCGGCGCCGTGGGAGTCGTTGCGGGCAGCGTCTCGTCCGGCGTGCCGGCTTCGGGCGTTCCCGGCTCTGAGGTCGGCGTCTCAAGAATCGTTCCCCCGGGCAGGGTGACGGTTGGGGCAGCAACGGGCGATGTGACCGTAGGACCGACCACCTCTGTCTCCGAGGGCGGGCCGGCCGGCAGGGCGAGAGGATCGGGCGTGGGTGTCGGCGCGCGCAGGACGCCGGGGGGTAGATTAGGGGCGATCTCCCGGTTGACGTAGACGAGCGTGCTGATGATGGCCAGCAGCACAACGACAATCAGAAAGGCCCGGTTGCGGGCCCGCAGGGCTGTCTCCCGCTCCAGGCTGAAGACGGCGCGGCGAGCCGCGCCCAATGTGCGCAGCAGCTCGGCGCCGAACCACAGCAGGCCAAGCGTGCAGAGTATGAAGATCCAGACGTCGTTGCGGATGAGGAAAACGTACAGACGCTCCATAACAGACCCGGCCAGCCGATCAGGCAAGCCGGCGCAAAAGCGCGTGGAGCAGGCGCGTCAGGCGGGGGACAACGAGCGCGCCGACCTCCAGTACCTCCTCGTGCGTGGTCATCTGCCCCGGCCGGGGATCCATGCTCGGGACATTGGTGATGGTGGAGATGCCCAGTACGCGGATACCGGCATGGCGCGCAACGACGACGGTCGGTACTGTAGACATGCCGACGGCGTCCGCGCCCAGCGCGCGCAGCATCCGCAGCTCGGCCGGCGTCTCAAAGCTGGGCCCGCCGACGAAGGCATAGACGCCTTCCCGCAGCGGGATGCCTTCGTCGGCGGCTACCGACGCCGCGAGTGCGCGCAGGTCGGGGTCATAGGGGAAGGTCATATCGGGAAAGCGCGGGCCGGCTTCGTCGTCGTTCGGCCCGCGCAGCGGATTGTTCCCGGCCAAGCCGGGCAGGTTGAGGTGATCGCGGATCAGCATCAGATCGCCGGCCCGGAAGTCGGGATTGAGGCCCCCGGCGGCGTTGGTCAGGATCAGCGTCGAGATCCCCAGGCCGATCATGACGCGAACGGGCAGCGTGATCTGCGACAGGGAATAGCCCTCGTAGAAATGCGCTCGCCCCTGCTGCACCAGAACGGCGCGGCCCTCCAGCTCGCCGACGACAAGCCGCCCGCTGTGACCGGGCACCGTGGAAGCAGGCCAGTGGGGGATCTCCTGGTAGGGGATGATGTCGGCGCTGGTTACCGCTTCGGCGAGGCCGCTGAGGCCCGAGCCGAGGACGAGGCCGATAGCCGGCTGCTGGCCGGTGCGCCGGCGTACAAAAGCGACCGCTTCCTGAATCTGTTCGCGGCTGACGAATTCGGACATAAGCCCGGCTACTCCTCTTCGCTAATTTGCGTATAGACCTGAGTTGTGGAGATGTTGGCGTGCCCCAGTAATTGCTGGATGCGCTGGAGATCGGCCCCGCGTTCCAGCTTGTGGGCGGCGAAGCTGTGCCGCAGGGTGTGCGGCGTTACGTCCATGCTCAGTTTCGCCTCTCGCGCATAAGCCTTGATGATCAGCCAGAGGCCCTGCCGGGTCAGCTGGCGCCCCCGGTGATTGAGAAAGAGCGCGGCCTCACTCTCTTCTTTGGCCAGGTGGGGCCGTCCGTGTTCAAGGTAATCAACCAGAATCGCCCGCGTCTGCGCGTCAAAGGGCAGGCGGCGCACCTGGCTGTCTTTGCCGGGGCAGTAGAGCACCGACTCGTCCAGGTCGAGGTCGTTGAGCTGCAGCGAGACAACCTCCGTCACGCGCATGCCGGTCGCGTAGAGCAGGTGGAGCAGGGCGAGGTCGCGGAGATTTTTGGGATTGCGGCTGCCGGCCGGCGCCATGAGCAGATTGTTCACGTCCTGTTCGCTGAGGGTGCGGGGCAGCCGTTTCTTGACTTTTGGCGAGTCAATCTCCGTAGTCGGGTCTTCGGGGATGATGTCGCGCGCATAAAGGTAGTGGAAGAAGGACTTGACGGCGGCAACCTTGCGGGCCACCGAGGACGACGCATAGGGCTGGTCCTTCATATGGCGGACATATGCGCCAACCTGCTCGCCGGTTATCGTGTCCCACGAGCTAGCCGCCCGTTCCTCGCTGGCGAGAAAACGATAGAACTGGTTGAGATCGTTCTTGTACGCGGCGATGGTATTGTCGGAATACTTGTATTCCTCTCTGAGATAGTCCAGGAAGGCGAGGATTTGTTCCTTCATCGCCGGCCACTCCTCTTGCGCTGCTTCGAGCGGCAGCAGGTCAATTTTGCGCATAGTCGGAGAAAGAGGACACAGGGTATAGATTATGTTATCCTGCATTATAACACTACTTTTCATAATATCAACAAGAGCGACATAATCGGGCAGGTGATAGCGTTAAATCGACGTGAAACTATTGGTAGCGGTCAGTAGACGTGAGGAGCACGATTAATGTCGAAAAATCATCCTATACGAAGGTGGCGGGTGGCCCGCAATCCCGTTTCTGGTAAGATAGGGGCACCACCTTCCACGCGTGGAGCTGGCCAAGTTAGACACCTTCAAAGGAGAAAAGATGGCATCGCAAAACAGGCGCATACGAGTGCTGATTGCCGGCGCCGCCGGCCGTGATTTCCACGACTTCAACAGCACATTTCGTGACAACGAGGCATATGAGGTAGTAGCCTTTACCGCCACACAGATCCCCAACATCGAGGGAAGGCAGTACCCGGCCGTCCTTGCCGGAAGTCTGTATCCCGACGGTATCTCCATCTATCCCGAGTCCGACATCGAAAATCTGATCCGCGAAAAGCAGGTCGACCAGGTCGTCTTCTCGTACTCGGACGTTTCCCACGAATATGTGATGCATCTCGCGTCTCGCGTGCTCGCAGCCGGCGCGGATTTCCGCCTGCTGGGGCCCAACGAGATGATGCTCGAATCGGAAAAGCCGGTCATCTCTGTCAACGCCGTGCGCACGGGCAGCGGTAAGAGCCAGACGTCGCGTTACGTCGTCCGGGCACTGCAGGAGCTTGGCTACGAGCGCGTCGTCGCCGTTCGCCATCCGATGCCCTATGGCGACCTGGCGAAGCAGGCCGTGCAGCGTTTCGCTACCTACGAGGACATGGACCGGCACGAGTGCACCATCGAAGAGCGTGAGGAATATGAGCCTTACGTCGACATGGGCGCAGTCATCTATTCAGGGGTCGATTACCATCAGATTCTGAAGGAGGCCGAAAAAGAGGCCGACATCATCATCTGGGATGGGGGCAATAACGACCTGCCCTTCTACCGCCCCGACCTGCATATTACGGTCGTCGATCCGCACCGGCCGGGCCACGAACTGCGTTATCATCCGGGCGAGACCAACGTGCGGATGGCCGATGTCATCGTGATCAATAAGGTAGACACGGCCGACAACAAGAATGTGGTCGAGGTGCAGCAGAACGTTCGCAGTCTCAATCCCAACGCGATCCTCGTTCGCGCTGCTTCGCCGGTTTTTGTCGAGAATCCAGAGGCGATCCGCGGCAAGAGCGTCCTGGTTATCGAGGACGGACCGACGCTGACGCACGGCGAAATGCGCTATGGCGCGGGCTACGTGGCGGCGAACTACTTCGATGCGGCCGAGATTGTCGATCCCGAGCCCTACGCCGTAGATTCGATTGCGGCGACCTTCAAGAAGTACCCCAACGCCAGAGGTATCCTGCCCGCGATGGGGTATGGCGACGAGCAGATCAGAGATCTGGAGGCGACGGTGAACGCCACGCCGGCCGACCTGGTGCTGGTCGCCACGCCCATCGATCTGGCCCGTCTCATCAACATCGAAAAGCCCGCCCAGCGCGTGCGCTATGCCCTGCAGATCATCGGCCAGCCGGACCTGAAGGAGATCCTCAGGGACAGGCTCGGGCGATAACGCCGCGCCATACCACGGCCAATGAGAATAAAAAAGACCTTCCGCAAGGAAGGTCTTTTGTTATGGCTTGAAGTTGGGTTCAGTTGGGCCTCGGCGCGGGCGCTTCCGGCTCCGAGCCGAGGATGATCCCGAACTCGGCCGTCCAGTACCAGATGTTCGGCGCGCGGCTGTCAGCGTAGTAGCCGACCCCCACCTCGCGCGCGTTGGGGTTAAGGATAAGGGTCCTGTGCGGCGGGCTGTTCACCCAGAACTCCACGACAGGCACGGCGTTGTCGAAACCCCAGGCGACCGCCTCACCACCGTAAATGCCGAGATAGCCGTAACGGCGCTGGCGCTCCGGCGGGCGCGAGCCATCGGAGCCCTCGTGCATGATGTTGGGATTGCTCACGAGGTCCTCGGTATGCATCTGCGCGGCGACGCTCAGCTCGTAGTTGTACGCCAGCGGCGCGAGGCCATGCAGGCGGCGCGCCTCGTTGATGTACCAGAGGAGCTGCTCGGCCGGCGTAGCGTTGGGCGATAGCGGCGGCTGCGGCTGCAGCGCAACCGGCGCGCCCGCCACAGGCGTTCCCACGACGGCAGGAGGCTCCGCCGCAGCGCCGGAACCAACGGGGGCAGGATTGGGCGCTGCCGTGGGCGGCTCGACGGCAGTCTCCGAACTGCCCGGCGGAGGCGCCAGCGGCTCCGGCTGGGGAGGCGGCGACGCGACGACCGGCTCCGGCGCGGGGGTCAGCTGAATCGCCTCACCGCCGGACTGGATCAGCGTGCCGGTTTCCAGCTGCAGCGTCGGGATCGTCCTCGTCAGCGGGCCGAAAATGGTGGGCAGCCAGGAGAAGTAATTGCCGGCGTCCACGCGAACCCAGCGTGTGACCTCGCTGGCGCCAAAATCGTTTTCGGCACGCAGCGTTACCAGGTAATCGCCGGTAGCATAGTAGATATGCTCGACAACTTCTCCCTCGTAATGGCTCCCGTCGCCCATGTCCCACTGTAGCCGGGTCGTGCTCTCGTCGGCGTAGGCCTGAGCGTAGAATGGCTGGCCCGTGCCGGTACGATCGTCAAGGATGAAATCGACGACCGGACCGGCGCCAACGGTGATCGTCTGGCTGGCTTCATCCATACCGTGCTCGCTTTCGACGACGAGCCGGACGGTGTAGATGCCCGGCTCTGCATATTGGTGGCGGGGATGCGCTTCGCGAGACGTCTTGCCGTCGCCAAAATCCCACTGGTATAGCAGCGGACGCTGCCCGCCGCTCTGGTCGGTGAACTGGACAGTTTGAGAGACCACCGGCCGGTCGTCGTCAACCGTGAAAGCGGCAATCGGGTTAGCGACCACGGTTATACTGGTCGAGCCCGAAGCCATCGCCAGGGGGTTCGCAACATGGGCCGTGACCTCGTATGTGCCGGGAGTGGAGTAGACGACCTCCGGATCGGTAGCGCTCAGCTCGCGACCGTCGCCCAGGTCCCACGTCTGCACGAACGGGCCGGCGCCGGTCGTCAGGGCAGTCAGCTTCACCGGCTCGCCCACGGAGACCAGAGCCGGCGAGGCGCCGACACTGACCGTCGGCGGCAGTCCAACCCATAGCTCAACTGTCGCCGAGCGTTCCTCGTCACCGTAGCGCAGGAAAGCCTCTACTTCGTGTACCGGCTGCAGCAAATCGGCCACGCTGGCGACAAACGTCAGCTGCAGGGTCGCCGTGCCATTGGCCGGTAGAACGGGCATCCAGGAAAGCGAGTTGTCCAGAAAATTGAAGGTGGTGCCGGCGGGCAGTCGCTCGGCCTGCGGCGAGAGGCTGGGCGGAATACGCAAGAAGACCTCAGGTGCTGCCGCCTGCACCTGCCGGTTGACGAGCGTCACGTCCAGCGTAACGGTGTCCCGGGGCCTGGCAACCGCGGGCTCAATCGTCATGGTTAGCTCCACCGGGCCGGTAATGGCTGTGTGGCGCGAGAGCGCCGGGCCTGGCGCCGCGCGCACCACGCCGGCGAGGAGGCACGCCAGCAGGGCGAGTGCGACCACCAAAAGCGATGAGGTGCGGGTTTTTCGATTCATCGTGTTAAGCATAACTGAGAGTGAAGCGACACGAATACGCCCGATAGCCAAATGCTGTGAATATTCTAACCGATTTTTGCGGGAAGGCGACGAACTGGCTGCATGGAAGATGCGCTCATTCGGCGATCCGGCTACAATCTGCGTTTGAGGCTTATCCGGGGAGAGTCGGCGGGCTGTGGCGTCCCGGCGCCCGTCGGCGTGAGATCTACCGGGGCAGACGAACCAGGAGAACTGTGGCGCAGAACGGAGAAGGCAGCCTCCTCAGCAGGCTCTTCCGGCGCGAACCCCGCCCGCTGCGGCTGACCGGTTATAAGACCGCCGATGTAACCGAAGAAAAGGCGGTCAAGCTCGTCGCCGGTGCTGCGCTCGCCGGTCATATCCGGGCGCCTGTCGTGACCATCGAAGGATTGCTCTTCGGCTCCACGGTAGCCCGCCAGGTCGTCATCGGCAGCGGGGGGCGGGTCTGGGGCGACGTGTATGCGGTCTCCATCAGCGTCCTGCCCGGCGGCTACGTCAACGGCTGGGTGCGCTCGCTGTCCGAAGACGAGTACAGATCTTTGTGCTCCCAACAGCCTGCCGACGACCTGACCCTGTCGCCGGAAGTGGTGCAACTGCCATCGGAACAACTCCCGGCCGAGCTGCGCGAGCTATGGTCGTCGAATCACGACCTCGTCGATCGCGCCCTGCTGCGGATGTTCCAGGCCGAGCTCCGAGCCGCCCATCTCGCCCGTGAGGAGCTGGACCGGCAGTTTGAAGAGCGGGTGGCGCAGGCAGCGGGGATTACCCGGGCCCGCGTGGCTGAGCTGGAGGATGGGCTTGACGCCGCGCAGCGGGAAGTCGAGGCAATCCGCGAGGAACGCGCCGAGCAAGAGGCCGAGCTCGCCCGGTGGCAGGAGCGGTTCGAGGCGCAGAGCCGGGAGCTGGCCGGCGTGCGGTCGCTCCTGCAGCAGCGAGCTGAGGCGCTGCAACGGGCAGAACAGACGATCACCGCCCAGCAACAGCAGGTTGGGCAGCTGACGGAGGAGAGTGCCCTGCTACAGCAACAGCTCCGCGACGCATTGGAACCTCTGGAGGAGCTCCAGGACCGTGTGGAGAGCCTGGAAAGCGCTCTCCGGGCCAGCGTGCAGCGGAACGCCGAACAGGAGGAGGCGCAGCTCCGCTGGCAGGAGCTGGCCGAAGTATCGCGCGACAGGGCATCCGAACTGGAAAAGGAGCTGGAGAAGGCCCAGCGCAAATTTGAGACCGTCCAGCAGCTATACGACGAGCTGAGAGAACGGCTGGCCCGGTCGGAGGCCGAAGTGGCGCTGCCCGGCGAAGGACCGGAGCAGCCCGACGGCGGGCGGGCCAGACAGGCCCGGCTGGAAGCCCAGCTTGAAGCAGCGCAGGCTGAGCTGGCCGAGCTGGAAGAACAACTCACCTGGCAGCAGCTGGCCGCCGAAGCCGCGGCTGCCCGGCTGGCCTCCCAGAGCGAGCAGGAAGCTGCCGTTCAGGCGATGCTGCGCGAGCAACTGGACACGGCTGCTGCCCGGATCCACGAATACCACGAAATGGCCGAGAACTGGAAGGCGAACGTAGGCCGGCTCACGGAGCTGCTTTACGAAGCCAGGCAGCAGTCGAACCGGCAGGCCGCCGAACTGGAAGAGCTGCGGAACCAGATAACTGAAGCGCGTGCTGAGCGCAAGAAGCTACAAAAGGCTGCCACCCGGCATATCGTGGAGCTGCAGGCTGAGCTTGAGGCAAAGGAGAGGGAGCTGGCAGAGCTATCTGGACGCCGGGAGAGCCGTCGCCGATCCTGACGCCTCTGCGGCCCCTCCGGCGATTAGCAACAATGACCCGTTCTGAGAGACGCAGCGCGGGCATCGACCAGGAACAACCGCAAAAGGAGACATTGATGAAGGACATCGAGTTAGCGATTATTGGGGGCAGCGGACTATACAATATGCCAGACCTCCACGTCGAGGAGATGGTCAGGCCGGGCACACCTTTCGGCTCGCCCTCCGACGCCATCACCGTCGGCACGCTTCACGGCCGGCGCATTGCCTTCCTGCCGCGACACGGCCGGGGACATGTGCTGACGCCGAGCGAGGTACCCTACCGGGCCAACATCTTCGCTCTGAAAGAGCTTGGCGTGCGCTATATCATCTCCGTCAGTGCCTGCGGCTCGCTCCGCGAGGATTACGCGCCGGGCCACATTGTAATTCCCGATCAGCTCTTCGACCTCACGCGGTGCCGCGAGCGCTCCTTTTTTGGTAAGGGATTGGTCGCTCACGTCAGTGTAGCCGAGCCTTTCTCGCCGGAGCTGAGCGCGGCGCTGGCGGACGCCGTTCGCGCGGCCGGCGGCGCCGTTCACCAAGGCGGAACCTTTCTGACCATAGAAGGGCCGCGCTTCAGCACCCGCGCCGAGTCGAATACCTACCGGCAGTGGGGCATGAGCCTGATCGGCATGACCACCAGTCCGGAGGCCTTTCTGGCGGCTGAGGCGGAAATTGCCTACGCCGTCATGGCTCATGTCACCGACTACGACGTCTGGCACGAAACGGAGGCGCCCGTCTCGGTGGAGATGGTCGTGCGCATTCTGCAGAAGAACACCGCCACCGCCCAGGCGGCGATTGCCGAGCTGGCCCGCACGATGGACAGTTGGGCCGGCGACTTCGCCGCTCACCACGCGATGCAGAACGCCCTGATTACCAGCCCAGAGCGCATTAATGCGGCGACGCGCTCGCAGCTGGCTCCGCTGGTCGATCGCTATCTGGGATGAGGGAACTGGCCAGCGCACGGTTGGCGTCATGACGCCTCTCTTCTTCGTCACGCTGCGCGAAAAACGGAGCTGGCAGGAGCGGCTGCTGCTCATCCTCGCCGCGGCTTTTGTGGCGCTGAACGGCATTGCCCTCAGCCTGGCCCTGACCGGAGCGCTCAGCCTCCAGCACCTGGCGGCTCCGACTGTCTGGTTGGCTACCATGGTCGCCGCCCACCTGCTGTTACAGCGCCTGCAGCCGCAGCACGATCCGGTTCTGCTGCCGCTCTACGCCCTGCTTACCGGCTGGGGCCTCATCCTCATCGACCGGCTGGCGCCCAACTTCCTGTGGCGCCAGCTGCTCTGGCTGGTTCTCGGCACGGCGCTGCTGGTGGTGCTCGCTGTCGTGCCGCAAAGTCTACGGCTGGTGCGCCGCTACCGCTACACCTGGCTGACCATTGGACTGGTCCTGCTGGTGGCGACGCTTGTCTTTGGCGTGAACCCGTCGGGCAGTGGCGCCGCGCTCTGGCTGCCCTGGCCCTTCCTGGACGACGTCTACTTTCAGCCGTCCGAGCTGCTCAAGCTGCTGCTTGTCATCTTCCTGGCCAGCTACTTTGACGAATACCAGCGCGTGGCAACTGTCAGCCCAGACGGGGGAAGTCGCCGCCATCTGGCCTACCTGGCCCCCCTGTTCCTGATGTGGGGATTCTCTATCCTGCTGCTCGTCTGGCAGCGCGACCTGGGGGCGGCGGCGCTCTTTTTTCTCGTCTTTCTGGCGCTGCTTTACCTCGCCACGGGGCAGTGGCAATATGTAGCGGGAGGCATTGGCCTGCTCGCGCTGGCGGCACTGTTCGGCTATTTCACCTTTGCCGTCGTCGAGCTGCGTTTCGAAACCTGGTGGAATCCGTGGCCCGAGGCCATGGACCGCGCTTTCCAGATCGTCCAATCGCTCTATGCCATCGCCGCCGGAGGCGTCACCGGGCAGGGGGTCGGCCAGGGGTTCCCGTACTATGTCCCGGTGGTCCACTCCGACTTTGCCTTTGCCGCTATCGCCGAGGAGTGGGGTCTCGTCGGCAGCATCGCCACCATCGCCTGCTTTGCGCTGCTGGCCCACCGGGGGCTGTTAATCGCCTCGCGCGCCCGGCGGGCCTTTCACATGTATCTCGCCGCCGGTATGACGCTGCTGATCAGCGTGCAGGCCTTTTTGATCATGGCCGGCGTCGCCCGGCTGATTCCGCTGACCGGAGTGACGCTGCCGCTGGTCAGCTATGGCGGCAGCTCGCTGCTCATGACGAGCGCCATGTTGGGCTTGCTGCTCAACTTATCTTCGCGGATGGAGTTGGGGCAGCGCCGTTTGCGCAGGAAGCGATAATGGGGCCAATGGGCCATTTCGAGCGCATCCAGAAGCTCATCATCGGATTGCTCCTCGCCTACGTGGCCATCGCCGTGGCGCTCAGCTACTGGGGGGTGGTTCGCGGCGCAGCGCTGGCCGAACGCCAGGATAACCCCCGCCGTGTTGAAGCGGAGCTGCGCATCTGGCGCGGCCGCATTCTGGATAGCGAGGGTCAGGTTCTCGCGGAGACGACCGGCCCGGACGCTGCGCCGCAGCGTGTCTACCCGCTGGGGAGCAGCGGACCCGCCGTAGGATACTACAGCTTTCGCTTCGGCACCGCCGGCGTCGAGGAAGGCTATGATGCGGTCCTGCGCGGCGACGGCAACAACGTCTGGGAGAGATTCTGGCGCCACAACATGCACCAGGCGCAACAGGGCCGCGATATCCGGCTGACCCTGAACGGCGACCGGCAGCGCATCGCCGAGACGCTCCTGGGCGACCGGCCGGGCGCCGTCGTCTTGCTGACGCTGCCCGACGGCGCCATCTCGGCGATGGCCAGCCATCCGGGCTACGATCCCAACCGGCTGGACGAGGAATTCGAAGCGCTGGTGAGCGATCCCCGGGCGCCGCTCTTCAACCGGGCCACGCAGGGGCAGTACCAGCCGGGCCTGGCGCTACAGCCGTTTCTGCTGGCGGGCGCGCTCGACGATGGCGTGATCGCCCTCGACGATCCTGTGGCTAACGCCGATCGTGCCCTGCAGATCAACGGTCAAACCCGCACCTGCACCGCCGAGCCACCGGAAGACGCTACCTGGCGCGACGTGTTGCAGAATGGCTGCCCTTACCCGATGGTGGGGCTCGCCGACGCCCTCAGTTCTGATGACGTCGCCGCTATCCTGTCCGCATTTGGGTTTACAGAGGCGCCGGAACTGCCGCTCGCCGTGGCGGCGCCGCCGGAGCTAACGCTGGGGAACCTGCCCGACGCGCTCATCGGCCAGGGCGAGCTGACGGTGTCGCCGCTGCAGATGGCGCTGGCCCTTGCGGCGCTGGCGAACGAGGGTGCGCTACCCGCACCACGGCTCGTCACTGCGGTCCAGAGCGAGACGGGAGAGTGGCAGAGCGTGCCGGTAGATGGCGAGGGGCGGGAGGCGGCCAGCGCCGCCGCCGCCAGCCAGATTCTCCGTTCGCTGTCGCAACACGACGCGACCATTGTCGAGTTCGCCACGCAGGCGTTGGCCGGGCCGGGGGGGAGCAGCAATGCCTGGTATCTCGGCCTGGCGCCTGCTCAGGAGCCCCGTTTCGCCGTGGTCGTGGTGATGGAGGGGGCAAGCGGGACGACCGGCGCTGCTTCTACGGGCCGGGCGCTGCTCAACGCCGCGCTGACGAAGAGCGACTGACGCCGCCTATTCCTCCTCGTCGCGGGCCGCGCGCGCAGCGATCGCCATCAGCTTTTCGATGCGCGGCAGCATCTCGGCCGGATTCGGGTGCAGCCCTTCCTGGACCAGCGCGCTCTCAAACAACTGCTCCACCGATAGGTCCAGCAGGGGCGAATCGGGCCGGGCAGACGCCAGGTGGGCCAGATCGGCGATGAGAGGATGCCGCCTGTTTAGCTCCAGGATCTTGCGCGGAACCTCGTATTGCGGATCGAGGTAGCGGTAGATGCGCTGCACCTCACGGTTCGGGGTGCCTTCCGGCGTGACCAGCCGAACCGGGCTTTCCTTCAAGACCTGAGACGCGCGCACTTCCTGGACGCGGTCGCCCAGCACCTTGACGAAGCGCCCGACGAGCCGGTTGAAGTCCGGTTCGGGAACAACTTCGCCGGCCTGGCCCTCCTCCGCCTCTTCCGGCAGCGCCAGATCGGCGTCCTCGACATTGCGTATAGTGGTCTCCCGGTATTCTGTGAGCAGGGGCGCGATGAATGGATCGATGGGGTCGATCCAGTAGAGCACCTCGATGTCGCGCGCGCGGAAAGGATCGAGATGGGGGCTGCGGGCCGCCGAGCTGATGTCATCGCCGAGCACGTAGTAGATGGCCTCCTGCCCCTCGGCCATGCGGCCGATGTAATCGTCCAGCGAGACCAGCGCGTCGGTGCTTCTGGAGGAGTAGAAGCGGAGCAGGGGTATCGCCTCGGCCACGGTAGTGGGCTCCATCGCCAGCCCTTCCTTCAGCGTGCGGCTGTGCTGCTGCCAGAAGCGCGCGTATTT
>Ga0123333_10002038_pt1 | contig 21022 bp, 18 predicted proteins | sample BioC12SIPDNA_3_FD_89957 | JGI IMG/M metagenome (GOLD analysis project Ga0123333, IMG submission 89957) | Anaerobic biogas reactor microbial communites from Washington, USA - Biogas_R2_B C12 SIP DNA | ecosystem: Engineered > Bioreactor > Anaerobic > Unclassified | place: Washington, USA... | reverse complement strand
TCCCGGCGCCGGGCGTCGCCCCGATCCACGCCGTGAACTCCGTGGTCGAGTTGACCGTGTCCACGGTCCACGCCCCATTGTACGCCGCGGGTTCCACGTCGTAGACCGTGATGGAGAAGCCCGGCGCGAACCCGTGCGGCGTCGCGGTGGTGAATGTGGCCACGTCGCTCGCCGCCGTCGCCCCGCTGATGCGCACCGCGCCGGAGTCCGCCGTCGGCGGGATCACGTGCCACTCCAGCCGCTCGCGCCCCTCGCTCCAGTGCCAGTGCTGGTCCGTGCCAGGGTGGGGCGGGTCGGGTGGGTCGCCCGGTCCCGGGTCGTGCGACGACGGCACCAGCCCCCCATCGTCGGTGATGTTGGCGGCGCCGATCTGTGCCTGCAAGAAGGCCGGGAAGCGGGGATACTCGAAGATGCGTATCCGGAAGCCATCCAGCCACGGGCCCTTGGCGCCCGTCGCGTTCCACCGTCCCGGCCCCATCCCCCCGAACTCTCGCGACCGGTTCGCGATGGTGTAGTGCATCCACTCCACCGCCCGCAGTCGCCGGTCCACCATTTCCGTCATCGGCCCCGCCAGACCGGGGGAGAGGGGGTTATCGAGCCGCAGCCGCCCCGTTTGCTCATTCGGGAACGCCTCCCATATATCCTCGTCGAGCCCGGGCCCGATCAGCCGGTTGGGCAGCGCCGCCGCCCGCCACAGGATCTGCCGCACCCGTGCCTTGCGCAGCCGCTCGAAGAACCGCGCCCGCGTCCGCACTGGGCGACTCGTCGCGCTGTCCCCGGGCGAGCGTCGCGCCAGGTCGGCCAAATCCAAATGCGGTGGCGATACGTCGCCCGTCCCGCCGTACACCGGCAGGAGCGGGCCGGGGTTGTCCAGTGTGCCGACCAGCGCCGTGGTCAGATCCTCCACCGCCTGATACTCCGACGCGATCCGCGCGATCAACTTCGGCGTACCTGCCTCGGCCACCCAGGACGGGAACGCGTCGCCCAGCGTTGCCGCCCTCCGCCAGATGAAGTACGCGCGGAATTCGTCGATCGCCCGCTTTCGGCGTCCGGTGATGCGCAGACCCTTGTCCCGGACGAAGTGCGCCAGGACTGCCTCCAATACCGCCTCGGGGACTGCCATCGCTTGCCCCCCTTTCGTGAGTCAGCTATCGGTTATCCGTTCTCGGTCGGCACTTCACGCCTGCAGGTGACGTCGAGAGTGCGTGGTTGGTGTTATGCGGGGGTGCAACCTCGTGTCGGGTCCGGTGGGGCACCCCGCTGGTCGCCCTGCACGACGCCAGGGAGGGGCCAGACGTCCGCCCGCCGGGGCCTCGTTCCGTGGATTGCTCCGATCCCGCGCGATGATGCCCCTTTGTCGACGGAGTCGCCTCCGTTCCCGGGGTGGTCCCACGTCCGCAGGCCCGGCGCCGATCCATGGCGCGCTTCTGGTGCAGGGGCGTGGGCTCACGTACGGGGTCTCGACCTCGTGCTGGCGTCCTGCGCGTACACCACCGGCCAACGTTGCCATACGGCTGTACCGCCTTCGATCGGTTCGGGGCGCGCGCTTAGGTGCTCGCGCACGTGCGCTCCCCTATCCATCACGCCGAGGCTACGTCAACAGCGTCAGTCACAATGGTCGGCGACCGGGGCAGAAGCGGGGGTATGCTGCCAGGGGGGCTGCATCGATCGAGGCGCGAAGGCGCTGAGCAGCGCCAACGCCGCCGAACGACACAGACGCCAACTGGCACGGTCGCCGGCAACATCCGTGTCTCTCGATCGAGCAGTCTAGAAGCCCGGCCCGCCACGTCTCGGATTTACTAGACCGCATTCTTCTAAATAATAACACAGATTTCGTCTTTGTAAAGCACCTTTCAAGCGTGTCCCCCCTCTGTTGCGGCCGGTCTCTGACCGCGCCGCTCTGCTCCGTGCCGTTGCGCCCGCGTCCCCCCTCTGTTGCGGCCGGTCTCTGACCGAGCCGCTCTGCTCCGCGCCGTTGCGCCCGCGTCTCACCCCCACAGCGTGGGGGCCCTCTCCGCTGCGTTGCGGCCGTGTCTCCAGACCGAGCCGCTCTGCTCCGCTCCGCCTCCCCCCGGTGCGCCCGTGTCCCCCCTCTGTTGCGGCCGGTCTCTGACCGAGCCGCTCTGATCCGTGCCGCTCCGCTTCGCGCTGCCCGCACTGTCGGCCGGCGCAGTCCCGGGTTCGTGGGAAGACCGGCCCGAACGGCAGAGGGGTACTGTGCCGCCGTCCAGGCCCTGCATGGCATTACCCGTGACTCGTGCCATAATGCGCATCATACGCTGCCCGCGAAAGGAGATTCGCGATGAACCACCTACAGCCGGCCTACAACCTGAGCAGCCTGCCGTTTCTTGACGGGGCCCGCACCCGCTCGATCTCCGCTGAGAACCCAGCCGGCGCCAAGGGCCGCGGCGGCATGGCCGTGCCCGATCCCGCCGACCCCGACCTGCCCCATTCGGGCGCTGCAGTGGACCTGGGCCAGGGCTGGAAGGTTCGTCCTTTCCTCAAACCGCTTGCCGGCGAGACTGTCACCCTTATGGACGTCGATGGCCCGGGCATCATCCAGCACATCTGGATGGCCACCACCACCAACTGGGCCGGCAACGGGCGCGCCTGCGTCCTGAGGGTCTACTGGGACGACGAGGAGACGCCTTCCATCGAGGTGCCCATGACCGACTTCTTCGCCGTCGGGCACGACCTCTTCGCCCCCGTCAACTCCCTCGCCGTCGTCGTTAACCCCGCCTCGGCCCTGAACTGCTACTGGCCGATGCCCTTCCGCGCCCACTGCCGCATCACCTTCACCAATGAGGGCCCTACGGACTTGCCGCTCCTCGCCTACCAGATCACCTACGCTGAGACGGCGGTCGCCGATACCGCCGGCTACCTGCACGCCCAGTGGCGGCGCGCCGTCACCGACCGCGATCGGCCCGACTACACCATCGTCGACGGCGTACGCGGGCAGGGGCGCTACGCCGGCACCTTCCTCGCCTGGACCCAGCTCTCTGACGGCTGGTTCGGCGAGGGCGAGATCAAGTTCTACCTCGATGGCGACACAGACTTCCCCACCATCTGCGGCACGGGCACCGAGGACTACTTCTGCGGCAGCTACGGCTTCCCCGAGGTCTACACCACCGCCTACGTCGGCAACACCCTGAGGCACCCCGGGGCCGGTGGCCCGCCCAAGTGGAGCCTCTACCGCTGGCACATCGCCGACCCCATCTGCTTCCAGGAGGACCTGCGCGTCACGATCCAGGCGCTGGGGTGGTGGCCCAACGCCCGCTACCAGCCGCTGGCCGACGACATCGCCTCCGTGGCCTACTGGTACCAGCGCGAGCCCCACGCGCCCTTCCCGGCGTTCCCGGCGCTCCCGTGCCGCTGGCCCAGGTAATGACTTCATCGATGTGTTTTCGCTTTTCTCCCTCCGGGGGAACCCGAGAGGGCTTCTGCGCGGCCACGGCCTCGCGCGGCGTCTGCCCTTCTCGACCCAAGTGACACTGCAAAAGGAGCAACCATGAAAACCAGCATAAGCCACCGTGCCACCGTCGGCATCCTGATCTGTGGCCACAAAGAGTACTGGCCCCAGTTCCCCGGCATGAAGGAGGCCATGATCGGCTACTCGGAGAACTTCGTTAAGCTCGTGCGTGACTCCGGCGTCAACGTCGTTGACCCCATCTTCGTGGACACCGTCGAAGACGCCCATCGCGCGGGCCTGGCGCTCAAGGCCCAGGACATCGACCTGCTCTTCGTATACCTCACCACCTACGTCGCTTCGGGGCGCTACATGCTCGGCGCGCTGGCCGCCGACTGCCCCATCGTCATCGTGGGCACCCAGAACCGCATCAAGATCGAGGGCATGGACATCCAGACCATGACTGCCTCCGGCTCGCCCTGCCCCTTGCCCGAGGCCTACAGCGCCTTCGTGCGCTGCGGCAAGCCGGCCGCGGGCGTGATCTTCGATTACATGGAGGAAGACAACCCCCGCGCCACCAAAGAGGTCACCGAGTGGTGCCGCGCCGCCGATGCCGTCCATGCCTTCAAGGGCGCCATCTTCGGCTACATGGGCCACTCCTATGAGGGCATGCTCGATATGAACTTCGATCCCACCGCCGTGACCCGCGCCCTGGGCTCGCACGTGCGCTTTGTGGAGATGTGCGAGTTGGTGGACTACATCGAGCAGGCCACCCCCGCCGAGCTCCAGGCCAAGCTGGACGAGATCGACGCCACGTTTGAGCGGCTCTCGCGGAGCTACGACCGCACCACCAAGGATATCGAGGACAGCGACATCGAGTGGGCGGCGCAGGTCGCCGTCGGGCTGGACAAGCTCGTCCACAACAATAACCTCTCCGGCTTCGCCTACTACTACATGGGCGAGAACAACAGCATCTACGAGCGCGCCGCCTCCAACCTGATGGTGGGCAACTCGCTCATGACCAGCAAGGGTATCTCCATGGCCGGCGAGGCCGACATGAAGACCTGCCTGGCGATGTACCTCACCAGCGCGCTGGGCTGCGGCGGCTCGTTCGCCGAGCTCTACCTGGTTAACTGGGACAACAACACGATCATCGTCGGTCACGACGGCCCGCACGACATCCGCATCAGCGACAAGAAGCCCACCATCCGCGGCCTGAGCATCCAGCACGGCAAGAAAGGCTACGGCGTCTCGGTCGAGTTCTCCATCAAGCACGGCCCTATGTCGATGGTTGGCATGGCCCAGGACGTCGACGGCAGGTACTACCTGGTCGTCGCCGAGGGCGAGAGCCGCGAAGGGTGGGTGCCGCCGGTGGGCAACACCATCACCAACGCCTGGTTCGGCGATGACATCCACCAGTTCACGCTCGACTGGACCATGTCCGGCGTTGGCCACCACGCATCTCTGGCCGTGGGCCATGTGGCCGGGATGGTGGAAAAGTTCGGCAAGCTCATCGGCATGGACGTGGTCAAGGTCCGCTAGCCGCCCTTCTCGATGCACAACAGAGCCATCGGGTGCTCCGGCGTGGCGCGTGCCATCGCCGGAGCGCCCTGCTGCTATCTACGTCTCCCATCCACATACATCAGATACAGGAGGATTTCGAAATGGCGATTGGTCAGGTCAAGTACCGCGGGAAAGTGGGCGTGATGGTCCCGGGCCATCGGGAATACTGGCCGCAGTTCCCCGGACAGCGCGAGGCCGAGCTCAAGTCGGCCGAGATCTTCGAGGACTTGCTCGAGGAGTGCGGCGTCGAGGTTGTGCGTTACTTCGCCGACGACGGCACCCAGATGGTGGACTCGCCCGAGAAGGCCTTCGAGGCCGGCACCTTCTTCAAGAAGAACGACATTGACCTCTGCTTCATCTACCTTCCCGGCTACGTTGCCTCCGGCCGGTGGGTGATCGGCGCCAAGCAGGTCAGTTGCCCCATCGTCCTCGTCGGCCACCAGGTGCAGCACGAGGTAGGCCAGGTCCCCATCACCGAGGCGATCGGCTTCGGCGGGCCCTGCTGCGTCACGGAGGCCTACAACGCACTGGAGCGCTGCGGCATCGAGGCCAAGGACTTCATCTTCGGGCGCCAGAGCGGCAAGTGGTTCGACACGGCCATGACCAAGGAGGTCGACGAGTGGTGCCGTGTGGCCGATGCCCTGCGCGCCTACAAGGGCGCCATCTTCGGCCATCTGGGGCACACCTATGAAGGCATGCTCGACATGAACTTCGACCCGACGACCTTCACCCGCTCGTTCGGGGTCCACATCCGCGAGCTCGAGATGTGCGAGCTGGTCGACTACGTGCAGACCGCCACCGAGGCCGAGATCAAGGCCAAGATGGACGAGATGAACGAGACCTTCGAGTATCTCGATCCCTCATACGACCCCACCACCGTGCCCATCAACCCCGAAGACATCGAGTGGGCCGCCAAGTGCGCCGTCGGCCTCGACAAACTCGTCCACAACAACAACCTCTCGGCCATGGCCTACTACTACGAGGGCATGAACGACAACATCTACGAGCGCGTCGCCTCCAACCTGATCATCGGCAACTCGCTGCTGGTCTCCCAGGGCATCGCGCTCGCGGGCGAATCGGACATGAAGACCTGCATGGCCATGTACACCACCTCGGCCATCGGCGCCGGCGGCTCCTTTGCCGAGTATGGCATCGACCTGGCGGACAACATCATGCTCGTCGGCCACGACGGCCCGCACGACATCCGCATCAGCGAGGGCAAACCCACCATCCGCGGGCTGGGCCTCTACCACGGCAAGAAGGGCCACGGCATCTCGGTCGAGTTCAGCCTCAAGACCGGGCCCATCACGATGCTCGGCCTATCGAGCGACATCAACGGTCGCTTCCGCTTCATCGCCGCCGAGGCCGAAAGCGAGCGCGGCCCCCTGCCGCAGATGGGCAACTCCATGACCCGCGCGCGCATCCCGCGGGACGTCAAGCGCTACGTCGTCGACTGGGCCAAGGCCGGCAACACGCACCACATGTCGCTCTGCCTCGGCCACCAGGCCGGCGTCATCGAAAAGCTCTGCAAAGCCCTTCCCGACGTCGAGTTCATCAAAGTCGAGTAAGCGACCGTCGAGGGCCTCCCGCCCTCCGCTGCGGCTCCCGTCCGGAGACCTTTGAGCTCTGCGGCTAGACCAGGTGCGTCCCTAGACCGAAAGAGCTCAAAGGTCTGGCTGCCCGCGTCGTTCTGCCCCCAACTTGGCAACTCCCACGCTCCACCTATCCTATAGGTACCATCAACACACCACCAGACCCATATCCCAGGGAGGCACCCGTGAAAGACACCGCCACCATCACCCTTATCCAACTGACCGACACCGGCGACGCCGACAGCGTCATCGCCCGCATGCCCGCCTTCTTCGAACAGGCCGCGGAGGTCGGCTCCGACCTTATCGTCTTCCCCGAATACGTCCTCGGCAACCGCATCCCCATCACCCACCCGCGCGTCACCCGGTTCCGCGAGCTGGCAGCCGAGCACGCTGTCTACGCCATCGCCGGCCTCGTTGAGACCCATGGCACCCGCTGGGCCACCACCGCGCTCATGGTCGACCGTGGCGGCACGATCCTGGGCCGCTACCTCAAGGCCCACCCCGCCTCCGGCGACCCGCCCTACTACTGGCCACCGTCCTCCACCTCCGCCTCGACCGCTGAAGCGAAGGGCATCCTGGGCAACCAGTTCAAAGTTTTCCACCTCGACTTCGCCCCCGTGGGCATCCTCCAGTGCTACGACGGCTACTTCCCCGAGGCCTGGGCCTGCACCGCCTATAGCGGCGCCGAGGTCATCCTGTGGATCAACGGTCGCAATGGCCAGATCGAGGACGCCTACTGCATCACCGCCGCCGACTGCTACGGCTGTGTCGTCGGCGCCACCATCACCAATGGCCGCAACACCGGCTTCATCGGCCCCTGGGGCACCTGCGTTGCCCCTCTGGGCGCATCCGCCCAGGGCGCACGCGAGCCGGGCCGCCTCTTCCCCCGGGTCCCCGAACTGGGCGACGGCTGCGTCCACGCCACGATCGACCTGGCCGACTTGCGCAAGCAGCGCAAGCACCTGCGCCAGATGCACCAGCGCCGCCCCGAGCTCTACGGCCTGCTCACCCAGGACGTCAAGCTCTGGCAGGACTACCCCGACGTGGCGTGGATCGACGAAGAGGCCGAGGGGCTGACGAACAAGGCGCAGTTGTAGGGGGGTAGGCCCTCACCCCCTAGCCCCCTCTCCCCGCAGCCCGGGAGAGGGGGGAAGAGGCCCTCACCCCCCGGCCCCCTATCCCGCAGCCCGGGATAGGGGAGGGGAGAGGCCAGCACCCCCTAGCCGCCGCTCCCCGCAGCGTGGGAGAGGGGGGGAGAGGCTAGCACCCCCACCTGCAGCCTCGTAGTCCAGCGCTCGATGCGCCCGTCCGACGCCGCCCCGTGCTCTACGGCCTGCTCATGCTCGATGTTAGGCTTCGGCAGGACCATCCTGACATCCCCTGGATCGACGACGAGGCCGAGGTGCTGACCCACGACATCCAACTATTCGTGATCCATAGTGTCATAGCGATGACACTCATGTGACATCAGGTAGATGCCTCGCGGCTTTGGGAAGCCTGAAGCACCGGCCGGGGCAACGCGATCACGGGCCCTCGGCAGGCACACTACCGCCCGCTGATGCCAACTGCGCCGCGGGCGGCTGTTGTTTGGCTTCCAGGCGCCTTCACTTGACCCGGAAGCTCAAAGTGGGAGCGGTGAGGAAGGCACGCGGTGGCCCTTTCTGTCAAGGTCCTCTTCTACCACACTACGAGACACTATCCCGCGAAGTCACGCTGTTGACACGTTCCTGTCACAGCTCGGTAACGCTGGTCCAGTACTCTGTGAGAGCAATGGCGGGCTCGGAACGTTGGCTCCCATAGAGGGTCCAGTGTTGGTTTTTCGGGATGTGGCTTTGCTGAACATAGGAGGCGATATGCTAGAGAGAGGTTCACCTAGACTGGCTGTGTTGTTTGCGCTCCTCGCCACCGTGCTACTGGCAAGCGGTGTGCAGGGCAGTCCTGTGATGTCCGGAGAAGGACAGACGTTCGTCGTCACCACGACAGCCGACTCCGGTGTTGGGTCGCTGAGGCAGGCGATCCTCGACGCCAATGGAAACCCGGGTCTGGACAGGATCGAGTTCGCCATGCCGCCAACGATGCGTCAGAGGCTCGTGTATGTCATTGAGCTGCGGAGCCTGCTGCCGCCGATCACAGATGGAGTGGTCATAGACGGCACTTCGCAGCGTGGGTATCAGGTGCGGAAGGGGCCGGTGGTCGAGATCAGCGGCTTGGGCTTGGCCAAAGCCTGTCAGGGACCCTCACTCGGTCGTTACCGTGACTGGCCAGGACTTGATGTGCGTAGGGACCCGAACTCTGCGATTGACGCGAGCGGGACGTCGATCCGGGGTCTGAGGATTAGCGCTTTCTGTCAGGGGGTGTCGGTGTCAGGCGAAGTCGAACTAGATGAGAGCGCCGCAATCCAACCAAGTCATGGCTGCAAGTCAGGCGGAGAACGGATCACAGACATCACGATCCAGGGCAATGTTCTTGAGCACAATGACGAGGGCAATGCTGCGCTTGACCTCTGCAATGCGGAACACAGCACGGTACAAGACAACTATCTGGAGAACAAGACTGACGAGATCGAGATCGCCCATTCTGAGTATGTCCTGGTCCTTGGCAACAGTGCCCTCGGTGGCAAAGACGGTCTCTCACTGGTAGCCTCGACACACATCACGATCCAGAACAACGTGTTCCGAAGCTCCGAACGCGGCATCTATCAGAAGTTCGATGCCGCTGATAGCCAGATCCTCGGTAACCACATTCTCGACGTCGATACGTTCGGGATGATCGTGGGAGATGGGAATCTCGTCAAAGGTAACACAGTCACCGGGTCGGGATGGTTCGGGATAGAGGTCCGTGGTGCCAGCCACAATGTGATCGAAGAGAACGTCGTCAGGCAAAACGGCACTGGCGGCATCGTCGTCGGCGCCGGTGGACGCAGAGCCATCGCCGACTGCCTTCTAGATGACAGTGGTCTGCCCTATAACTGCACCGTAAACTGGTCCCCGTTCCGGCAGGGCAGTGGGTCGAACAACCTGCTTCGCAACAACACAGTTGTCTTCAACAACGGCCCAGGTATCGTGGTAGGTGGCAGATACCGTGAGTGGGATGCTCAGGCTGAAGCCTATGGTGGAGATGCCGAGTTCGTCGCCGAGAATAACACCCTCCTTGGCAACGTCATCTACGGCAACCAAGGCCTTGGGATCGATCTGTCCGACGAGGTTCAGTTCTTCGTGCACCTTGTTGGGGCGCCCTACGTTGGCTTCTACATTGAGAGTCCAGCGGCAAAGCCAGATGGCCCGACCCCAAACAACTCCGATATCCTGGCGAACCATGGGCAGAATGCGCCCGCCCTAACATCGGCGCACGCCGCAGCGGGGCGAACCGTGGTGCAGGGTAGCATCGACATGCCAGATCCCCAGACCGCTAGAATCGAGCTCTTCGCCAATCGGGTGCCTAGACCCGGCGGCGACCCATCAGGATACGGTGAAGGTGCCTGGTTTGTCGGCTCTGTAACCCCGGACGCACAGGGCGAATTCACCGCCTTGATAGGCCCGTTGCCGGTCGGCACACTGATCTCGGCCACGGCAACAGATGCTGATGGCAACACCTCTGAGTTTGCCGCGGACATCGCGGTGACGGGGCAAGGGCGATAGTGATCAGGTGCCGTAACGTGCTGTAGGGGAGTAGAAGGCGGCTTGGACCTCCGGTAGGTTATGGGTGGAGAACCGAGACTACCGGAGGCCAGGCCTGCCTGGTATGCCGCTGGGCGTCGCAGGGATGCAGCTCGGAGGAGAAGGGCTACCTGGACGACCCCGCCGCACACCCCGTCTACGGCTTCGACAACCCGGAGACGTCGGAGGCTCACCCCCAGCACGGCTATGAGTTCTGGATCGCCGTGGGGCCCGAGGAGCAGGACCCGAGCGTGGCCTATGCCGAGTTCCCCGGCGGGCTCTACGGGGTCACCGAGTGTGTGTTGGGCGACGCGCCCGAGGGCGGGCTGATCCTGCGAATCCACTTCCCGGTGCAGAAGGCTGGCTAGGCCCTCAGCCCTCACCCCCCAGCCCCCTCTCCCAGCAGCGCGGGAGAGGCAGAGGCCCTCACCCTCCCAGCAGCCTGGGAGAGGGGGGAGCGGCCCAAGGGCTAGGGGGTGGGAGCGCCGTAGTCGTTGGCGGCTTGCTGGATAGCGGCCAGGACGGCGTCGACGTTGTTGAGGACCGTGTCGTTGGCGAAACGAATGACGCGGTAGCCCCGGCTTTCGAGGTAGCCGGTGCGGAACGCATCGTATTCCTGTTGGGCTAGATGGATGTCGCCATCGACCTCGACAATCAGCCTGGCCTCGACGCAGACGAAATCGACGATATACCGGTCGATGGGATGCTGCCGCCGGAACTTGAGCCCTTGGAGCTGCCGTCCCCGCAGATGCGACCAGAGGTACGCTTCAGCAGGCGTAGCCTCGCGCCGGAGCTCGCGGGCCCGCAGCCGGATCGGATAGGACGCGCGAAGTGGTTTCTTGTTCATACCATCGTCCTTGCCGCGCAAGAGCATACCACGCGCCCCCCAGTCTGCAACCCTCCGCTCCCCCTCCCAGTCCGCCGAAAGAGGCGCTCCGGGACTGACGCCCTCTTTCTCCCCCTCTCCCGGTCCGCCGGGAGAGGGGGCCGGGGGGTGAGGGCCTCTCCCCCCCCCTTGCCCGCCCCCCCCACATTCCATACCAACCCATTTCGCGCTATCATGGCCCCAAAGACTCCACAACAAGGCCAGGAGGCCCTATGGACGCACCCTTGACGATCCCAGACGACATGCACCAGGCCCGCCGCTGGTCCGGCCCCTTCTTCGCCGACCCGGCCGCCCTGCCCGTCACCTTCACCCTCGGCGGGGTTCACGATCCCGCTGGTGTCGGCGGGACGCCCCACCGCGGCATCCCCCAGGCATGGCATCCCACCATCACCCGGCGCCGCATCGACGCCACCCTCATCGAAACCGTCTTCGAAGGCACCGACCCCGACACCGGGCTGGCCCTCCGCGTAGAGCTCACCCAATACCTCGACTTCCCCGTCGTGGAGTGGCTCGGGTGGTTCACAGCCACCGGCGCCGCGCCTACGCCCATCCTCAGCGACATCCAGGCGCTCGACGCCACCTTCCTGGGCACCACGCCGCTCCTTACCCACTGCAACGGCGACTTCTACAGCGCCGACGGCTACACGCCCGAACAGACCGCGCTCCCCGCCGGGACCGCCCTGGCCTACGCCCCCAACGGCGGCCGGCCCTCCGACGGTGCCTTCCCCTACTACCGGCTCGCGTTCGATGACTGGGGCCTCGCCCTCGCCATCGGCTGGCCCGCCCAGTGGGCCGTCAGCTACCAGGGCCTCGCGCGCGGCGTGGCCGTCCGCGCCGGGCAGCAGCGCACCCACCTGCGGCTCATGCCCGGTGAGCGCATCCGCACGCCGCGCATCACCGTGCTGGCCTGGGCGGGCGACGACTCCCGCGCGGTCAACCTCTGGCGTCGCTGGTACCTGGCCCACATCCTGCCCCGGCCCGACGGTCGCCCCATGCAGCCGCACCTCGCCTGCGCCGCCACCGATGAGGGCGAGGAGTTCACCGCCGCGACCGAGGAGAACCAGATCCGCTACATCGAGCGCTTCCGGCAGCGCGGCATCCACCCCGACGTCTGGTGGATCGACGCCGGCTGGTACCCCTGCTATGGGGACGACGGCCGGCGGCATTGGCCCATCACCGGCACCTGGAAGCCCGATCCCGAGCGCTTCCCCCGCGGCCTGCAGCCCATCTCCGACGTCGCCGCGCGCGACGGCGCCGGCCTGCTGGTCTGGTTCGAGCCGGAGCGCGTTCGTCCGGGAACGGAGCTCGACCTGGAGCACCCGGACTTCCTGCTCGACGCCCAGGGCACCACCAACCGCCTGCTCAACCTCGGCAACCCCGCCGCGCGCCAGTGGCTCACCGATCGCGTCAGCGGGCTCATCGCCGACAACGGCATCGCCATCTACCGGCAGGACTTCAACTTCGAGCCGCTGCCCCACTGGCGCGAGAACGAGGCCGAGGACCGCCAGGGGATCAACGAGAACCTCCACGTCCAGGGCTACCTGCAGTACTGGGATGACCTGCTGGCACGCCATCCGGGGCTGTGGATCGACTCGTGCTCCAGCGGCGGGCGCCGCAACGACCTGGAGACGATGCGCCGCGCGGTGCCGCTCCACTACACCGACTACGGCTACGGGGATCACCCGATCAAGCTATCCTTCCACCACACGCTCTTCCAGTGGATCCCCTACTTCAAGGAAGCGACGCTCTCCTGGGATGTCGAAGGCGGCAGCCGGTTCGACCACCGGGTGGACAGCTACTCCTTCCACTGCGCGATGGCGCCCATGCTCTTCGCCACGCTCGATATCCGCCAGGACGACTACGACTTCGCGCTCGCGGCCACGATGATCGACGTCTGGCGCCAGGCCGCCGAGCTGATCCTCTGCGGTGACTACTATCCGCACACGGCCTTCCACAAGCGCGCCGACCGTTGGGTCGCCTGGCAGTTCGATCGCCCCGAGGAGGGCCGCGGCCTGGTTCAGGCGATTCGTCTGCCGCAGGCACCCGACGACACGCTCACCATCCACCCGGCGGGCATCGGGCCCGGTGCCACCTATACGTTTGACAACCCCGAGACCGGCGAGACCCGCCAGATCCCCGGGCGCGTCCTCATCGACGAAGGCTTCACCTTCGCCCTCGCCCCGCGCGCCGGCGTCCTCTGGCTCTACTGGAGGGCGTGACGGCAGACAGCCGATCCGGAAGATTCGGACTGCGACAATGCCGGCGCCGGCTCGTCGACCGGCCCACCCGGGGTCTGAACCCCGGGCTAGGCTGCAGCGCCCTACCAAATGGGGCTTCCGGCCTTTCGCGAGTCTGGAAACCCGATTCATCGGGTGTCGTCGCGTCGCCCGGCGATTGATCGCCGGGCGGGCCTCGCGGCGGCGCGCCGTCGCATCACACGGGTGCCTATCAGACAAAGGTGCCGGTCACCGCGCGCTTTCGCGCCTGGTGACCGGCACCCAGCCGTCCTCTCAGCCCAATCTACCCCAGCACTTCGAAGTCGCTTATCCTATAGCCGATCTCTTCGTCGGCCATCAGCTCGGACTGATCGATGTAGATCTCCGCCGGATAGCCGAAGGTCGCATCGTAGCTGACCTGCAGAACCGCGGCACCCTCAGCCGCATCGATCCGCCCGAAGAGCTCCTCGATGGTGTCGACATCGCCGAAGATCTCGCTCACGGCGAACCCATCGACCTCGCTCCCGCCGGTCTCGGCGTCCACGATCGAGACCACCTTGCCATTGCGGACCTCGATGACGACCGGGCCGCGAGCGAGGCAGAAGCAGCTGCGCGAAAGGGTGAAGCGGTAGTGCTCGATCCCCTGCGACTCCCATAGAGCCCGGCCCTCCAGGGGACCACCCTGCCCCGGCAGACCCTGTGCCAACACGGCCCCGGCCACCACACCGATCACGGCCAACACCGCAACCAATCCCACCAACAGCTTCCTCTTCATCGCTTGCATCCTTCCCACGTTATTTCGTCTACCGGTTCGGAAGTTCCGTCTCCCGGTCCCGGCCTTTATGCTTTCTAGAGACATAGACGTGGAAGGTGCGCGCTTAGTTCCACCTCGCGCCCGTAGGACGGAAGATCCGTCCGGCGCCGGCCCCGGTAGCGACCCGGCGCTCATCCCCTCTGATGGCCTCCACAGCGGCGCAGCACGCTGCGCCCCTACGACGCGTCTGTATCTGCCTCCGCCGCTACATCCCGCCCAACACCCGATACGTCACCGCGTCCAGGAACTCCGGAATATCCGACGGCACCCGCCCCGTCACGATCGCGCCGTCCACCACCGCCGACCAATTGCCGTCATACGTGCCGCCCATGATCGTCACCGCGTCCTTGCACGCCGCAAAGCCCGCGATCCGCTTGCCCGCCACCAGGTCCGCCGCCGCCAGCGGGATTGGCCCGTGGCAGATCGCCGCCACCACCTTGCCCGCCGCGGCCGCCTGCCTCAGGAACGTCACCGGCTCGCCGGCCTCGACCATGTTCCACGGACAGAACGCCCCCGGGATCTGCACCACGTCGAACGTGTCGAGCGCCACCTCCGCCAGCGGCACGATCTCGTACGCCGAGTCCGGGATCTCCTGGAACGGCACCGACACGCCGAAGTTGCCCTGCACCACATCGAGCCCCAGCAGCGGCGGCCGCGAGCGCTTCGGCGCCGGGAACGTCGCCAGCCGGACCTCCGCCCCGCGATACAGGTACTCCATCACCGGTACCACCAGCTCGATGTCCTCGAAGTCCTCCCCTGAGATGATCAGCACCCGCTTGCCCGCCAGCACCCCGCGCCGCGCCGCCACGAATCCCGGATCGAACGCCCCGCACAGCGCCCGCACGAAAGCCGGCGTGTCCACCGTGTCACGCGCCGTGACCACGCGCCCGTCGCGCACCACCGGCGCGTCCTGGAGCTTGCCCACCTTCTCCAGCATAAAGGCCACCACCCGGTTCCCGGTCACCGCCTTCCCGTCCAGCACCCCCGCGCTGATCAGCGGGATCGCGCCCCCGCCGATCGAACCCACGACCCCGCCGCCCTCGGCCACGCCGCGGATAAAGGCCTTCACCTCCGGTTCGGTCACCATCACGTCGGCAGAATGCCCGCCCAGCGCGACAACGCCGTCGTAGTCCGCCGGATCCGCCGCCTTCAGCGACCGGTAACTGTGGCGGTCAGTGCCCAGCACGGGGATCGGGTCGACGCCCATACCCCACATCCCGCGCACCCCCTTGTCCTTCACGTAGGGCCGCGTGAACTTCCACGTCACCCAATCGACCAGCAGGAAGTCCACGTGCGCGCCGAACTCGCTGGCGTACGAGGCGATGTAATAAGCCTGAAAGTCGCTGAACTCACTGGCGACCAGCACCCCGATCCGCTTCCCCGCCATCGGCCCCGCGGCCTTCCGCAGCCCCGCCGTGGGCCCCTGCCAGATCGTCACCCCGTCGGCGCTGCCAATCGTGATGCCCGTCCTTCGTGCGATCTCCAGATAAGCCTGAGCGTCCACGTTGTCCTACCTCCTCTTCTACTGAATGAGCCTCCTGCGCCTCCGACGCGGCCGCGTCTCACCCCCACAGCGTGGGGGCCCTCTCCGCTCCGTTGCGGCCGTGTCTCCAGACCGAGCCGCTCCGCTCTGCTCCGCTCTGCCACCTCCGTTGCGGCCGTGTCTCACCCTCACGTCCTGAGGCTCGCGCCGCCCTGCTCTGCGATGCCTGCATCGTCGGCCAGCGCCCGTTCGGGCTCGGTCTGGAGACCGGCCCGAACGGCAGAGGGAGCCCGCGCCGCTCTGCCCCCTCCGCTGCGGCCGTGTCTCCAGACCGCTCCGCTCTGCTCCGCTCTGCCCCCTCCGTTGCGGCCGTGTCTCCAGACCGTGCCGCTCTGCTCCGCTGCGACCGCGTCTCACCCTCACGCCGTGAGGCCTGCACCGCTCTGCTCTGCGATGCCTGCATCGTCGGCCAGCGCCCGTTCGGGCTCGGTCTGGAGATCGGCCCGAACGGCAGAGGGAGACCGAGCCGCTCTGCTCCGCTGCGACCGCGTCTCACCCTCACGTCCTGAGGCTCGCGCCGCCCTGCTCTGCGATGCCTGCATCGTCGGCCAGCGCCCGTTCGGGCTCGGTCTGGAGACCGGCCCGAACGACAGAGGGAGCCCGCGCCGCTCTGCTCCGCTCCGCTGCGGCCGTGTCTCAGCCCCACAGCGTGGGGGCCCGTGCCGCTCCACTCCCCCTCCGCTGCGGCCGTGTCTCCAGACCGAGCCGCTCCGCTCCGCTGCGACCGTGTCTCACCCTCACGCCGTGAGGCTCGCGCCGCTCCGCTCTGTGATGCCTGCATCGTCGGCCAGCGCCCGTTCGGGCTCGGTCTGGAGACCGGCCCGAACGGCAGAGGGAGCCCGCGCCGCTCTGCCCCCTCCTCAGTACACCCCCGGCACCAACCGGTACCGCGTCCGCTCCGCGTACGCCCGGTACCCCGGCAGCTCCTCCTGGAGCGTCCGATCCTCCAGCCTCGTCCGGATCACGGCGATCGTCAACGCCGCCGCCACCGGGACCAATGTCCACACCGACCCCAAAGCCAGGGCGATCCCCGGCAGTGCCAGGAGATACCCCGCGTACCCCGGATGCCGCACGATCCGGTACGGGCCGCTATCGCAGACCACGTGCCCCCGGTCCGCCTGCACCCGCACCATCCCGGAGAAGAACCGGTTCTCCACCATCGCCCACGTGCTGAAGCCATACCCCAGCCCCACCAGCACCAACCCTGCCACCGTCACCCACGTCGCGAACGCGGGCGACCAATCGAACCGGTGGTCCAACCCGGCCACAATGAAGAGCGGGAACGACGCGCTCAGCGCCATCAACGGCGATAGCGCCCTATCCCACGGCTTGACCCCCTCCGCATCCCCGGCTTTGGCCCGCTCCGCCAGCAACCCCGGATGCTGCATCTCTGCCCACACCCGCCCGCCGACCGTGATCACGACCAGCAGCACCGCATACGCCCAGCCCTGCCACCACCGGGGATCGCCCCCGGCGATCAGCAGGACCGCCGGCATCACTAGGCTCAGAACGATAAAGCGAATCCACTGCAAGGGCGCCAATGTCTCAGGCGCGGCCCCTTCCGCCGTCTCTGGTTCCATGCCATGTCTCCCTTCCATATGGTGCGCTGGCCCACACCCGGACCCGGGCCCGCAAGGCTGTCCCTACCCGGCTCCGGACTCCCGCTTCCCCCTCATCCCTCAACCTTCATCCTTCCCGCGCCAGCAGCGCGTTGAACACCCGGTGGTGCCCCTCCTCATCGGTCAAGATCCGCCGGAACAACCCAGCCGTCTCCGCGTCGCCCGCCTTCTCCGCCTCCCCGATGATCCGCGTGTACAGCGCGATCGCTCCGCGCTCCTGCTCGCGGTCGTCCTCCAACATTCCCATTACCGTCTCGCCTGTCACGATTGGCGCCGGTTGCGTCGTTGGCCTGCCACCCAGCGCCACCACCCGCTCCGAGATCGCCTCCGCGTGCCGCATCTCCGTGATCGCGATCTTCTTCAGCGTGACTCCCGGCAGCATATAGTACGAATGGCTCGCCACGAACTTGCTCTGCTTCGCCGCCAACGTCTTCCCGGTAGGCTTGTCCATCCGCCCGGCCTCCGTCGCGTGCTGCAGCATATACTGGACCGACACCTGCAGCTCCCGCGCCAACGCCTCATTCAGGAGTTCCACCAGATCGCTCGTCACTACCTCTTCAGCCATTGTGGCCCCCTCTCGGCTAACCGAACTCGCCCAGGAGTCCGAGTCTCCCCCGAGCGTGTGTCCGGGCCTCGGGCCCCTGTGCGGGTATGCGATGACGTTGAACGGCACTATCCTGGCGGAAGCGCGGTGTGCGTTGCAGCATTGACGGGGCCCGGCTTGCTTCTCCCGGTCAGTATGGATCGCCGCGCGGCCCTGTCAACCCGCCGCCGCGCCGATCCACGCCTCCCCTCTCATCCTTTAGCCTCGCCCTCCGCCCACGCCCTCATCGTCGCCTCGGGCTCGAACCCGATCAACGCCCGCGCGCGGTCGATGCTCACCAGCGTCTCGGTCCCCTGCACGTCGCGGGTCCACGTTGTCACCTCGGGGAAGAAGAGCGCCGCCAGCTCTCGCGACGGCACGCCCGCCGAGTTCTCCGCGTCGTTTACGAAGAGCGGGTGGCTGCCCTCGTACACCGCCACGAGCCCCCGCTCGATCGCCAACGCTGCGTCCTCCGCGTGGATCAACGCCCAGAAGTCGGCCCGCCCGAACATCAGCATCACCTCCGGCGGCGGCATCTCGCCCTCGCGACGCCGCCAGCGACGCCGCTGCTGCTCCCACGGTTGCTCCTGCGGGCGCTCCGCGCGCTCCCGGTCGTGCTCCGCGATCAGCGCCGCCACCCGCGCGCGGCGTTCCTCCTCCGGCAACGTCATCAGGTCCTCGAACGCCTTCTGGCGGTAGGCGTGGAACTCCTTCATCCGCGGCGCCCACCGTGAGTCGATGCGGAAGACCCCCGGAAACCGCAGACACACGCCCGAGATCTCCTCCCGCCGCCAGAAGTACGCCGCGATCTCCTCCAGCACGATCTTCGAGAACGAGTACGGATCGGTCGTAAAGGTTGGGTGATCCTCATCGATCGGGAAATACCGGATCGGGAACGGCTTGATCCCGTAGTTGTAGCCCAGCGCGTTGATCGAGCTCGCGCTCACCACGCGTTTGATCCCCGTATCGGCCGCCGCGCGATACACGTTGAACGCCCCGTTGCAGTTGATACGCCACAGTTCCGCCTCGTGCGCCCCGCCGGGGTGGGGGATCGCCGCCAAATGCACCACCGCGTCCATCCCCTCGAAGTGTTGCCCCAGGCTCTCGAAGTCCGTGACGTCGACCTGGCGATACTCCGCCCCCCGGATCTCGTCCCAGACCTCCTGTGCCAGTTCAGCCTCCGGCTGCCGGTCGATCACGCGCACCGCGTGCCCATGCCGAATCAGGCGCGCCACCGCCACGCGCCCTACGCTGCCCACGCCCCCAGTCACCAGTAGTTTCATCGTAGAATTCAGGTCCTTCCATGAAGAGTGTGAACGCAAACGCCCCGTGTATACGCCCGTTGCCCCCTCTGTCAACCCGCCTCCCCTCCGTTGCGGCCCGTCTCCCGCCCGCGCCGCTCTGCTCCCCCCTCCGTTGCGGCCGCGCTTCACCCTCACGCCGTGCGGCCCGCGTCGCTCCCCCTCCCTTCCGTTGCGGCCGGTCTCACCCTCACGCCGTGAGGCCCGTGCCGCTCCGCTCCCCCCTCCGCTGCGGCCGGTCTCACCCTCACGCCGTGAGGCCCGTGCCGCTCCGCCTCCCTTCCGTTGCGGCCGCGTCTCTGACCGAGCCGCCCTGCTCCGCTGCGACCGCGTCTCACCCTCACGCCGTGCGGCCCGTGCCGCTCCGCCTCCCTCCCGTTGCGGCCGCGTCTCTGACCGAGCCGCTCTGCTCTGCTGCGGCCGGTCTCACCCTCACGCCGTGCGGCCCGCGCCGCTCCGTTGCGGCCGGTCTTCCCCACCGACCGGGACTTCGCCGCCCGCGCCGCTCCCCTCCGTTGCGGCCGGTCTCTGACCGAGCCGCTCTGCTCCGTTGCGGCGGCGCCTCACCCTCACGCCGTGCGGTTCGCTCCGCTCCGCCCCCGCTCCGCTCCGATTGACATCCCCCGCGGGCTCGTCTATAGTCTCCCGTGCCAGTCCATCCCCCAAGGAGGTCTCGATGGCCCACGAACGCCTGATCGACAAAGACCTGCAGCCAACCGACGAAGCCATGATTGACGTGATCGGCCCCTCGCTGGCCGGTGCCTGGACCGAGCTGCGCCGGTTCCTGGTGGAGACCTACGAGATCGAGCCCGAGTTACAGTATGGCGGGAAACGCTACGGCTGGGCCCTCCGGCACCGCAAGGGCGGGCGCCCCCTGTGCGAGATGTACCCCGAGCACGGCTCGTTCACCGCGCTGGTGGTGCTGGGCGCCAAGGAGTTGCAGCAGGCCCTCGATAGACTCGATACGTTCGGGCCCACCGTGCGCCGGATGCTGGTTGAGACGCCCCGCTTGCACGATGGCTGCTGGATGTTCACCCGCATCTCCGACCCGGTGACCTGCCTCCAGGACGTCCAGGACATCGAGCAACTGATCCTGATCAAGCGCAAGCCGCCCAGGAAGACGCAGTCTTAAGCCCGCCGGATTGGGCTGATCTCGGCGTGCGCCGCCTCTGCCTGACACGTGCGCCCTGCGGCTGCACCAGGGGACGGGTCGACCAAGCGAGCTCAAGGGTCTTGCTGCTGCCCGCTTGCGGGTTGCACGCGCGCGCATATAGTAGCCTCAGTACGGCCCCAATGTGCCCGGAGGTCCGCCGTGCGTGGCGGCAGTTGGAGCTCCGGGCCGGCCGTCTCAAGCCTGGGGGAGGCGCACATGGACTACAGGGTGATCGTCGTTCTGGTGATCGTCGTTGCAGTGGCCTTTGCGGCACGTGGCAAGCAGGGTGTGCGGCAGCGGGTATCCGACGAGCCCGCCGGAGAGCGTCCTCCGGTTCCCGTGCCGGGGCAGTTCAGGGTGACCCGCGATGGCCGTGAGCTCCAGATCACGGTGCCCTGGCTCACCGCCGGGCTTGACCGCATTCTGCTCACGGCTTCCTGCATCATCCTGGGCGCCGTAATGCTCGCCCCGGCGGTGCTCTCGTTGGCGGCCGGCACGTTTGCCGGGGATGCGCTGCTGACGCAGCTACCGGTGGCGATCCTGGGCCTGGCATTCGCCTACTACGCACTCGCCTCGCTGATCAACCGTGCTGTCATTCGGGCCGACGGCGAGCATCTCGTCGTGCGGCACACCCCGCTGCCGTGGTTCGAGCGGCTGGATCTGTCCATCGCCGACCTCGAACAGCTCTAT
>Ga0123333_10002036_pt1 | contig 21039 bp, 17 predicted proteins | sample BioC12SIPDNA_3_FD_89957 | JGI IMG/M metagenome (GOLD analysis project Ga0123333, IMG submission 89957) | Anaerobic biogas reactor microbial communites from Washington, USA - Biogas_R2_B C12 SIP DNA | ecosystem: Engineered > Bioreactor > Anaerobic > Unclassified | place: Washington, USA... | reverse complement strand
TCGGCCCTCCCGGATTCACCCGGCGAGGCAATCAGTCGCTTCAGGGGAGACGTTTTCGAGATATCGCTCTTCGCCCTGTGGATCAACGACATTCTCGGCATGCTTGCGTTTGGCGTCGTAGCGATCGTGTCGATGTTGGCCATCAACGTGTCGGTCACACTCGTGGCCCTGCTTCCATTCATCTTTGTCGGTCTTCTGGCCAACAGCGCCACCGCGCGCATTGAGATGTATAGGCGTGCCAGCCGCAAGACAACGGGCATCGTAACCGGTTTCATCGGTGAGTTCTTCGGTGCCGTGCAGGCTGTCAAGGTCGCGACTGCTGAGGAGAGTGTCCTCAAGCACTTCGACGAGATCAACGACGACCGGCGCAAGATGGTGGTCAAGGAACGCCTGTTCCAGACCATTCTAGGTTCCCTCTTCCGCAATGCCGTGAATCTGGGCACCGGGATCATCCTCATCCTCGTCGGTCGTTCCATGAGCAGCGGCACCTTCACCGTGGGGGATTTCTCGCTTTTTGTCTTCATGTTGGGCGGCATCAGCGAGCTCACGACGTTCTCCGGCCTTCTGTTGGCGCGCTACAAGCAGATCGGCGTGTCGGTTGAGCGGATGGGTCGGCTTATGGAGGGCGCCCCACCCGAAGCGCTCACCGCCTTCAGCGAGATCTACGTTGACGGCGAGCTCCCCGATGTCACCTACCCACCCAAGACCGACGCCGATCGCCTGCGCGTCCTGGAGGTTCAAGGGCTTAGCTTCCGCTATCCTGGGACCACGCACGGCATTGCGGATATCGACCTCAAGTTGGAGCCCGGTAAGCTGACCGTGGTTACAGGTCGTATCGGTTCCGGAAAGACCACGCTACTGCGGGTGCTTCTTGGACTCCTGCCGCGCGATGCGGGAGAAGTACGGTGGAACGGCACCCCTGTCGACAATCTAGGCGACTGGTTTGTGCCTCCGCGATGTGCCTATACGGCCCAAGTGCCTCGTTTGTTCAGTGACCCGCTCCGTGATAACATACTTATGGGCCTTGAGAAGAGCGATGAGCAGATCGCTGCGGCGATTCGGATGGCGGTCATGGAATACGATCTCCATGAGTTCGAGCAGGGACTCGACACCAAAGTGGGACCGAAGGGCGTGAAGCTATCGGGCGGGCAGATCCAGCGTACCGCTGCAGCCCGCATGTTTGTGCGAGACCCGGAACTCCTGGTGTTCGACGACCTGTCCAGTGCGCTCGACGTAGAGACGGAGCGCATCCTCTGGGAGCGGATCTTTGAGCGCCCCGACGTGACGTGCCTTGCCGTCTCGCACCGTAAGGTCGCCCTGCGACGTGCTGATCACGTGATCGTCTTGAAGGACGGCAGAATCGAGGCGCAGGGAGCACTGGACGACCTGCTAGAGACGAGTGAGGAGATGCGCCGTCTTTGGCACGGTGATCTAGGGACATCGCTGCCTACAGAAACAGGCACAGCGCCCGTTGCAGTGAAGCTGCACTAGTCCGGACGGCCCGCGGTCTACAGGCAAGCTCTCGTTGCCCGTACTGACCGCATGGCAGGCGGAGGGGCGCCGGCGCCGCGACGAACCCGACCCGAAAGGAACCACAATGACCTCAGAGATCACACCGGCTTACCTGACCTGCGAATACCTCGTCAATCCCCGTGGGCTGACCATCAGAAGACCGCGCCTCGGCTGGGTGGTCGAGTCCCACCTGCGCAACCGGAAGCAGCTCGCTTATCAGATCCTGGTCGCCGACAGCCTACCCGCCCTTGCGGCAGACCAAGGTACGCTGTGGGATAGCGGCCGCGTGATCTCGGACCAGACGGCACACATCGCCTACGCTGGGGTGCCGCTCCGCTCCGGGCAGACGTGCCATTGGAAAGTGAGGTTGTGGGGCCTGGATGGGGAAGCCTCGCCCTATAGCGAACCGGCCAGCTGGCAGATCGGCCTGCTCTCTCACGCGGATTGGCAGGGGCAGTGGGTTGGTGTCGATTCGGATACCGAACCCGAGCTTGGCATGGGGCCCGGAACCTATCTACGCCGTGAGTTCGTTGTCCAGGGCGCCGTCGAAAGAGCCTCACTGTTCGCAACTGCCAAGGGTGTCTATATGCCTCGCCTGAATGGACAGCGCGTGGGCAAGGCCGAACTGGCCCCTGGCTGGACCGACTACCATAGGCGCTACCAGGTGCAGGCCTATGATGTCACTGATCTGGTGCAGACCGGCAGCAACGTACTTGCCATCATCCTCAGCGATGGCTGGTACAGCGGCTACCTCGGGTTCCAGGGCATCCATCGTTACTACGGCGAGCACCCGCGCGCGCTGGCACAACTTGTGGTCGAGCTCGATGATGGACGCGTCTTGACCGTTGCCACAGATGACCGGTGGACCGCCTCGCTGGGGCCCATTGTCTATTCTGACATCCAGATGGGAGAGTACTACGATTCGCGGCTCGAGTTGCCTGGCTGGGATGCGCCTGGTTTCGATGCTGCAGCGTGGCGACCCGTGATCGTGGAGCCCCTTGACCCCGTGGTGGTTCTGGAGGGACAGCGCAACCAGCCCGTCGAGGTTACTGAGGAGATTCGGCCCGTCGCGATCACCGAACCCTCGCCTGGTATCTTCATCTTCGATATGGGTCAGAACTTCGCCGGGCGCGTTAGGTTACGCGTCTCCGGAGAACGGGGCACGGAGGTGCGCCTGAGGTATGGCGAGATGCTGGAACCGGATGGCAACCTCCACACGGCTAATCTGCGTAGCGCCAGGGCCACCGACTTCTATGTCCTCAGGGGCCGCGACACAGGTTCTGATCTGGGTCCCGACCGCGAAACCTACGAACCGGCCTTCACCTACCACGGATTCCGCTATGTTGAGGTAACGGGCTATCCAGGCCAACCCACCCCCGGGGCCGTCACCGGCCTGGTGATGCATAACGCAATGCCTCACACGGGCACCTTCGAGTGTTCCAGCTCGATGATCAACCAGTTGTGGCGTAACATCGTCTGGGGACAACGCAGCAACTTCGTTAGTATTCCTACAGACTGTCCACAGAGAGACGAACGGTTGGGATGGTCCGGCGATGCTCAGATCTTCTGCCGCACCGCAAGCTTCAATATGGATGTCGCCGCCTTCTTCACTAAGTGGATGATTGACTTCACCGATGAGCAGACGGAGGACGGCGCGTTCACGGATATCGTGCCACAGATTGAGGGTATGCCCAAGGCGGCGCCTGCCTGGGGAGACGCAGGCATCATCATCCCGTGGACACTATACCGCGTCTACGGGGACACGGAGTTGATCGAGCAACACTACGCGGCGATGCAGGCTTGGATGCGCTACATCGCCGAGGCCAACCCGCTGCTTCTCCGCACCAAACGGTTGCACAGCAACTACAGCGATTGGGTGGCACTTGAAGGAGGCACTTCATCGGAGCAAGTCGCCACGGCGTATTGGGCCAAGATCGCACGCATGATGGCCGAAATGGCCGGCGCCGTTGGGCGTGAGGCCGACGCCGTCCGCTATGCGCAGCTCTTCGGCGAGATCAAGCAGACCTACCTCGATGCCTACGTCCATCCTGACGGTCAGGTCGAGACCAATACACAAACCGCCTACGTGCTTGCGCTGGACAACAACCTCTTGCCGGAGTCCCTGCGCGAGCCGGCTTCCGCACGGCTGGTTGAGGCCCTTGGGAGGCACAATGATCACCTGGCGACCGGCTTCCTGGGGACACCGCCCCTCTGTTTCGTGCTTGCCGAGACAGGGCACCTGGACCTGGCCTACAAGCTGTTGAACAACGATACCTTCCCCTCTTGGGGCTACATGATCAAGAATGGCGCCACCACGATGTGGGAGCGCTGGAACGCCTACACGGTTGAGGGAGGGATCCACGACCCCGGCATGAACTCGTTCAACCACTACGCCTACGGCGCCATAGCAGAATGGCTCTATCGCATAGTGGCCGGCATCGATGCAGGCCAGCCTGGATATCGGCATATCCTACTGCGCCCGCGCCCTGGCGGCGGGCTGACCCACGCCAGCGCCAGCTACCGCGCGATCACCGGCACCATCCGGAGCTCCTGGCGCTATGACAATGGGGCCACGCACTTCGAGGTGACTGTGCCAGCCAACACCACAGCCACGCTCGAGCTTCCGACGGAGAACCCCTACACCGTTCGCGAAGGGGACGGGCTGGCAGCAGAAGCGGAAGGCGTACGCTTCGTCGCATACGAGAGCGGCATCGCGATCTTCGAACTCGGCTCGGGTGCCTATCACTTCGTGGTCCAATAGAGGTGTCTATGCTATGGGGGCTCGCGATCTTGCTCGTCTTCCAGTTGCTGGGAGAACTGATCGTCGCTTCCCTGGCGCTGCCCATTCCGGGGCCTGTCGTCGGCATGATGCTCCTCTTCGTGGCTCTGCTCGTGCGCGGCGGGCCGCCTGCCTCACTGACCAATGCAGCCAAGGGCCTGTTGAATCATCTGTCGCTGTTCTTCGCTCCGGCCGGGGTCGGCGTCGTGGCGTATCTCACGCTGATCCGCAAGGAATGGCTGCCGATCACCGTCGCACTGGTCGGCAGCACGCTCATCACGCTCACGGTCACCGCCCTGGGGATGCAGGCCTTGGCGCGTGGTCACCGCGAGAGGCAGCCCCATGACTAGCCTTGCGGCTCGGTGGGTTGCGCTGGCGACCACGCCTCTGGTGTGGCTTTCAGCAACGTTGCTGATCTACCTTGCAGCGCAGTGGGCCTACGAACGAAGTCGCCTCGCATGGCTCAACCCCGTGCTCACGTCCATCGCCGTAGTCGCGGCCCTGCTGCTCTTGACCCGCACACCCTACAGCGCCTACTTCGAAGCCACACGCTTCATCCATTTTCTGCTCGGCCCTGCAACCGTTGCGCTTGCCGTCCCGCTGTACGAGCGCATCGCCCGGTTACGGCACATGCTCGGTCCAGTCACCGTCGGGCTAGCCCTGGGCGGCATAACGGCGATTCTCTCTGCTGTGGCCATTGGAAGGGCCTTGGGCGCATCTAGGCCCACCTTGCTCTCGCTAGCGCCCAAATCGGTGACGACCGCCATCGCCATGGGCGTGTCGGAGAAGATCGGCGGCATCCCATCGCTGACTGCGGTGCTGGTCATTCTGACTGGCATCATCGGGGCCATATCTGCTGATGCCCTGTTCCGCCTGTTGCGCATTCACGACGACAGCATCCGCGGCTTCGCCATTGGCCTGGCCTCCCACGGGATTGGGACCGCGCGAGCCTTTCAGATGAGTGCCGAGACCGGTGCCTTCTCAGGGCTGGGTATGGGGCTCAACGGCGTGTTCACCGCCCTGGTGCTACCTCTGCTCGTCGATCTTGTGGGAGGACTCTGGTGACTATGACGTTCGAGATCGGCCTCCTGCTCTTGATCATCGCAGTAGCGGTCGTCTTGTTCTCGCTAGAGCAGTTAAGAGCGGACATTGTGGCGCTGGGAGTGCTTCTGACCCTCGCCATCGCTGGCCTGCTCCCTCCTGACCAGGTGTTTGCCGGGTTCGGTAGCGATGCGGTGATCATGATCTTTGGTCTGTTGGTGCTGACGGCGGCGATGTCACGCACCGGCGTCATCGACCACGCAGGGCGACGGCTGATGCGCGCCGTGGGCGATCGTCCCAGAAGCCTCTTGCCCGTCCTGACCAGCATCGCGACTCTCGTCAGCGGCGTCATCAGCAACACTGCGACCTCGGCATTCTTCCTTCCCATCGTGCTGGAGATCAGCCGTCGCACCAAGATTCCCCGCGCCAAGCTGCTTATGCCCGTGGCGTTCGCCACCATCCTGGCCAGCTCAATCACGCTCGTTGCATCGTCTACGAACGTCCTCGTCAGCGGGCTGATGGTCGAGTATGGCCTGGACGAGCTTGGAATGTTCGAACTGGCCAAGGTGGGCCTGCCCATCGCGGCGATCGGGCTGGTCTATATGGCGCTGATCGGAAACCGCCTCATCCCGGTTCGCGATGGCGAATCGAGCGACGAACCCTTTGGCATTCACCCGTACCTCGCCGAAGCCATCGTGCTGCCGGGATCCAACCTGATCGGAAAGACCCTGAGCGAAGCAGCGCTCGGTCGTGACCTGGATCTGACCGTCGTCCGCGTTGTTCGTGACAAGAACCGCTATCTCGTGCCCCAGCCGCAACTACAGCTCCGCGATGGTGACGAACTCCTCGTCAAGGGAGAGCGGCCCAACGTTCTGAAGATCAAAGACACCATGGGCTTGGCGTTCAAAGCCGAAGTCAAGCTCTCAGATCCCCGGCTCCGCGAGGGTGAGACGCAGATGGCAGAGGTCATCCTATTGCCGCGCTCGCCACTGAGTGGCAGAACGCTCAAGGCCCTGCAATTCCGTCAGCGCTATGACCTTCAGGTCCTCGGCATCAACCGTCGCGGCAAGGACATGTTCAGCAAGCTGAGCCAGGTCCGGCTCCGCCCCGGGGATCAACTGCTGGTCCAGGGCCGTCGCAGCAGCATTGCGGCCCTTGATGCGGAGCTATTTCACATCCTGGGCACCGTACACCACGTCCAACTCAACCGGCGCCGCGCGCCGGTTGCCGTTGGGGCTTTCGTCGTCGCTCTATTGCTGGCGGGACTGAAGGTTCTCAGCTTACCGCTAGCTGTAGCGCTGGGGGTGCTCGTCGTGTTTCTGACCCGCTGTATCACCCCTGACGAAGCGTACAACCAGGTGGAATGGCAGGCGCTGATCGTCATCGGCTGTATGCTGGCGCTTGGAGTTGCGATGGAGGCTACTGGGACTGCCGAGTTCCTTGCCCGGTACGTCATCGGGATGCCTTTTCTGCGCGGCCCCGTCCCGTTGCTGAGCCTCTTCTTTGCCATGACGGTCTTCCTCACACAGCCAATGTCAAACCAGGCCGCCGCCGCACTGATCTTGCCGATAGCGGTCGAGACCGCGCGTGGACTCGGAATGGATCCCCGCCCGTTCGCCGTCATGGTCGCTGTTAGTGCGAGTTGTTCTTTCATCACACCGCTGGAGCCGGCCTGCCTGATCGTCTACGGTCCCGGCCACTACAAGTTTCTGGACTTCACCAAGGTCGGAGCACCGCTAACGATCATCGTCTACCTGATCAGCATCGCGCTGGTGCCACACTTCTGGCCCCTGCTGCCGTGACACGGCTCTGGACATGCGTGCGTGTTCGACACCTACCTGAGCACCATGGCCTGAACTACCTGCTAAGGGCCTCCCGACGGAAGATGCTCATCTTGGTCGCCTTATAACACAGACAACCACAAACGGAGACAGGTATGGCAGAGATTCGACTGGATAACGTTTCAAAGGTCTTTAGGGCCGGATCACTTGGCGGTGACCTGATCGCCAGGCGACAGATGCTGACAAGCCAAGGCTTCACTCAAGGCACGCCCCCCGCCGTGCAGGAAGGCGATGTTCGTGCACTGGACGGCGTCGACCTTGTTGTGCCCGATGGAACGACGGTCGTCATAGTCGGTCCCTCAGGCTGTGGCAAGAGCACGCTACTGCGCGCGGTCGCCGGCCTGACAGACTACACAGGCCTCATCGCCTACGACGATCGGGACATGGCTGACGTTCCGGTCAAAGAACGGCGAATTGGTATGGTGTTTCAGAGCTATGCCCTCTATCCGCACTTCTACGGACAGGGCAACCTTAGCTTCTTCTTTCAAATGAACCGGGCGCCCGATGCCGAAGCCGAGGAGCGCATTCACATAACCTCAGAGATGATGGGATTCGGATTCAAGGAACTGCTCAAGCGAAAGCCCGGCACGCTCTCCGGCGGACAGCAGCAGCGCCTCGCGATCGCGCGCGCTCTCGTCCGTGAACCCGATCTCTTCCTCTTCGACGAACCCCTCTCAAACCTGGACGCCAAACTTCGGGCGCGCACCCGGACCGAGATCAAGCGGCTGCTCCACCGCTTCAGCGTGAGCGCGATCTACGTCACCCACGACCAGACCGAGGCCATGGCCCTCGCCGACCGCGTTGCCGTCATGCGGGCAGGACGCATTGAGCAGATCGGTACGTTCCAGGAGATCCTCGACAATCCTGTTAACGCTTTTGTCGCCGGTTTCCTCGGCCTGCCCCCGATGAACCTGATCCCAGGCAGGATCGAGGATGACAGGTTGTGGCTGGGCGGTGAACACAGGCTGCCTATCCCCCAGCCTCTGCTATCGGCGGCGCAAGAGCACAGCCCCGCCGCAGGACGTGAGATAATCATAGGCATCCGCCCCGAGAGGATTCAGGTCTTGGCAGATGGCGTCCGTCCAACCGCAAGTGGCCCAAGTCTGGTAGGAACCGTTGATGTCGTAGAGCCGGATTTTGGACGCCACCAACAGACGGCCTACCTCAGCGCCGGTCAGGGCCTTTCTACCACCCTGACCTTCGCCTTGACTGTGCCGCTCGATGTCACCGTCGCCCAAGGGTACCAGGTAACCGTACACTTTCCGGAGGATGCCCTCTTCTTCTTCGACGGCGCCAGCGAGGCCAGAATCTATACCCGCCAGATAGACGCGGCCGGCAACGACGTGGCCTAGGGCACACGCTCAACGGACAAACCTACTGGGCTGGCGTTGCTGTATCGACCTCGACGATTGTTGAATTATTGTCTATACTTGCAAGAAAAGGATGGTACGCTATAATGGAATCTATCGTGTCTTCCTGAGCACACAATACCGGTCGATCACCCGCGGAAGACGGTACCATCTAGTACCGTAGGAAACTACAATGAGTGTTTCGACAGCGCCATGGGAGAATCGTCTGCTGGACTGGGCCTATGAAGGCATCGCCAACCCGCCAGGAGAGCTGTGCCTGGGGATTCCCGACGAGAGCCTGGAGCACGCCTACGCAACCTGCGATGCGATCACCGCGCAACACAGCCGAACCTTCCTCCTGGCCTCGGGATTGCTTCCCTTCGCTAAGCGACGCGCGGTAAGAGCGCTCTACGCCTTCTGTAGGACCAGCGACGACATCGTAGACCGCAACCCCGAGGGGGAGACGGCCGAGCCCCAGGCAGCCTTGCGAGACTGGCGCCAAAGGGCCCTCGGCTACTCTACGGACGAGGCGGACGGTTTCCTGCTTGCCTGGATCGACACTTGCGCAACCTACAGCATACCCCGCATCTACGCCGAGCAACTGATCGATGGCGTAGCCCAGGATCTGATCTGCAACCGTTACGCCACGTTCGAGGAACTCACCGTTTACTGCTATGCCGTGGCCTCCACCGTCGGCCTGATGTCTATGCACATCGTCGGGTTCACGGATCCCACAGCCGTCCCATATGCAGTAAAGCTCGGCGTTGCCCTCCAACTCACCAATATCCTCCGCGATGTAGGTGAGGACTGGCGCTCTGGGCGGCTCTACCTTCCTACGGAGGAGCTCGCCGCCTTTGGACTCTGTGAGGCCGACGTCGCCGCCGGACAGGTCGACGAGCGCTGGCGGGCTTTCATGCGCTACCAAATCGAACGCGTCCGTCGGCTCTATGCAGACGCCCTTCCTGGCATCGCGCTGCTGCACCCCGATGGGCGCTTTGCCATCGCCGCGGCTGCCGAGCTTTACCGCTGCATTCTCGACGACATTGAAGCCCACGATTACGCCGTGTTCCACCGTCGCGCACACGTCGGCACCTTTGGTAAGCTCAGGCGACTGCCGGCTATCTGGTGGCGAGCGAGCGTGTCGGGCTACCGCACGCGTCAAGATGGCGCTCGCCGCAATGGCGCTCGCCATGTCGGCGCCTAGCTTCGCCCACGGGGTCAACCGGACCGGTGAGTCCGCGGCGTCGCAGTCGCGGCTGCGACCGACGGTTAACAACCGTCCACCCCACTATGACGCGATTCTGGCGGGTGGCGGAGCCGCCGGCCTCAGCACCGCCTTCCATCTCTGTCAAGCGCTCCCCGGCATTTCGCTCCTGATTGTCGATGAACGAGCCAGATGCCGCGTCGACCATTCCTGGTGTTACTGGAGTCGCTCTCCCTCGCACCTCGATCAGCTTGCCTATCGAACCTGGGACCGCCTCGCCATAGTCGGCGGCACCCACACTATGGTGGCTTCTCTTGCGCCCTATCGCTATCACATGCTGCGCACCGGTGACTACTGTCGCTTTATGCACGCGACGCTTGCGGGCCAGCCTGGCGTCCACTTCGCCCGTGCCAGTATCGACGACATTGAGGACGGTCCTGACAAGGTCACAGTCCACACCGACGAGACCCACTACACAGCAGCGTGGGTCTTCGACAGCCGTCATCCTACCGCACTCAACCTTCAAGCCTCTTCGCGCCATCACTACCTCTTGCAGCATTTCGTCGGTTGGGAGATCGCGACCGACGAACCCGTTTTCGATCCGTGCGTGCCTCATCTGTTCGACTTTCGAACGCCTCAGCAGGGAGCCATGCGGTTTCTCTACGTCCTCCCCTACGCGGAAGACCGCGGACTGGTGGAGTACACAGTCTTCTCAGATTCCCTTCTCCCGGCTGGGAGCTATGCGACCGCGCTTCGTGCCTTTCTGGAGACCGTGCTTGGGGTACAAACCTATCGCATCCTGCGCGCAGAGCGGGGTGTGATTCCTATGACCGATCGCCCGTTCCTACGGCGCCAGGGCAGCCGCGTGCTCAACATCGGGACACGCGGTGGGCGTGTAAAACCATCCAGCGGATTCGCCTTTGAGCGCATTCAGCAAGACGCCGCTGCTATCGCTCGGTCCCTCAAGGCACATGGGCACCCGTTTGACCTGCCCATATCGCCCAGGAGATATCGGACATTCGACGCAATGCTGCTTCGCATCCTGCAGCGGCGCGGTGAGCTCGGGCAGGCGATCTTCCTCCAGTTGTTCATGCGCAATCCCATTCAGCGTGTCTTTCGATTCCTCGATGAGGAGGACACGCCTTGGGGCAACGTGAAGTTGATGTTGACCGTTCCGCCCCTGCCTTTCATCCGAGCGTGGTTGAGCATGGTCTTCGAGGGCCTTGTACAATGACAGGTCAGGAGTGCGCACCGTGTCGAGAGAAAGGGCACAGCGCCTGAGGAGGTGACAATGGCTTCGCCACGACAGGATATCTGGCAGTTTCAAGCTGGGCTGGGAAGACGGCTCCTTCAATGGGCAGGGTTCAGTGTTGGCAGCGGCGCTGTCATGAGCATCCTCGGCGACCGCTTCTGGCGTGGCGCAGGCGGCCAGTTTGCTGGCTGGGGCCTTGTCGACGGTCTCATCGGTTGGTTGGGACTGCGAGGCGCTCACAGGCAGAGCTCGATTCCCGAAGAGCACAGCCCTGCTCGGCAGGCGAAGGCGTCGGGCAATCTGCGCCGTATCCTCTGGATCAACACAGGCCTCGACCTGGCGTACGTCACCGGCGGCATTATCCTGGCCCGGACCAAAGGTCGTGAGGACGCTTTCTGGCGCGGAAGTGGCTTTGGTATCGCTGTACAGGGTGGCTTCTTGCTGCTCTTCGACCTGCTTCATGCCCTATTGCTCGCCGAACCACGGTCGGCCCAGCTATCGAACCATGCCCAATGCACACTGGAGCCACGATGAACACATTGAGAGCGACATTGCACCCGGAAGGCTACCACGGGAAGGGCAGAAAACCCCCTTTCTTCGAGGGTTGGTACTTCAAGATCGTCGATGCTGCAGAAACCCATCGTTACGCCATCATTCCTGGCATCTCCCTGGGAGAGCACGGTGATGGCCCGCATAGCTTCATCCAGATATTGGAGGGCGTCACGGGCGAAACGGTGTACCGGCGCTACCCGGTCGACGCCTTCACCGCCGCAGAGACTCGGTTGGAGATAGCCGTTGGCCCCAACCGCTTCTCGTCTCGTGAGATGCATCTGGACCTGCGCGGCACTGACATACCGCTCCAGGGCACGGTCCGCTTTGGCGACCTCCAGCCCTGGCCCGTAACCTGGGCCTCTCCAGGCATCATGGGGTGGTACGCGTGGGTCCCCCGTATGGAATGCTACCACGGTGTGCTGAGCCTGAACCACACATTGGCAGGCCATCTGAAAGTGAATGGGAGCCGGCTCGACTTTGGCGGTGGGCGCGGCTACATCGAGAAGGACTGGGGGCAATCGTTCCCCAGCGGCTGGATATGGATGCAGACAAACCACTTCGGCATGCCTGGCATTTCCCTGACGGCATCCATCGCTATGATACCGTGGATTGGCTACACCTTCCCGGGCTTCATCGTCGGCCTGCTTGTGAACGGCACCCTCTACCGCTTTGCCACCTACACTGGAGCAGTCACCCGCCGCCTTGAGGTCCTGGGCGAAGTGGTAGACTGGACGATCGAGGATGCGCTCTACCGCCTCCGCCTTGTGGGCCATCGTGCGACCTCTGGGCGCCTGCGAGGTCCCAGCAAGGTCGACATGGGCCGACCCGTTCCCGAGACGATGAACGCCAGCGTTGACGTGACGTTGACCGCCCAGCGCGATGGCACGGAGCTGTTCCGGGGTACTGGTCGCTACGCAGGTATGGAAATTGCCGGCGAACTCACCGGCCTCTTGGCCTAACAGCGCCTAGCTGGGGTACACCACCGATGTTAGCTTGGCTCAAGCAGATTCTACAGGCTGTGCCACTGACCGCTCAGGTGCTCCTCGCGCTATGGGTTGTGACGCTGGTGACGATGCCCACCCTCCAGCGGATGTGGGGCGAACGCGCGATGACATTGGGGATCTCCGCAGGGGTCATCTTACAGGCCGCGCTCGTAGTCATCCTCCTGGTGTCCGCGCATGGCTGGCGTAACGCGGCTCTCTCTGCCATGGCCATCGTCATCCTGGGATGGATAGCTGAGTTCATCGGCTCGCGCACGGGCTTCCCCTTCGGGTACTATGCCTACACAGAACGCCTTAAGCCACAATTGGGGCACGTGCCCGTGCTGATCCCCCTTGCGTGGCTTATGATGCTACCGCCTGCGTGGGCGGTGAGCTACGGCATCACTGGCGAGACCAGGGGCATAGCCTTCATACTGGTGAGCGGGCTCGCTTTCACCGTCTGGGATCTGTATCTGGACCCGCAGATGGTCCGGTGGCGCCTCTGGACCTGGTCCGACCGGATGAAACGCGTGCCGGGGATCTTTGGCATCCCGTGGACGAACTACGCAGGCTGGTTTGCAGTCTCAGCACTTATCACGCTGGCCATAGCGCCAGATGTGTCTTCGCCGGAACCCCTGTTGCTCGTCTACGGGTTGACCTGGATTCTGGAGATGGTGGGGCAGCTGGTATTCTGGAGACTGCCCGGACCTGCCCTTGCGGGCGCAGCAGGGATGGGCGTCTGCCTTCTAGTGGCTTTGATGCGGATGAGAGCCTCTTAGTGTTGATCAACACGCTCGCCAAGATGGTGCTATGGATTCTCATCGGTTTCGCCGCGGGCGCGATCCCGTTTTCACTGCTGGTGGGGCATCTGGCCTTGCGGACCGACATCCGCAGTTACGGCGACGGCAACCCGGGCGCTACCAATGTGCTGCGTGCTGGAAGCAAGCTCTGGGCTTTCGTGGCCGCTTTTCTGGACATGCTAAAAGGCGGCCTGCCTGTAGGCCTGGCCTACATCACATTGGGTATGCGGGGCTTCGAGATCGTGCCCATCGCCCTGGCGCCCGTCCTGGGCCACCTGTACTCGCCATTCCTAAAAGGGAAAGGGGGCAAGGGTGTCGCTGTAACCGGCGGCATCTGGATCGGCTTGACCTACGGCATCGCCACTGCCATCGGTACGGCGGTTATGGCTCTTGGTTATGCGGTACAGAGCAACGCTGGCTGGGCTGTGACCGCGGGCCTCTTGTCGATGGGTGGTTATCTGCTCATTTGCAAGCCGGAGCCACCGCTCTTGGCCGCGTGGCTGGGCAATCTGCTGCTTGTGCTCGGGCGCCACCGCCGTGATCTGCAGCGGCCACCAGAATGGCGGCGGCGCGGAGACAAAGCATGACACTGCTCTTCTGGCTCGCACTATTCGCCACGTGTGCCCTCACCACAATCGCGGCAATCACCATCCTGAACGTCTTCACCTTCCCGCGATTGGATCGGGCATCGCCGCCCGCGTCATTCCCGCATGTATCCATACTGGTACCTGCACGCAACGAAGGAGGTGTGATTGGTGAGACTGTCAGACGTCTCTTGTCCCAGGATTACCCTCGGTTCGAGATCCTTGTTCTCGACGACAACTCATCCGATGACACAGCCGCCAAGGCCCGTGCCGCAGGGGCAGGTGACACTCGGCTCACCATCATCGCCGGCGAACCTCTCCCTGCGGGTTGGCTCGGGAAGAACTGGGCTTGCCATCAGCTATCCCAGGCAAGCAAGGGCGATATCCTGGTCTTCACCGACGCCGACGCGATCTGGACGCCCGGCGCGCTGACGAATCTCATCGGCGAGATGCAGCGCCGCGGAGGGGATCTGCAAACCGTTTGGCCCACCCAGCTGACAGAATCGTGGTCCGAGCGCCTGGTCGTGCCGCTGATGGCTTTTGTCGTCGTTGGCTATCTCCCACTGTTGGCGGTCCATCACGTGCCCTGGCCTATCTTCGCCGCTGCAATGGGACAGTGCCTGGCATTCCGCCGGAGCGTCTATCAGGCGATTGGAGGCCACGAGGCCGTTCGCGACCGCATCGTCGAGGACGTAGCCTTCGCCAAACGCATCAAGGCCGCGGGGTATCGGCTACGCGTCGCCGACGGCGGGATGGTCATCCTCTGCCGCATGTACCGTAACTGGCGCCAGGTGCGTAACGGTTTCGCCAAGAACGTGCTCGCAGGCCACGGCGACAGCATCCCGTTCCTCCTGTTCTCGTGGGTCTTCCACTGGCTCCTGTGGCTACTGCCGTGGGTCTGGCTGGCCGTGGGAGCAGCAGCATCCACGCCCTGGTGGCCCGCGTGGCCCCTTGCACTGGTCGTGCTCGGCGTAGGAATACGTGCGCTTACGGCAGCTTTCAGCCGCCAGCGGGTATACGACGCACTGTGGATGCCGGTCAGCACCATTCTGATGGCCATCATCGCCACGCAGGCCATTTCCTGGCGGCTTCGCCACGGCGGGCCTCAATGGAGCGGACGCACCCTTGTGAAACAGCCGGAACCAGCGCGCCGGAAAGGATAAGCCTTTGAGACACAACCCCCGTCACCTGAACTCCATACCCGACCCTGACCCCGGCACCAACCAGCTGCAGTTGCCAACCGCCCCCAGTCCCTACTCCGGTACCGGGCGGCGATCTGGGCGCAACGCTCGGAAAAACGAGGACCGCATCGTCGTAGTTGGGGCCGGTATCGGCGGCCTGAGCGCGGCCATCCACCTGGCTGCGGCCGGTCACCGCGTATCGTTGGTCGAGCAGAACGATACAGTGGGCGGTAAGATGTCTCGCATGCACAAGCTGGGGTTCACATGGGATACAGGGCCTTCGGTCATCACCATGCGCTACGTCTTCGACGACCTGTTCGCGGTGGCCGGGCGCAGACTCGACGACTATCTGACGTTGGTCCCGGTTGAACCGGTCACCCGCTATTTCTACCCCGATGGCATCGTGCTCGACGCGACGCGCGACCTGCCCCGCATGAGTTCGCAGATCGCCGCCCTCAACCCGCACGATGTCGAGGGCTACCTGGGCTTCCTGGCTCACGCCGCTGCCCTCAACCGGGTCACGGGACCTGTCTTTGTCCATGGGGATCCGCCAAGTCTACGGCAGATTCTGCGCGTGCCGCCCGCCGACATGGTACAGGTAGACGTCTGGCGCACTATCCACACCGCTATCCGTCGCTGGGTACGCGACCCACACCTGCAGCAGATGCTGGGTCGCTACGCCACCTACGTTGGTGCCAGCCCCTACAAAGCCCCTGCCGTACTCAACGTCATCGCACACACCGAACTGACCGAAGGCATCTGGTACGCCCGGGGTGGGATCTACGCCATCGCGCAGGCCTTCGAACGACTTGCCCGCGAGTTGGGCGCGGAGATCCACACTGGCACGCGGGCAACAGGGATCACCATTGACACCACAGGCACGGTCACAGGTGTCCAGCTGGAAGATGGTGAGCGCCTCGAATGCACTGCCGCTGTCGCCAACGTTGACGTGACGACGGTCTATCGAGATCTGCTGCCCAAAGCTTTCGCGGCGAAACGCCTCAGACGCCTGCTGCGCGTCGCCCCCTCCATATCGGGGTTCGTGCTGCTGCTGGGCCTCCGGGGCGCCACACCTGGGCTCGCCCAGCACAACATCTTGTTCACATCGAACTACCGCCAGGAATTCCGTGAGATCTTCACAGAAAACACCGCTCCCACCGACCCCACAGTCTACATCTCCATATCTTCGCAACAGGATCCAGAACACGCCCCTGCTGGCTGCGAGAACTGGTTCGTGATGGTCAACGCACCACCTCTGAGCACCGCCTTCAGTTGGAAGGCCCGTGGCGAGGAGGTCCGTAATCGCGTCCTGCGCAAGATGGCCACAATGGGCTTCGACGTACAACCACGAATCGTTACCGAGACCTACCTCACGCCCAACGATCTCCAGACGCGAACGGGTGCATGGCGCGGCAGCCTATATGGCCTCTCATCAAACCAACCCCTCAACGCCCTGCGGAGACCACATCCTCGCGATCCCGAGATCCGTGGTCTCTACTTCACCGGCGGGACGACACATCCCGGCGGTGGCGTTCCGATGGTCACGCTCTCAGGCGGCGTCGCCGCTCGCATGGTGGCGCTGGATCTCGCACAGGGACGCCTCAGCCGCTAGCGTTCACGGGGCCGCTGACGGTCCGACAGCGGACGCGCGCGATGGCTGTGCAAGGTGTCGCACAGGATCGATGACATTCAGCGCTTGACCCTCGTCGGGGATGACCTAGACTACTCCCCAATGACAAGGCGGGTGGGATTCGTCGATCTAACCCTGCGAGACGGTCAGCAGAGCCTCGCGGCGACCCGCATGACCACCGGGCAAGCCTCAAGGGTCCTGCGCATCATCGCTGGTGCTGGTTACGAAGCGATCGAGCTATGGGGTGGTGCTACGCTTGACAGTTGCGTGCGCTATCTTCACGAGGATCCCTGGGATCGTCTCGACGCGTTCCACGCCGCGCTTGGTCCTCAAGACACCCTTCGGGTCCTGCTCCGGGGCCAGAACCTCTTTGCTTACCAGCCATTCGCCGACGATCTTGTGATAGCGTTTGTGAAGGAAGCCGTGCGTTCGGGCGCGGGCATGATGCGCATCTTCGATGCCCTCAACGACTGGCGGAACCTTCAGATTGCGCTGTTGGCGGCCAAGGCGTATGGCAGCAAGGTCGAGGCCGCACTGAGCTACACGGTCAGTCCCATCCACACCGCCGACTACTACGTGGACCTCGCGCGCAAGCTGCAGGAGGAGGGAGCTGATCGGATCGCAGTCAAGGATATGGCGGGCCTGCTTCACCCAGGCGACACGCTGACGCTCTTGCGAAAGCTCAAACAGGCGATCTCCATCCCCCTTACCTTTCACAGCCACACGACGACCGGCATTGCCACACTCAACGCTGTCCTAGCGATGCAAGAGGGTGTCGATGCAATCGATACAGCCATCACACCGTTTGCCGGAGGCCCCTCACACCCGCCGGTTGAGGTCCTCATCGTCTTCGCAGAAGCTCTGGGGCTGGACTACGGGCTGGACAAAGGCCTGATCCTGCAAGCTCAGAACGAGCTGTTCGGTATCTATGGGGATCTCATGGACCACATTTCCACCAGAAACCGAACCTACAGGCCCGTTGCCTACTCGGACGTCAACAGGAGCACCGTCGACCAGATCCTGGGCCTGACCCACCGCGGCACAGACGATGATCTGCGCGGGGCCCTTGCGCTCACTCGCTCGCTCTTGGCCTCGCTCGGCTATCCGTCGCAAGATGACGAGATGCTCGATGCTCAGATCCCTGGCGGTATGATCTCGAACTTGCATAGCCAGCTCAGGCAGATGGGGCAACTGGACAAGCTCGAAGCCATTATGGCCGAGATACCCTCAGTCCGTGCCGACGTAGGTTACGTCCCCCTTGTGACTCCCACGAGCCAGATCGTTGGTTCACAAGCTACGTTCAACGTCGTTGTCGGGCGCTACCGGATGGTGTCGAACGAGTTCCGCATGCTGCTGCGAGGCGAGTTCGGCAGAACCCCTGCGCCGCCGAACCCGGAAGTCCTGAACCAGGTGCTGGGGCCTGACGAGCTCCCACTCCGCTACCGTCCGGCCTCCTACCTGCATCCCGTGCTTGAGGACAGCTACGATCTCCCCTTTGTCAGATCCCACCGCGACCTGTTGCTCCACTTGATGCTCAAGCGGCCCGCCGACCAGTTCCTGGAGCGCAAGTACGGCCTCGCCTGATCACCGGTCGCCCCTGCGATCCCAGCTAACGGGGCGTTCCGAAATCCGCGATGAAGTAGTAACCGCGCCCATTGCCGGGCACCACCCCCACCCCAACCTCGGTGAGGTAAGTACTCAGGATGGTGCGCCGGTGCGGGTCGTTAGGCGGGACCTCGTCCATCCACATCGCAACCGCCTGTTCTGCAGATCCATACCAGGCCCAACACTCCGACCACCGCACGGGATCGTAGCCCTCGCGGATGATGCGCTCGCGATACGTGGAACCATCCGAGCCTGTATGTCCGCAATAGCCGCGGGCATAGCAGTCATCCGCGTGCCTCTGCGCGGCCTGGGCCAGAATCCCATTCCACGCCAGCGCTGGCAATCCATAGGCGGCGCGCTGTTCATTTAGCAGGCGGAGGATCTCAGCGGGTAGCGCTGCCACATCAGGCGGTGGCGCCACAGGCGCTGCCGGTGCGGCAGGCTCCGGTTCCACGGACGGCGCTTCAGCCGCGACCACGGGTTCCGCATCAGCCGCAACAGCGACTGACGCCTCGGGGGCATCTTCCTCAGCAGCCGGCACTGCGACTGGTGCCGCAGCGGCAGCTGCCACGCCCGGCTCCGGTGAGACAGCCTCGATGGGCAAGTTCAAAGGCAAGACCAATGCCTGCCCCACAAACAGCTTGTTCGGGTCGGCCAGGCCGTTGATCGTCGTCAACGTATCTACCCCCACCCCAAACCGTGCAGCGACAGCGCCAAGCGTCTCTCCCGAGGCGATCTCATAGACAACCCAGAAAGGCGAAGCGTCCACCCAGCTCTCGCTAGCAGGGATCTGAAGGACCTCACCCAGCCTGACGATGGTCCCGGAGCCCATCTGGTTCTCCAGTTGGACTGCTGCCATTGGAACGTCGAACGCCATCGCGATGCCCAACAGGGTGTCTCCCGGCTCCACAACGTACGTCGTGACCTCAGGAGTATTGGAGACCGGTGCGTTCACGGTAGGCTCCACTTCAGCCGGGACGACCACCAAAGGCGCAACGTCCGTCGTCACAGCATCCGCCGCCCCAATGCCTGATACCGCGGCCGTCGCTGCCACCACAGGTGATGCCGGCGGGACATCCGTGCCGGGCGCCGCGGTCGTCGCCTGGAGTCCGGCAATGGTCGCTGTCGCGTCCGGTGGTTCCGGGGTGCGCGTCTCGGGGCCTCGGGAACAAGCAGTTGCGGCCAAGACCAGCAGGCCGGCCAACAACATGATCGAGGCAACGCGGACTCTTGGCCGCAGGGCTTCTCTAGGGCAGACTTCGTCCGAAAGGACCATAGGCCCCACTATACCAAAACCTCGGCAGGCCGCAACAACGTGGCGGTTGTGTATCCTGACGCGACCCTTACAATAGCCCTATGAAGAAGACCGTCATCGCCTACACAGACGGAAGTTCCCTCGGCAACCCGGGTCCCGGCGGGTATGGTGTCATCCTCAAGTACGGGAGCCGCGTGAAAGAGCTCTCGGGAGGGTTCCAGTGCACGACGAACAACCGCATGGAGATCCTGGCCGCCATCGTCGCCCTGCGAGCCCTCACTGAGCCCTGCAAGGTTGACCTCCATACCGATTCCCAGTATGTTGCGCATGCGATCAACAAGGGGTGGGCCCGCCGCTGGCAGAAGAACCACTGGATGCGCAACAAGCGAGAGCCCGCTCTCAACCCGGATCTATGGACCGAGTTGCTGCAGCTCTGCGACCGTCACGAGGTGAACTTCATCTGGATCCGCGGCCACGCCAACGATTCGGATAACGAGCGTTGCGATGCCCTGGCGAAGCAGGCCGCGGAGAAACCCGACTTGCCACCCGATCCAGGATACGACGCGCGGGCGTGCCGGAACGATCGCTAGCCGGTTGATACGAAAAGGAGCAAGCCGATGGATTCATCCAAGGACTTCCGTAGAGTCATGAAAAGCGAACGATGGGGCGAGATGCGCACATTGAGCACCGATCAGCAACGGCGGCTCCCGGCGCCTCCGCTGGAGAAACCGTTTCCCGACGCCACGGCATTGGTCGATCTGGTGCCACCCGATGCATTCAGCGTGGGAAATCTCTCCGTCCGTGAGGCCATAGCACGACGCCAGAGCCGCCGGAGCTACTCCGACGCCCCACTCTCACTTGAGGAGCTCTCCTATCTGGTCTGGGCGAGCCAAGGCGTCCACGATGTATGGCGCGGCGGCATCGCCGTACGACGCACTGTGCCCTCTGCGGGGTCTCGCCACCCGTTCGAAACCTATCTCGTCGTGAACCGGGTTGAGGGTCTTGAAGTGGGCCTCTACCGCTATCTGTCCCTGGAGCATAAGCTGCTGCTCCTTCGGGCCGACGATGAATTACCCCATCTGACCGCGAAGGCATGCAACAATCAGGGGTTCATTGCGAGCAGTGCCGTCACCTTCATCTGGACGGCAATCCCCTATCGCACCGAATGGCGCTATGCCGTTATGTCCCCAAAGCTGGTGACCCTGGATGCCGGCCACGTGTGCCACGCGCTCTACCTTGCTGCTGAATCCATCGGCGCCGGTGTCTGCGCCGTTGCAGCATATGACCAGCTAGCCGTCGATGCTCTGCTTGGGGTAGATGGTGAGGATGAGTTCGCGATCTACGTTGCACCGGTAGGCAAGGTCTGAAGCCGCCACCCGGTAGGCTTCAAGGATCGCAGTGCATGACTACTACCCGCCGGTCGTGACTCTGGGTCGCCGACCGGCGGGTGCTCTTCTCGAGACAACGCCCCTAC
>Ga0123333_10002035_pt1 | contig 21041 bp, 14 predicted proteins | sample BioC12SIPDNA_3_FD_89957 | JGI IMG/M metagenome (GOLD analysis project Ga0123333, IMG submission 89957) | Anaerobic biogas reactor microbial communites from Washington, USA - Biogas_R2_B C12 SIP DNA | ecosystem: Engineered > Bioreactor > Anaerobic > Unclassified | place: Washington, USA... | reverse complement strand
TGCGCGATAACCTGGGGTTTTTCGAGTTCTCAAAGCATGTCGAGGATTATGCCGTCAGCGTGCCGGATAACGGCGGCGTCTACTTCGTGCCGGCCTTCTCCGGCCTGTTTGCACCGCACTGGCAGTCGGATGCACGCGGCGTCATCGTCGGCCTGACTCGCTTCATCAACAAGGGGCACATCTGTCGCGCCGCCCTCGAAGCAACCGCGTACCAGACGCGCGAGGTTCTCGACGCGATGGAACAGGACTCAGGCGTGCAACTTACGGCGTTGAAAGTAGACGGCGGCATGGTGTACAATAAGCTCCTGATGCAGTTCCAGGCCGACATCCTCGGCGTACCCGTAGTGCGACCTGTGGTGGCAGAAACCACTGCACTCGGCGCCGCATATGCCGCGGGCCTGGCGGTGGGCTATTGGAACGGCCTCGACGAACTGCGGCAAAACTGGCAGATGGACCACACGTGGCAGCCGCAGATGGGCGAAGAAGAACGCGCGAAACTGTATGGCGGATGGAACAAGGCGGTCGAGCGCTCCATGCATTGGCTGGATGACTAGATGAGCAATGAGTTCGATGTCCTCGTCATCGGTGGAGGCGCAACCGGCGGCGGTACGGCGCTCGATCTCGCTCTGCGCGGGCTGCGCGTTGCACTTGTCGAGCGCCACGATCTGACCGACGGAACCTCCGGTCGTTACCATGGGCTTCTACATTCGGGCGGACGTTATGCGGCGCGCGATCCGGAATCCGCGCGCGAATGCATCGAGGAAAACCGCATCCTGCGCCGCATCGTGCCGCACGCGATCGAGGACACCGGCGGCTTCTTCATCACTACACCGGACGACGATCCCGATTTCGCCGACACATGGGCAGCTGCCTGCCGCGAGTGCGGCATCTCCGCCGAGGAGATATCGATCGCACAGTTGCTCCAGGAAGAACCAGCGCTAAACCCGCACACCTCGCGCGCCTTCCGCGTACCTGACGCATCCTGCGATTCGTTCGACGTGCTCACGGCTCTCGGTGCCGCAATCCAGGCCCACCAGGGAAGCGTGCTGACCTACCATGAGGTCGTGGACCTGGATGTGACAGATGGACGCGTGACAGGCGCCATGGTGCGCAATCAACGCACCGGCGAGACGCACCGGCTGGCCACTTCCATGGTGGTAAACGCGGCGGGCGCCTGGGCGGGCCGAATCGCAGGCATGGCAGGCTGTCCCGTCACAGTGCGCCCCAGCAAGGGGACCATGGTTGCCATGGCCTACCGGTTCGTTAACACGATCATCAACCGCTGCCACCTGCCGGGCGACGGCGACATCCTGGTCCCGGTCGGAACGGTCGCGGTCATCGGAACGACTTCGGTCAATGTGCCCGACCCAAACGATACGAGCGTGGAAGATTGGGAAGTCCGGAAGATGCTGGAAGAGGGCGAAAAGATGGTGCCCGGGTTCAGCCAGGCACGGGCGCTCCGCGCCTGGGCCGGCGTGCGGCCTCTTTACGAAGAAGGCGGCAGCGCGGCGGGCCGCGAGGCCAAGCGCACCTTCGCAGTCCTCGATCACCTGCAGCGCGATGGGGTCGGCGGCCTGGTGACGGTCGTTGGCGGAAAGTTCACCACCTACAGGCTCATGGCCGAACGCGCCGCAGACCTGGTCTGCAATCAGCTCGATGTGGACGCACCCTGCATCACGAAGGAATTCATTCTGCCGGATGTGCGGCAGCCCTTGACCGGTGTGAAACCACACTGGCTGGGATATCGCCTGGCGCACCTGGAAGAAGAACGCCAGCCCGGCCCGCTGGTCTGCGAGTGCGAGCTCGTCACGCGTGCGGACATCGAGCAGGCAACAGCCGAACATCCTGACCCGGCCGCACCTTGGGTGCTGGATGACCTGCGGCGTGATCTTCGCCTGGGCATGGGTCCGTGCCAGGGCGGCTTCTGCGGCTATCGCGCGGCCGGCATCCTGCACGAGAACGGCGCAGCAAACGCAGAGCAAACTAATGCCGCGCTGGCAGACTTCGCACAGCGCCGCTGGAAGGGGCAACGGCCCCTCCTTTGGGGCCAAGGCTTGCGCCAGGCGCTGCTCGACGAGCACATCTACCACGACATCCTGGGGCTGGACCGGCTCGACAACGGAACGTAGACGATGGACGACATTCTGGTCATCGGCGGCGGCCCGGCAGGGCTCTTCTCAGCCTGGCTGGCCCACAGGAGGGGCGCCAGGGTGAGGGTCCTATCCACGGGCATCGGGACCACCCACATCATGCCGGGTTGGATCGGCGTGCTGGACACGGATGGCGATCTTGAGAGCGCATTAACCGACTGGATCGATCTTCACCAACACCACCGCGATTCAGGAAGCACCGCGCCGCACCCTTATGGTCTTACCGGCCTCGATTCAATCCGAGCAGGCATCGCGGCGCTCCAGGAGTTGTGCGAGCCTGCCGGCCTCCACCTGGTTGGCGGCTTCGAGCGCAATCTCCGCTTGCCCACCGCGCTCGGCGCGGTCGTCCCCGCCGCATTTGCCCCCGAAAGCTTCGCTGCAGGCGATCTCAACCGGCCCGGCTCCATGCTCATCGCCGGCCCAGCTGGTTGGCGCGATTTCTTTCCTGCACTCTGCGCGGCCAATCTGCGCCGCCAGGGGGTGCAGGCCGAGGCATGCACTTTCGACCTGCCGGAAATAGCCTCTGCCAAATTCGACAACCTTTCCACGGGATTGGCCCGCTTGTTTGACCGGAGCTCCGTACGAGAGCGGGTCGCCGCGCAGATCAGGGCTCAGCTGAACGGCGCAATGGCTCAAAAGATTTTGCGTATCGGCATGCCGGCGGTGTTAGGCCTGGACGATTACCCCGGCGCGTGGTGCCATCTGCAGGACCTCATCGGCGCCCCGGTCTTCGAGATCCCGACTCTGCCGCCCAGCGTGCCGGGCACGCGGCTGTACAACATCTTCAAGGACGCGCTGGGCCATGCAGGTGTGCAGTTTCTGCTCAACATGCCGGTCGGTCGCGGCCTGTGGGAGCCTGGCCGCAGCGAGGTCGGAGATGCGCACCCCGGCGTGGTGAGCGGCGTGGCCGTGCCCGTTGCGGGAAGTGCCGTCCGCGAGAGGGTCTATCGGGCGCACGATTTCATCCTGGCCACCGGCGGGCTCTATGGCGGCGGCATCACCAGCAACCACCGTGGCGAGTTACGGGAGGCCGTGTTCGGATTGCCGCTCACCGGCACGCGGCCGATGCCTGAGTGGTTCGGGGATCGCTTCCTGCAGGCGAAGCACGCGATCCACGACTCAGGCATCACAGCCAACGACCAAATGCAGCCGACCAGGCCGGATGGCGAGGTGCTGTACCAGAATCTACGCGTCGCCGGGAGGCTGCTCGGCGGTTACAACGGGCCCTATGAAGGATCGACCGAAGGCGTCTGGATTGCCACTGCATATCGTGCGGTGTCGGCCCTGCTCGATTGACCACGAGACTTCGCGGCATGGAGGATGCAATGGCCAAGATACGTTCGAGTCCCGGGCTCACCTTTGACGATGTCCTGCTCGTTCCAAAGCACTCCCCGGTCCGTTCGCGCGGTGACGTCAGCACGGCGACGATGCTGACGCGGCACCTCCACATGGAGATTCCCATCATCAGCGCCAACATGGACACCGTCACTGAAGGCCGGATGGCCGTCGCCATGGCCCGTGCCGGCGGCATCGGCATCATCCACCGCTTCATGTCGGCCGAGCGCCAGGCGGAAGAAGTTCGCAAGGCCAAGCGCGCCGAAAGCCACATCGTTGAGTCGCCCCGCACCATCGTCTGCGGCGCCACATGCAAAGAAGCGCGGGCCATCATGGCCCGCTATGGCATCGGCGGTCTCGTGGTTATCGATGCAAGGGGCAAGCCTGCAGGCATCCTGACCAACCGGGATCTCCAGTTCACACCCGACGATGCTGATATCTGCACTGTGATGACACCGACTGAACGCATGGTGACTGCACCCGCAGGCGCCAGCCTAGAGGAAGCACAGCGCATCCTCCAGGAGCACAGGCTGGAGAAGCTGCCGCTGCTCGATTCGGAGGGACGCCTGGCCGGGCTGATCACGACCAAGGACATCGTGCGCTCGCTCCAGCATCCCTATGCGACCAAGGATCACAAGGGACGTCTGCGCGTCGGCGCGGCGGTCGGCGTACAGCCGGGCTTCCTAGAGCGCGCGGCCCGGCTGCTGGATGCGGGCACCGACGTATTGGTCGTCGACATCGCCCACGGTCATTCGGACAATGCGATCAGTGCGGTTCGTGAGCTGCGCCAGGCGTTCGGGCCGATCCAGATCATCGCGGGCAATGTCGCAACAGCTGAAGGCACTCGCGATCTGATCGAAGCCGGTGCGGATGCGATCAAGGTTGGCGTAGGCCCGGGTTCGATCTGCATCACCCGCATTGTGACCGGCTTTGGTGTGCCCCAGCTCACCGCTGTGATGGAAGCCGCCGAGGCTGCCGCGCCCTTCGGAGTGCCCATCATTGCAGACGGCGGGATCCGCACCTCCGGAGACGTTGCGAAGGCGCTTGCCGCCGGCGCACAGACCGTCATGATCGGCAGCCTGCTGGCAGGCACGGACGAAAGTCCCGGCGTGGTTGTGCTGCGCAACAACCGGCGAACCAAGGTCAGCCGCGGCATGGCCTCTTTGGGCGCCACCATCGACCGCCCGGATCGCAAGGGCGAAGGTGACGGGGAGGACCCGGCCTGGTCTCGCGTTGTGGCCGAGGGCGTTGAGGCGGCCGTGCCCTATCGCGGTTCGGTGGATGACTTACTGCATCAGATCGTCGGCGGCCTGCGCTCCGCGTTGAGCTATGCGGGCGCAAGCAGCATCCTGGACCTCCAGCAGAATGCCGAGTTCATTCAGATCACCCAGGCCGGCGTGGCCGAAAGCCACCCACATGACGTCGAGGTAATATAAGGGTCCCCGGACCTCCGGGGATTTCAAAGTCCTCGGAGATTTGGGCCCCCAACCAGCCTATGGAACACTACACTCCAGCACTGCTCGAAGACATCAAACGCACTGCGGATCTGTGCGTTAAGTGCAATATCTGCACCAGCGCGTGTCCGGTCGTGCCCGTGACGAATCTCTTCCCGGGGCCCAAATACGTGGGTCCCCAGGCGCAGAGATTCCGCGATCCGGGCGCGCCGTCGCCCGATGCGTCCCTGGACTACTGCTCCGGCTGCGGCATCTGTACGCTGGTCTGCCCTCACGGCGTTCATGTCATGGAAATCAACACCGCCGCGAAGGCCGAGCTTCGCAAGGAGCAGTTCCGCCGGAATCCGCTCAACGTCAAATGGTGGCGCAACACCGCCTTCGGCTACAACGAGGTGCTGGGCGAGGTCGGCGGCTGGGTCGCACCGCTGGCCAATGCGGTGCTGAAGTTCAGGCCGGCGCGCATCCTCATGGAGAAAGCTATAGCCATCGACCGGGACGCGCCCTTCCCCACCTTCCACTTCAGGAAATTCCGCACCTGGTTCTTCAGTCGTCCCAACGTGCGGGGCGATTCGACGGGCCAAAGGGCTGGAGTGTTGGACACATCTAAGCCCAAGGTCGCCTACTTCCACGGCTGCGCGACACAGCATTACGAGGCCGATGTCGGAAAGGCTATCGTCGCTGTATTGGAGCATAATGGGTTCGAGGTGATCCTGCCACCACAGAACTGCTGTGGCCTCCCCATGCAGTCCAACGGCAATTTCGCCGAGGCGCGGCGCTATGCGCTGGCCAACCTGGCCAAGCTGGCGCCCTACGCGGGACAGGGCATCCCCATTGTGGTGGGAGGAACCAGCTGCGGACTCGAGCTCAAGACCGACTATCGGGAACTGCTCGGCATCCACACGCCGCAGGCGACGCTGGTGGCCGAACACGTCTACGACATCAACGAATTCCTTTGGTTGCAGCACGAGGCCGGCAGGCTCAAAACCGATTTCAAGCCGCAAGATAACCGCTACATGCCCTATCACACCTCATGCCACCAGAAGCTGCACCGCATCGGCCGTCCTGCACTGGACCTGCTCGCCCTCGTGCCGGGGCTGCGTGTGGAGGAGATGGGCATCGACTGTTGTGGCATTACCGGCACCTACGGCTACAAGCACGAGAAGCACGCCATCGCCCAGGCCGTCGGCAAGCCTCTGTTCGACAAGCTGAAAGCCTCCGGCGCGTCCACCGCCATCTGTGACAACGAAACCTGCCGCTGGAACATCGCCAGCAGTTCCGGCCTGCGCGTGGTGCACACCGTGCAGGTGCTGGCCGAGGCATATGGCCTGAGCTGGTCCTGAGCACTGCCCCGCACCCTGAGCGGAGGGCGGCAGCCCGTAGTCGAAGGGTACCAATAGGAGACACGGACTCCAGTGAATATCCTTATCATCGGTGCGGGCGCAGTCGGCTCCTTCATCGGCGCGCGGCTGGCCCTGGCGGGAAACCGCGTAACACTGGTGGGGCGCCCCTTCGTCGTGGAGGTTGCGCAAAGGGCGGGCATTCGCCTGGTTGAACCCGGGGGCGAGCGACAAACGCCGCCGCTGCCCGCGTTCACGACCCTTGCCGAGGCATTCGCAGCCTCGCAGGTCGATCTCGCGATCCTGACCGTCAAGGCCTTCGACACGGCGGCCGTCATCGACGAGCTCCGCGCTGCAGCTCCCGCGCTGCCGCCCTTGCTCAGCCTGCAGAACGGCGTCGGGAACGAAGAGTGCCTGGCACAGGCATTCGGCCCAAACCGGATTATCGCCGGCGCCATTGACACGCCCCTCTCCCTGGAGGCGCAGGGTGTCGTAAGGGTGCACCGCGCGCGTTATCGCGCCGGCCTTGCGCCGGTCGGGCCCGGTGCGCCAGTCGCCGAGACGGCAGCGCTCCTCACCGCGGCCGGTCTGTCCGTCGACCGCTTCGACGACCACCGGCGCCTCAAATGGTCCAAGCTGCTGCTCAACCTGCCCGCCAACGCTGCGTGTGCGATCCTGGATTGGACGCCGGTCCAGATCATGTCCAACCGCGGGACCGCCCGGCTGGAGGCGCGTGCCTGGCAGGAAGCCTTCCGGGTGATGGATGCCCTGCGCATCCGACCCGTGCACCTGGCGGCGTATCCGCTCCCTCTCCTGGCCCCTCTTATTCCTCTGCTCCCGCCACCCTGGCTGGCACGCGGCCTCGCAGCCACCGTCTCGGGCGGCCGCGGCAGCAAGATGCCTTCGCTGCACGTCGCACTCTCGGCAGGCAAACGCTCCGAAGTGCCATGGCTCAACGGCGCGGTCGCACAAGCCGGGGCAAAAGCCGGCATCCCCACGCCCGTTAACGATGTCCTTACATCAGTGTTGAATGCCCTCACAAGAACTCCTGACGACTGGAATGCCTGGAGGAATCAGCCAGAGAGATTGACACATATATTTAGATAGTCCACAGATACTTCTTCAAAATACGTTGATACAATCGAGAGATTTCGGTGTATAATGGCTTGGTCTCCTGAATTGCACCCATCATCGCCGTGAGAGGAGCAGCCACATGCCATCCATTGCCGTCACGTCGCGTATCCGTGTCGCCGCCGTCCTGTTCATTCTCCTCCTCGCCATCGCTCCGGCCACTGCATGCAAGGATGTTGCCGCATCCCTTCCCCAGGACATCCCGCCCCAGGTGCGCATCAGCCAGGTCTACATGGGTGCGGTAGATGAAAGCTCAACCTATGAGTGTAACTTTGTTGAGTTATTCAACGCCAGCGCGGATTCCGTGACAATGACAGGTTGGTCCCTACAATCTGCTACCAGCCCTGGCACCTTCAAAGTGACCAATCTACCATCGCTTACCATCGAGGCATACCGCTATCTGCTGGTGCGCGGCGTTTGCTGGGTGGAACCCCAGACATTCCCAGACTATGATGTCGCGGGCAGAGGACTCACGGCGGGACCCAGCATAGGGAGAGTAGCGCTGGTGGCGAACCAGGTCGCGATTGTCAACAACACCGATGCGGACATCGTCGATTATGTCGGGTATGGCAGCAATGACAGCATCGACTATGAAGGATCCGGTCCGGCGCCCGCAACTAGCTATACCACGGCCGCAGCACGCAAGGATGGGGGCTGCAAGGACACGAATGATAATGCCGCCGACTTCGAGATCATCGCACCTTCACCCCGCAACAGTTCCTTCCCGGCGCACACTTGCCCCGAGCCCGAGCCTGATGCCTGTGGCGACCCTGCGAATCGCATCCATGCCATCCAGGGCTCCGCAGCCGGCAGCCCTTCGGCCGGTTTGACTCGCACGGTCGAGGGCATCGTCGTGGGCGACTTCCAGGGCGCGTCCGGGCTCTCCGGCTTCTTCGTTCAAGAAGAAGTGGATGACATCGATGCTGATCCATCGACTTCCGAGGCGCTCTTCGTGGCTGAAGGGCCATCATCGACCCTGGACGTCGCTGCGGGCGATCTCGTCCGCGTCACGGGCGTTGTGGCGGAGGTCGATGGACTGACGACGCTAGGGGAGGTCACATCGCTCAAAGCATGTGGGTCGACGGATCTGCCCCCTGCAACTGACGTCACCTTGCCTTCGCCAACCACGGCCACCTGGGAGCAATGCGAGGGCATGCTGGTTACCATCCCCCGTCCGCTTACCGTATCGGAGACCGGTGAGCTCGCTCAGTTCGGCCAGGTCCGACTGGTCCAGGGGGATCGACCCTGGCACTTCACCGAGCTGAACGACCCCGATGCCTCCGGCTTCGCCGCGTTTCGGCAGGAGGTGGCTCTGCGCAGCATCACGCTCGACGATGGCAGCCTGCTCGAACACCCCGACCCCATCATGCACCCCCATCCCGGCCTTTCTGCATCCCACACGCTGCGCGCCGGCGACACCTTGCCCGCAGGCCTGACCGGTGTAGTCGACCAGTTCGCGGAGGGCTACCGGATCCAGCCGCTCGGCCCGGTGGGCTTCACACCTTCCAACCCGCGGCAGGAGACAAATCCCGTGCTCTCCGGTGCAAACATACGCGTGGCAGGCGCTAACCTCGGCAACTACTTCAATGGCGATGAGAGCGGCGGCTTCTCCGGCTCGCCTGGCGCAAGCACTGCTGCGGAGTTCACGCGGCAGCGCGATAAGTTGATCGCTGCGCTGTTGGCGCTGGATGCCGACATCCTGGGGGTCACCCGCATCGAGAACGATCCCTACGGCGATGCAAGCGCGCTGGCCGACCTGGTCCGCGGGCTGAATGCGGCATCCGAGCCGGACGCCTTCGCGGCCATCGATCCCGGCACAGGCATCACTTGGGGCGGCGCCGCCACAACCGTGGGGATCATCTACCGGTCCGACCGGGTGGTCCCCATTGCCGCACCCCAGAAACCCACCACAGATGCGTTCGCAGAGCCCTCGCTTGCCGGCTATGTGCCCATGGCTCAAACCTTCGAAGAGGCCAACTGGGGCGAACGCTTCACCGTGGTGGTCTCTGATCTCCCAGCACGCGATAATTGCCCATCAGATGGTCCAGACGCAGACCAGGGCGACGGCCAGGGCTGCTGGAATGCCCTGCGCACGGAGGCTGCCGCGGCCTTGGTGACCTGGCTGGACAGTGACCCCACGGGGAGCCGGGACCCTGACTTCTTGTGGATCGGCGATGCCAATGCGTTCGCCCACGAGGATCCTATCGTGACGATAGTCTCCGGCGGCTACACGGACCTGATCTCAACCGCAGCGGGTCACGCGTACACGGTCGTGTGGGATGGCCTTTCCGGCGCCAGTGACCGCGCGCTCGCCAGCACCGCGCTGGTGCCCCAGGTGACCGGCGTTGAACCGTGGCACAACAATGCGGATGAGCCCGCCGCGCTGGACTACAACGAGGAGGACAAGACCGAATCGCAGCGGATAAGCCTCTACGACACCAACCCCTACCGCGCGGCCAGTCACGATCCCGTCCTCGTCGGGCTGCGCCTCGTTCCCGATCTGAGCGACCTGGAGGGCAGCTACGGACTGGCCTGGCACACGGGTCAGGGCGACCTGCGCCTGGGGACGCTCTGGGGCAGCCAGGGTGAGGATGGTCCCGATTCCAACGATGGAGTGGTGCTCGGGGAGAGCAGTTGGAGCGACGGAGATGGCGAGGTGTCGGTCACGGTAACCGGCGCCTCAGGCCAGTACGCGTGTCTCCACGCCTGGCTCGACTACACCGGCTCGGAGCCGCCGGAGGGTTTGGTCCACGCGCCCGATGGACTTTGGAGCCCGGACGAAGAGGTGATCTCCGGGTTACCCCTGCTTTCCGGCACGGATCAGCTCGTAACATTTGCGATCCCTTCCGGCGCAATCGACGTTGCTGCGGCATACAACATGCGCTTCCGGCTCGTTCCCGCACCAGACCCATCGGCGCCTGCATGCACCTCGCCATCGCAGCTCCTGGCCACTGATGAACCGTTAAAGCCGACCGGCCGTGCGGACGGCGGCGAGGTCGAGGACCACACGTTCAAGGCGGGCCCGCTGGCCGTGCGCATTGCCGCGCTCGACGCGATCCCTACGCCAGGAGGCATCCTCATCACCTGGGAAACCGTCTCCGAACACGACAACGCCGGCTTCAACCTCTACCGCGCGGCGGCGTCCGGAGGCCCGTGGAAGAAGCTCAATGAGACCCTGATTCCTGCCGCTTCGCCCGGCTCGAGCGAGGGCCACGCCTACCGGTGGCTCGACTCCAGCGCCGATCCTGTCATGATGCATTATTACCTGCTTGAAGATGTGGCACTGGATGGAAGCCGCACGCGCCATACGCCGGTCGAGGTCATCCCTGCCCGGCCCAATGCAGTGCGCCTCAGCACCCTCTCCGGCACGTCCATCCTTCCCCTTGTTCTGACGGCCCTGGTCATCCTGAGCATTCTTGGCGGGCTCCCGCCCGCACTCTGGGCAATACACGATCGAAGAATGCATGGCCACAGGCATCCTGGGCGGGACGCAGTCGAAGGACGAGAACACCTGGCCGCGCGCCTTCGGAAGATGCCTCACAGATGATCGCAGCATCCTACGAGTAGGCACGCCGCCGTCCCACCGCGCGAAAGCGCCGGAACCTTGCGGCCCCGGCGCTTTCGCCATCCCTCTTGCCCCTAAGGTCTCGTCCTCGCCCGCGGCGTGGGCGAGACCCGGATTCCGCGCTTCAACGCGGGCAATGGCGCCGTGTTCTCCTTCCCCGGCGTCGGCGTCCAACCGGCATGCCACTCGTCATCCTCGCCCCGGCTGGTGCTCTCATCCGGCCCCAGTTCTTCGTACACCACCCAGTCGACCACCTCGCCCTCTGCATCGAGCAGCCGCACCGTCGCAGTGAGGTCGTCGAGCAGGAGCCGCGTATCCCGCTGGTAGAGCACTACATACCCGCCCGCCGGGATGACCGTCCGCCTGGTGAAGCCGTACTTCTGGGCCACTGGCTTGCCAGGAGTTTGCACCGTGACGGACCAGCCCGACAGATCCACTGCGCGTCGGGTCGGATTGTGGAGCTCGATCCACTCGTCCTGCGCGTTCGCACCACCTCGCCCATCCCAGTTGACTGCCTTCGGGTAAGGCAGGATCTCGTTCAGCCTGACCGTCACCGGCGCCGGAGACGCTGTGGCTGTCGGCGTCTGGGTGATGGGCGCCGTACCACCCGCCTCCGTTGGCGTCGCCGTCGGGGTTTCTGTCGCGGTCGCTGTCGCTGTGGCCGTCTCCGTTGGGGTTGCAGTCGGAGTCTCTGTCGCGGTCGCCGTCGCGGTTGGCGTCGCCGCTGAGGTCTCCGTCGCAGTCGCCGTAGCGGTAGCGGTAGGTGTCTCCGTCGGCGTCTCCGTGGCTGTGGCGGTTGCCGTAGCCGTTGGCGTGTGCGTCGCAGTCGCCGTAGCCGTTGGCGTTTCCGTTGCCGTTGCGGTGACAGGTGGCGTCGATGTAAAGGTCGACGTGGGGCCAGCCGTCGGGGAGGCCGTTGCCGTCGACGTCGCCGTCGGCGTGTGGGTAGCCGTCGCAGTCGCGGTCGGCGTCGACGTAAAGACCGATGTCGGCGTTGCAGTCGCGGTGGCGGTCGCAGTCGCGGTGGCGGTCGCAGTTGCGGTGGCGGTCGCAGTTGCGGTCGCTGTCCGCGTCGGCGTTGCCGTAGCCGGTGGCGGCGGTGGAACGATGATCTTCTGCCACCAGAAGCGCGCGGTTGCGCCTCCCGTGCGCTCGTAGTATTCCACCACGATGGTTGAGATGCCGCCCAAATTCACATCGACCGAATAGGGTGTAGAGCCGCTCTGATCGACCCACCGGTCCAGCTCCAGCCGGCCATCAACATACACCCGCATGCCATCATCGCTCTGGCTGAAGAGCCGGTACACGCCGTTCGGGAACTCCAGCTGCCGGGTCCAGCGCACCGAGTAATTGTCTGCCGGCACTCCCGCCGCAGGAGATCCCGTACCCCAGGCAAAATCGATCATGCGATCGTTGCGAGTCAGCACAGGCGTGCCCGACAGATCCCTGTTGCTCCAGTACTCGCCCTTCCAATCCGGATAGCTGATCTGCCCGGTCCGCTCCCAACGCAGGGCAATCCGGGCCAGGCCTGTGCGCTCGTAGTATTCCACGCGGATCTGGTGCTTGCCACGGGCCAGGGGATAGTTCACACTGACCTCGCGGGCGCTACTGTCGCGCCATTCATCAATGATGAGCTGGCCATCCACCCAAAGCCGCGCACCATCATCCATGCTCAGAGTGAACCGGTAGGTCCCTTCAACGAAGTCCAGCGTGCGCGTCCAGCGGGCCGAGAAACCATCGGCTGTCACCTGGCTGACCGGCGCGCCAAGTCCCCAGCTGAAGTCGACCGCCGGATCGTTGCGAACGACGTTCGGAATCCCGGCCAGGCTGAGATTGGCCCAATACTCCCCGCGCCACTCCGTGATCACGGGCGTCGCGGTCGGCGGGACAGCAGTCGGGGGGATTGCAGTCGGAGGCACGCGCGTCGCAGTCGGCGGAATCCGCGTCGCCGTAGGCCGCGGTACGACCTGGGTCGGCACGACGTGGGTCGGCACGACCCTCGTTGGCTGCACGAGCGTCGGAAGGGCAGTGGCGGTCGGCTGCACGGTAGGTGTCGCAATGGGCGTCGGTGTTGCCGGAGTGAGGATGCGGAACTCCGCGTTCGCGCGCTGCCCCGTAGATGGATCGATCACGGTCACCAGCGTACGAGGCGCGAGGGCCCAACGCGGATCATAAGGATAAGTAAAGCGAATGACGAAGTCGCCCTGGTCAGTGACGATTGCGGACGCCTGGCCCAGACCGGGCGTCTGTCCCGTCTCGACGTCCTCAAGGCGCACGAAAACCGCGTTGCCAGGCTGCCAATTGCGGCCCGTCACGGTGATACGAGTACCTGATCCGCCGGACACCGGCGCGATCTCGACGAACGGCTCCCCGACAATGACAGGCGCGGTCGCGGTGGGAGTCCCGCGCCCCGCCTGCACCGGCACTAATCGCGGCAGAAGGCCACAACTGCCGGCTGCAACTGCCACGCCTGCAAGCGTCGCAACAAGCAAAGCGATCCCACCGAGCTTGCTCAGCCTCCCCCGCATATCCGGATCTGAAAATACTCTAAACATGATCCCTCCACCCCACCCGGGCGCCTAAAACTGCTCCAATAAATCCTTGGGACACTATCTCATAGACGCTCTCCAGGTTCCAGGGTTCCCCTTGAATCCACTCGATCCCCGCTATCATCAAACTACTATCGCGTCATGGCTTTTTCGCCGCTGTGAACACATTGCGCCCGCGCGCAGCACCCTGCTCCACCAGTAGCCGGGGTGCGCCACCGATCAGACACTCGCGGCCGTTCAGGCATGTTGCGCCGGGCAGGTCGAGCACGTATACCCCGCCTTGCGCCCGAATCCGTTGTGTCTCCCCGCGTTCGTTGACGAGCAGCGCTTCGGAGGCCACCGCGCGCACCGAGGCTCGCGCGCGCGATAGCCCCGTGGTCCAGACCACCGTGGTTGTCGCGCTCCCCCGGTCGAACGTCACCGCATTGATCGTGCCCGACTGCTCGCGCCGCGCACTGCGAAAGTCGCGCAGGTAGGTTGTCACGACCTGGAACGCAGTGAACGCGGGCCGCCGGGAGTCGTCGCCGCGCAGAAGGCCGTAGGGCTCGATCGACTCAGGGTGGCCGGCCGAGTTGCGCAGCTTGTAAAACTCCACCCGGTTTGCGCCCGCGGCAAACGCCAGGCTGAACTCCTGGATCACGAAAGCGGCCTGCTCCTCGAGAGACACGCGATACCTCGGCCTGGACCATGGCAGCTCCAGCTTGTCCTCCGATGGCGGCGCATTGGTCTCATTGATCCACAGCTCTTTGTCCTTGATCCCATGCTTCTTCAGGCTGAGCTGTGCCTCGCCAAGCACCTTCGGCGTCTGCAGCGGCTTGAAGTAAAGGTGATAGACCAGCCCATCGAAATAGTACCCGTGCTCGGCTGCCTGGGGCTCTGCCACCAGTACATCCAACAGGCGATCCAGGTACTGCCGCCTGCCATGCGACCAATCCCAGAAGTACGTCAACCCCGCCATGTAGACCGACTGCCCGGACTGTCCATCGTTGATCGCCAGGTATGCGGTCTTGAGCAGCCTGGCATAGTCCTCCACGCTGCCCGCCCAAGTCTGGCCCGGGTGGCCGGCCTCCCACACATCCGGCTCGTTCCAGATGATCCATTGGTGGATGCGCCCTCGATAGTGCTGTGCCATCCGCCTGGTGAAGGCAGCCCACGCGTCCATGTTGGGCACGGCCCTCGCGCCATCGGCCGGATTAACCGCGGCCCACTTCGGGGTGCCGATCATGATCGCAACGACCTCTCGCCCCGCGGCCAGCTCAGCTTCCACATAGGGGTCGGGCACGTTCGCGGGCTTCCAGTCTGCGGGCCCGTCGGGCTGGATCACGTCCCACCGAAGGATAATGCGACTGTAGCCAACGCCGGCCTCCGTCGCAGCATCCGCGTTGACGAACGCCTCCACGACCCCAAAGCGCGGGTCGGGCGCAGGCGTGTCGGCAGAAGCAGGTGAAGCCGGACCCAGAAGCAGGCCAAGGATGCAAAAAAGCCGCAGCGCGAGGAAGAGGCCCTTGAAAGCATCGGCGTCTTTGCGTTTCTTGTGGTGAGCGTGCATCATCATCAAAACTCAAACCGCTTGAACGCTTCGGCAGCAGCGTACCCCGGCTTCTCGCCAGCCTCACGCGCTCGCTGGCGCACACGCTCGGCCAGCTTCTCCGGATCTGTCCCCACCTGGCTGACGTGCCGCATCAGCGCCGCAATACGCTGTTCCAGGAAGGAGCTGATATCCTCCCAGTAGTCTGGCTGATCCGTCCAAAACAGATAGACCTGCCGCACCCGCCACGGCTCCACCCCCTCAACTAGCTGCTCCGGAAAGATGTACCACTCCCGCGCCGACCATACTGCGTCCAACGCCGCCTGTCCTGCCGCGCGGTGATCAGGATGGAGCTGATAGGGCCGCCACGGGTCGATGGTCACGACAATGTGCGGGCGCAGCCGGCGCACCAGCGCTGCCAGCTCGCGGCGCAGATCAAGGGTGTTCTCAAGCAGTCCATCCGGCCGGCGCAGAAAGATCACATCGCGCACACCCAGATCCGCAGCCGCAGCGCGCTGTTCGCCCTCACGCCGTGCGGCGAGCTGCCCCGGACGCAGGTCGGGGTCGTGGCTGCCCTTGTCACCGCTGGTGATCAGGACATATGTGATGTGGCGCCCTGCCTGGGCCCACTTAAGTACGGCTCCTGCACACCCGAATTCGGGGTCATCGGGATGTGCGGCGATGACCATGACGCGTTGAAGCTCGGACGAGGGTTCCGTCATGCTTGCTGGCCTCTCATACCTCAAGATTCCACTACGTGAATGCCCACAACGTGGGGCTGCTGGCGAGGATAGCACCGGCCGCGAGATGTGTCAACGCATGTTATAATGCCCGCATGGACGATCGCACCCTCCGCAAAGCCCTGCGCCTGTCGATACACCCGGTGACACTCGTCGCAATCGGCCTTCTGCTCATCAACGATCACCTGTTGCGCCGCATCTGGCCGTCCGCGCTCACCGGCAAGCTGGGAGATTTCGCCTGGCTGTTCTTCATTCCCCTCCTGTTGGCCGTGCTCGTGGCCCTGGTGCTGCCCGGCCGCGGCCCACGGCGTGCTGCAGCGGTGGGATGGCTGGCCTTCGGTTCAGTGGCCGTCGTATTCGTGGCTGCCAAGACCGTACCGGTCGCGCATGAAACCATCGTCGCACTGGCAGAGCGCGTGCTCGGGTTCACCGTCGGCTGGCGCCGCGATCCTACCGACCTTGTCGGGCTGATCGCCCTGGTTGCCAGCGCTGCGCTGTGGGCCCGAACCCCGGAGCCGGCTTGCGGCCGGATTGAATTGGCCGCGCCCGGCTGGGCTGCGCTGATCATGGCCGCTCTGCTGACCGTTGCCAACGCACCTGCACCCGATCCCGGCATCTACTGCCTGGAGGAACGCGACGGCGAGGTGTTGGCCTTCGCAGGATACACCAGCTACCGCAGCACAGACGGCGGACTGACCTGGGAAAGATCAGATGCGCCGCCCGGCAGCTGCCCAAGCCTGGGTCAGGTCCCGTCCGGCGCACCGGTCACCGCGCTGAATCCGAACAACGATCAGCGCCGCTATCGGTTCGAGCCCGGCCTGAGCATCGAGTTTTCGGACGATGGCGGCGCGACCTGGCGCACGGTCTACCATGTCGAAAACACGAGCGAGGCGGTAGCAGCTGCCACCCAACAGCGATTGACTTCTTCGGCCGAGCTGCGCCCCACCCCCATCGATGCAAGGATCGACCGGCGCACCGGAAACGCGGTCTTTGCCATGGGCCACGCAGGAGTGCTTGTGTATGACTCCAGTGGCGTCTGGCAGGAGATCCCCGTCGGCAACTACAGTCCGGTCACGGTCAGCGGTGCATTCGATTTCTTCCAACTGCTCGTCGGAGATATCCTGCTGGCGGTTGGGCTCGCCCTGTTGGGCTTCAACGTTCTGGCGAGCCGCGCCATCGTGCGGGGCAGAACGGCCTGGATCATCGCGCTCATAGTCGCGGGGGGCATCTGGGCGGCCGTGGCGTTCGTGTTCCCCCCTGCGCTGACCTATGGCTACGGCTCGTTTATAACCTACGCTGCGATGCTGGTGCTCGGCCTCATCCTGCTGATTGCGACGGCCATCGCCCTGGTGAAGTTGCTGCAGGAAGGCGCTGCCAGGGTCTGGCGCCCCCTGCTGATCTGCCTTGCCGGAGGAGTCCTATTCCTCTTGCCCTATGCCCTGTGGGCAGCCGATACGCTGCCGCGCTACACGCTGGCGGCCGCCTTCGGGACGCTGCTCGGCGTCGCGGCCATCGCCGGAGGCAGCAGGTGGGCGCTTCGAAACCACAGCGCAGCGCGATGACCGTCTGCAGACTCGGTCCAATGCCTGATTGCCAGCAGGCACTCGCACAGTCACATCGTCCTTGAGGATATACATCATGCGTAACCCGCTCGTTCCCAGGCCATCCACCCGGGCGTTCATTCGCGAGGCCCGGCGCACGCAAAACTATTCCCTCTTCGATTTACTCCACGGCTACATCTATGCGCGTTGGCCGTACCTCTATATCGGCATCGGCACGGGCGAACATCCCCTGGCCAAAAAGGCCAAGCCTCTCATCGCCTGGATCGATGGCCTGATCCATAGGCAGGGCGCGCGGAAGGCTGCAACGGGGGCAGTTCAGGACACCGGCTTTGCAGACACCTATCATGGTAAGGTGGTGACGCTGGAGGCTGCGACGCAGCTCGTCCGGGTGGGCCGCGATGTTGACCTCGGCGACCTGGAACAGATCATCCCCTACGCGCTGGCACGAGACATCATTCTCCAACATCCCGACCACATCGTCGCCATGCAATGTCCTTGCCGGACTGCGCGGCAATCACCGTGCCGGCCGTTGGAAGTGTGCCTGATCGTCGGGGAGCCATTCGCGAGCTTCGTCACCGAACACAATCCCAGTCGTTCGCGCAGGATCGACGGGGATGAGGCGGCGAGAATCCTGCAGGAAGAACACGATCGTGGCCATGTCCACCACGCGTTCTTCAAGGATGCGATGCTGGGGCGCTTTTACGCCATCTGCAATTGCTGTGAATGCTGCTGCGGTGCAATGCACGCGCACTTCAATGGTGTGCCGATGTTGGCATCATCCGGATATGTCTGCCACGCGGATGCTGCCCTGTGCATCGGCTGCGGAGAGTGCGTTAGCTCGTGTCAGTTCCGCGCCTTGAGCCTGGTCGATGGAGGGGCACAAATAGACTGGGATGCGTGCATGGGCTGCGGCGTGTGCGTCGACGTATGCGCCCTGGGCGCATTGACCCTCGCGCGCGATGAGCGCAAGGGCATGCCATTGGAGATGCGCGAGCTACTGGCGGAGAGCCGGTGAAATGAGCCGCCCCGATATGCCGCCCCTGCTGATGACATCCGAGACCGGCTCATTCGCGCACAACACGCTCAGGGTACGCGTGCCCGCCATCCTGAGAGACATGATTGCAGCCAATGACTTCCCGCCGGAAGTCATCGATGCGCTGGAAGCCCTTCATGCCGAACTCACCGAAGGCCACATCCGCCCGCTGCGGGAAAAATCCGCAGATGCGCTCGACTGGAATGCTCGCTCCGCACCCTACTTTGGCTGCACATGGCTCGAGGTCCCGTGGTATTGGGCGGAGGCCTATTTCTACCGCCGCGTGCTCGAGGCCACCGGTTACTTCCGTCCCGGTCCGCTTCACGGATTCGATCCGTTCGCCAGTGCGAAGCGAAAAGAGTGGGCTCACGATGTAGCACCTGCCGCGGTCGGGCGTCTTCTGGCAGGCCTATCCGATAACATGGAGACCCGCTTCGAGCAGTTGCTCCATGCCAGCCTGTGGGGAAACCGGACCGACCTGAGCTACACGATAGCCGCACACCTGGGCGCCACCGCTGCGCCGGACCAGGAGCGAACGAATCTCCTGGTCGACGATTCGGCGGCGGTCTGGGCGCACATCCTGGATCACGAAGGTGGCCGCTTCGGCATCATCGCCGACAATGCAGGCACAGAGCTCCTGATGGACGCTGCGCTTGCCGATTTTCTCCTGAGCAGCGACCTTGCCTCCGAAGTTCATCTCCATCTCAAGCCTCAGCCGTTCTATGTGTCGGATGCGATGATTCCGGACCTGGCAAATGGAACCGATGCGCTCATCGAAGCGGGCGGAATGGCCGGGCGATTGGGGCGCCGGATCGACGCCCATGTCTCTGCGGGCGACCTGCGTCCGCAGACGCATGCCTTCTATTGTTCATCCCTGTTCTTCTACGAGATGCCGGCCAGCTTACGTGCAGCGCTCAGCGCACTGGACCTGGTCATCATCAAGGGCGATGCCAACTACCGGCGGCTGGTCGGCGACGCGCATTGGCCGCCCACAGCGTCCTTCATCGGAACCACGGCCCACTTCCCTGCATCTCTCGTTGCACTGCGCACCTTCAAATCAGAACTGATCGTTGGACTCGCTCCCGGCCAGGCTGAGCAGGCAGCTGAAGGGGACCCGTACTGGTTGGTGAACGGAGTTCGCGGGGTCATCCAGGCGAACCTCCAACCGAAATCCGACTTGGGATAGCAACTCACTGGCCGTGGATCCGAAACCTGCGATAATAGCGGTGTTCTGGTTGTGCGTCTGGAACGCATCAAATCGGTTAAGGAGGAACCTATGAAGAGAATCCATCTGCCGGTGGTGCTCGTACTCGTACTGGCGCTGCTGGCGGCCTGCGGCGGTGGCGGCAGCACCTCGACGGGGAGCGGGAGCACCGGCGGGAGCGGCAATGTTGACGCCGGAAAGGCGCTGTTTGCCCAACAAACAATCGGAGCCAACGCAGGCTGCATCAGCTGCCATTCGCTTGACGGTTCCAAGCTAGTCGGCCCGACTATGAAGGGCATCGGGACACGCGCTGGGAAAGAGGTCCAGGGCGAGTCGGCCGATCTGTACATCCGCAACTCCATCCTGGAACCTAACGCGCATGCACCATCGGGATATGCAGTGGGTGTGATGCCAGGCTATAAGGGCGTCGTAAGCGACGCACAGCTCAATGATTTGGTCGCCTATCTTCTGTCCCTGAAGTAGAGATCCGTTCGAAAAGCCGAGCTTCCAGAACCTGGAGCTCGGCTTTTTTGTTTCCACCAATTGAGCGTTCGGGGCCGTGCACACGCTGGGAAGGAATGGCAACGGCTTACCCTACAATCCTCACTCAGCCGAGAGACTCGCCCAGCCAGCTCAGATACTCCGGGAGGCCGTCGACGACCGGCAATGCGAGGATCTCCGGAACCTCGTCCGGATGAAGTGCGGCCACGCGCGCACACAGGCTCTGCAGCACGATCTTCCGCGTCTTGATGAGCAGCTGCACCTGGGGTTCCACGTGGAGCTCGCCCTGCCACCGATAGATTGCCGTACCGGATGGCATCACCTGCACGCAGGCAGCCAGGCGTTCTTCAACAAGCCTCCGGCCCAGCTGAACACCGGCATCAACGTCCGAAACCGCCACCAGGACCACAACGTACTCAGGATCCACGGTTCTCCTCCTGTCGACCCTCCGCTGCCGCATCCCCTACAGACGCTCGACTGTTACCGCCTTGTTCCGCTCACGCAACTTTTCGATCAACTCGTCCAGATAGATCTGTCGCATCGGCACGCCGCGCACCACATCGGCCAACTGCTGCGGGTTGATCGCATCGCCGACAATGAAATGAATCTGATCCGCGCCGAGCAGCACGCGAACCAATTGTGACGCAGCATCCTGATCATTTGGCAGGTCGTGCAGCGTTTGCACATCGCGCAGCCGGTCGACCGCCGAGCTGAGCGTCAGAATGCCTTCGGTCACCAGGTCCACGCCCTCCAGCGAGCCTACGGGTGGCAGCTTTCGCCCCTGGCCCCGGCTGGAAGGCTGCTTCCATGCCACCCGTAGCGGCTTCCCCAACACGCGGGCTGTCATCTGGGCCGTCGTTCCGCCGCAAATTACCTTCATACCCGTGGCGGACATCAACCTGTTCACCGCTTCAGCATCACGGGCCGTATCGGCAGGCGGACCCGTCAACAC
>Ga0123333_10002034_pt1 | contig 21041 bp, 28 predicted proteins | sample BioC12SIPDNA_3_FD_89957 | JGI IMG/M metagenome (GOLD analysis project Ga0123333, IMG submission 89957) | Anaerobic biogas reactor microbial communites from Washington, USA - Biogas_R2_B C12 SIP DNA | ecosystem: Engineered > Bioreactor > Anaerobic > Unclassified | place: Washington, USA... | reverse complement strand
CCGTGAGGTGGGTGAATTACTTGGCCAAAACCCCCTCAGCCTGGGTGAATTCCTTGGCCGCGGGGTGGGTGAATTACTTGGCCACAAAAGGCCTCAAGCGGGTGAATTGTCTGGCCGTCGACACGTGACCGGACCCACCATTCAGCATCAATCACATCATTCTGAACCTTGTGATGATTATCTATGGTAATGCCAAGCGCATACGTGTACACCTCACCGTACTCGATCGCTTGGCGGAAAAACACCTCTACGCATAATCCCCAGCCGTATTCATTCGAATAATCCTCGACGTAATTCACATCAAGGTAACCACTTGCGTCCTTGGCAAAGATATGACTGTAGGCGTCTCTGCCCCAATAAAAGCACCAGGCTTCACTGTCAATGGGCTCGAAACCCGTATTGCGAACAGAGAACTCTTCGTACCGGGCAGCGGATCCATCTGATCTCAAGAATACATCATCTCTCAAACTCGAATATTCGTAGCTGACTGCGCCAGCAAGACTTGCTCTCTCCGATATGCCTTCAGTGATGACGCAAGAGCCACCGCGAATTTGCGCTTCATCCAACGAATCGGCAGCAGAACCAAAAGTTATCGTGGTCAACAAGAACAAAAACATGCTGGTCAGTTTGAAGCACTTCATCTACTAACTCCTTTTGTGCTCCCTCAAACCAAACGCCACAGCCACCACCCATCCAACCTGGGCGGCGCTGTGGCGCGTGTGCACGTATGGACTTGACGCGATCGGGGCATGGGTTTCTGCGCTTTCGGCGAGACAGTTCTGGCGAACAGGGCACCGCAGAATTCCAACGAACGATTATTTCAAATTCAGTATGATAGCAACATTCACATGCCGCAAGAAAACCGCTATCTTCATCATACGCTTCCCGCTACTGATGGTAGTATAACGCACCATAACCCATTGTCAAATGCAAATCATGCCAAAGCATCGTTCGTCGGGAAACGCAGGCGATGGCGCTGATACGCATCTCGCGACACGTCATACACCGGCAGCAGCGCCTGGTAGGGCATCGATGACCGGATGGGCGGGTGGGCTGGTCTGCCAGTGACTTGCACGCGTCGTGTCATGCCGTGCCGTGTCACGCTCCTACTCGCAGCCCTGTTGCAGAACCTCTGAGGATGAGCCGGGGCGCGTCTGGGGAAGCGCTCGTGAGTCACACCCTGGGTATCGTGCCACGAACTCCTCCAGCGCCTGATCCGCCAGCACGGTCATCGGCGCGCCGGTCTCCAGGCTGAGGCGGCGCAAGGCCCGTGTGTGCTTGCTGTGTATCTTGGGTTGATATAGCCGCTCATCGTCGTGACGGGGGATGCGTTCCGGGGTCATGTGGGGGAGTATATCACACCCCGACATAGACGGTCACCACCGCCAGGATGCGCAGCCCTCACTGGCCCCCGTTCCTGCCCTGCTCTCCGCGCAGCTCCCCCCACGCCTGGCGGTACGACAGCCCCTTGACCTCGGCATACAACGAGACGGCGTCGCCGCCACGGTACTCGTGGAAGCAGAACCACCTCCCCCCTTTGCCAGAATGGCGACCGACGGCGAAGGAGTGCTACGCCTCGGGGTGCAAGGGGCACGGCCCCACGTAATAGCTGCCCCGTTTCTCCAGCCGCGTGAACCGGCTGGCCACCGCCACGATGTCCAAGCCCAGCTTGGGAGCGGGGCTCTCGGCAGTCCACGCCTCCAGGGCCCTTCCGCCGCTGCTCGTCGCGGACTGGCGCCGTCCCGCCCGTGGCCCCTGGGCCCCCCGCGCCACCCAGGCCGCCTGGCCAGGCCGGTGTTAGGCGCCCTAGCGCCCCTGGTCGTCCCTCCTGCGGAGCACGTGGCGGCTGTCGAACATCTTGGCGCGCTGGCCGGAGGCGGGCGCGGGGTCGGGCTGGGCGGGCCCCGCGCCATCGGCATAGGCGCGGTCGCGCAGCGCGTCGTGGAGCCGGCCGCCCTGCCCGCGCATGATCTCGTGGCCGGGCCGCAGCTCCGCCGTCGGGTTGATGGTCACGGCGTGGCACTGGCGCACGGCGATGGCGATGATCCCGTTATACATCTCCAGGTGCCCGGCGCCCGCGGCCTCCACGATCATGCCGATGGCCTCCTTCGCCACGTCCGGCAGCCCTTTCCAGACGGAGGCGGTGACCGGGTTCTTCAGGGGCTCTCTAGTCTCTTCCATATTTCTCCCTCCAGCTCGTGCCGGTCAAGACCAGTTCGGGCACCGTCGGCACGAGCATGAGGCCCGGCGCCAGTTGTATGTGGATCCCCGCAAAGAGCAGACAGCACAAGCCCAGCACCCCCCACCTCAGCACGGTGAGAACGCACCCTGTCGTGGCCAGGTGGTCATTACGGGGCGCGGGGGCCTGGGTGAGGACGTTGGCCGGCGCGTCATTCATCCCCGTCCAGCTCCTTCCCTCGCCGCAGGGAGGTACGCGGCGAGATCTCCACGGCCCGCCCGTCGCGCACGGTGATCTCGATGGTGCCGTGGTGGAGGACCGAGAGGGCCACCTGGGCCTGCGGCTCGTCCAGCAGCGCCTCGATGGAGGCGCGCAGACGCGCCACGCTGGCCCGTTGCAGGCTCGATAGCGCCATGTTCACGCGGCCGGCCTTCTGCTCGCCCTCGGGCCGCACGCCCATCATCCTCAGACCTGTTTCGTCGCTCATGCACCACTCCTCTACTTGTCTCCGGCGAACTGGACACTACTTGAGTCCAGCGCACCAGACGCTATTTATGTCCGGCGCACCGGACATTATTCGTGTCCGGCGACCTCTTTGACGATCCGCACGAACTTGTCCTGGGTCGGCTTCCAGGTGAGCAGCGCGGCCCGTTCGATGCTGGCCTGGCGCATCTCCGCCAGCGCGGCCGGGTTCGCCTTGGCCCAGAGGACCTGCTTGACGATCTCCTCCGCCGTGACCAGGTGAAGCGTCGCCCCGGTCTGCCAGGTGTCGGTGCTCGCCGGCTTCATCCACCGCGGCGCCTCCCCCAGGATCTCCCGCCGGGTGAACTGGTCATCGGTGACGAACAGGGGCAGGCCGCAGCGCGCCGCCTCCACCGCCGGCAGGCCGAAGCCCTGCACGGAGCTGGCGTCCATGTAGATGTCGCCCAGGTTCAGCCGGTCAATGAAGCTCAGGTTCTCCATGGCGATCCCCCGCCTGAGGTTGGGGTTGGTGGACGCCTCGGCCAGCTGCTGGCGGCGGTGCAAGGGGACGCCGTGGGTCTGGTCCAGCTTGGACGGCGGGAAGAGCACGATGTTCTGCTTGAAGTCGTCGCCGGTGTGGCCGAACACCCCGGCCCGGCGGGCCAGCGGCTCCAGGTCCCAGCCTTGCATGTTCTGGATGCCGTATTCATCGCTGGGGTCACAGTGCAGATAGAACAGCACGTCGGTGTGCCCCAGCTCCTTCAGGATGGCCGCGGCCTTGATGTACTCGGGCTGGCGGCTGGTCCGCTTGTTGCGCGCCACGTTGATCACCACGAAGCGGTCGTCCCACCCCACCAGCTCGCGCAGGCGGGCCCGCTCCGCGTCGGGATAGGGGCGGAATGGGCCGTGATTCGAGCCGTGATAGGCCCAGTCCACGGTCAGCTCGCCGCCCGATTCCTCCTGCACCTGGTCGGCCTGGCACTGGGTGTAGACCACCACCCGGCCCCCCGTCGACTGCACCGTGCGGATCACTTCCAGGTATGGCTCGGCGATGGGATAGCCCTCGATGGGCATGTACATCACGATGGGGCAAGGCGGTCGAAAGCCCTGGACCTTCACCGAGGCGCCAAAGCCAGGGATGAGCGCTTGCAGCCGCGTCCACTGGGTCGAGGGGTCGGCCAGGGAGAAGAACACCTCCGGCGCCCGCTCCTGGATGAACGAGCGCAGCTTCTGGAGGCCGAAATAGTCGTGCGGGCAGACGGGCTCCACATAGTAGGGGAACTCGCCCGGGGTGGAGCCGCGGAACTCCCACGTCCCCAGCACGGAGAGGTCAAAGAGCGCCTGGTGAAAGCCCTGGCAGAGCTGCTTGAGCACCGTGCCGAAGCCTGTGGTCAGCCGCGGGTGATCCGACATGGCCAGCATCCGCAGGGGGTGGATCGCCCAGTCGCGGGGGGCCGGGTTCAGCTCGGCCAGGCCCGCCCGGATGATCTCCTCCTCCGGCGCCAGGGGTTGCGTGATCCCCTCGCCGTGCGCGCCGGCCACCTGATACACCACGCGGAAGGACCACTCCCGGCCCGCCACGCCAAAGTCGGCCAGTTGCAGGCCGGCCGGCCGCGCCCACGCGCCGATGTACTCCTCCGGCAGCCACTCGTGGACATGCGTTGGATCGCGCCCCGCGGTGTAGCGCTGGTCGGGGATGATGAGCACCACGTAGCCGCCCGGCTTGACCACCCGCGCCGCCTCACGCAGCACCGCCGCCGTGTCCGGGCAATGCTCGATGTTGTGCGAGGACCAGTAATAGTCATAGCTGGCCGTGGGCACAGCGGAGAGGTCCTGCGCGTCGGCCACCAGGTCAGGCTCCACCGCCGGGTTCTTGTCCACCCGGAACATCGCCTGGTGCAGCGACCTGCGCCCGCAGCCCACGTCAATGCCGTCCGGCGAGATGGTCACGTAGGACAGCACCGCCTGCGCCTCGGCGTTCCAGGTCTCGAACGCGGTCGGGAAATACTGGATTGGTGATTCGGTCATCCGTTTGTCCTCCCTGTCTCTAATCCACGAGCGGCACCCTCGGCCGCTTCATCCACCAGGCCATAGTCGCCTACCACGGCCTCCACGTACTGGCGCACCCGCTCGGGGAGCGCCTTCAGCCAGCCGTCGCCATGCTTGCGGAGCAGCTTGTTCACCTTGCCGTGGCCGAGGTTGTAGCTCGCCACGGCTTGCAGCATCGCCTCGCGGCCCGTGACGCCCCGCTCCAGGCGATAGTTGTGGTTCCACGCCAGGATCCAGGCCCCCTTGCCCAGGTTGGTCGCGGGGTCGAAGGGGTCCTCGGGATGCCAGCGCCACGGCTCCGGCATGATCTGGCACAGTCCCTTGGCCCCGGACGGGCTCACCGCCTTTTCGTCCCAGTTGCTCTCTTCCCCCACCAGGCGGCAGAACACGTCGGGCGGCTGACCCATCAGCGTCGCCGCGGCAATGGCCAGGGCTACGAGGGATTCCGTCACTTCCACAGCCTCCGCCCGACGTTCCTTGCCACGATTTGCCACATGGCAAAAACCGTCCCGATCCATAGCGCCAGCGCCGCGTCCATGATCCCGCCCAGGATGTCCAGCAGCTCTTTCATGGTCACTCCTGCTTGTTCTCCTTGGCACCCACGACCCAGCCCAGTACCAGGATGCCCAGGCCGACTAGGACAATTTGGGCGGTGTCTCCAACCCCACACCGCGTGTCTGGCAAAACGCAGTATCCATGCGCGCAGCAAGTGTATGTAGCCATCGTGACAGCTCCCCATCCTGCCGCCGCAACCGCCACCAGGGTCTGTTTCAGCAACCTCATTTCCCCTCCTGACCTTCGCCCTTCGACGTTGGACCTGTGACTTCTCTACACGCCTCGCAGAGCACCGAGCGCCACTCGTCCAGCGTCATCTCCAGCGTCTCCGAGCCGTGGGCCGGGTGGACCGTGATGCCGAACTTGGGCCCGTCCACCAGCAGCGCCGCCCGCTCCATGGGCACGATCTCCTTGCAGCGGTCGCAGCGGATGTACAACTGGTGGAAGAACCACCGCTCCCGCTCCTCGGCCAGGCAGCCCATCAGCTTGTGCAGCTTGCGGGAGACCAGCTCGCGCAGGCGGTCATCATCGCCCATTTCGCATCCTCTCGATCCACTTCTTGGCGATCACCTCGTAGGAGAAATGCGCCTTCGCCCTCCAGCGGGCGTACGCCGCGGCCACCTCCAGCTCGCGCCGATCCGTCGTCAGGAGCTCGATGGCGATGTCGGCGAACTCGCGGTTGAACTCCGCAGACCCCGGCTCCCCTTCCAGTAGCCAGCCCGAGGCCCCCGATTCCACCGTGGTCCGCAGCGCCCCGATGGGCGTGGCCAGCGTGGGCGTCTCCGCGGCCTGGCACTCCAGCGAGGCCAGGCAGAAGAGCTCGCCGTCGCTGGTGCAGGGCGGCAGGAAGTCGGGCATCTCCACGTGGTGGTCGCAGGGGAACACGTGCAGGCTCGATTCCTTTTGCAGCCGGATCAGCTCGCGCCGTGGCACCTTGCCCACGAAGCGCACGCCGGGCATCTGTGCGAACATGGCCCTGTAGCCCTCGTTCCCTGGCATAGAGCCCCAGAGCGAAAAGTCGGCCGTCACCACCAGCTCGGCATGGGGTACCGCTCGCCGGATGCGCGGGAAAATGTCGGCCAGGTGCGCCAGGCCCCGGGTGGGCACGCTGTCATAGATCAACTGGTAGGGCCGCTTGGGGCCGGCATTCCATGCCGCGACGCCGGCATAGTCGGGCCAGTGGACGCCCAGGTTGGTGTAGGTCGTCTTGGCCTCCGGCGCCCCCCAGTATTCCAGCATGAACTGGCGATGATAGGGGCTGATGCACACGATCTGATCCACGTAGGGAAAGACGTGCGTCGGCCAGGGGAACTGGATGTTGGTGTACTGGTCGGTGGAGAAGAACACCTTCCGCTTGGCCTTCACCTGTTGCCAGAACTCCAGCGGGACGCCCTCGCGGAACAGCACCAGCTCGTCCCACTCCTCCTCGAAAAGGATGGGGTCCGTGTTGAAGCGATAGGTCACGCCGTTTTGCACCGACGATGGACTGGGGCACCGGTTGAAGATGGTCACCTCGCAGCCCTGGCGGACCAGCTCGCGGGAGAGCTGCACCAGCGCCGACTCCGCCCCGCCGAGGCCCTGGTTGTCGAGGTACGAATCGTCAAAGACCATGTTAGAGTAGCAGTAGAAGGCGATCTTGGGCCGCGGCGCCGTGGGCTTGGGCGCTGCCGAGGGGCTGGCGGTCCCCCGCATCGCCCTGATCTTGTCCAGGAACAGCGGCCCGTTCTTGGCATGGAGCGCGGGGATGTCCAGGTGACCGTCCGTCGCCGTCTTGGAGTAGAGATGGTGGATCCCCACAGAATCCTCCCCCAGCCCGAGCAGGCGGTAGCCCGCTTGCGCGGCCCGCGCCGAATAGTCCACGTCCTCGTAGAACGCCGGGTTGAAGGCCTCGTCGAACAGGCCGATGTCAGCGGGCAGGGACCGCGGCATCATCATGCACCAGCCGCCCACGTAGGGGACGATCTGGCCGTCCACCCGGGTCGCCTCGTTGTAGTCGATATAGTCCGCGCCCACCAGCAGGCTGGGCAACGCGCTCCCCTGGCGGCTCCCCTCCAACGGGGCCACCAGGCGGTCCAGCCACTCGCCCTCCCAGATTTCCACGTCGTTGTTCAAGAGGAGGATGTACTCGTCGCCGTGGGCCAGGGCGCAGACGATCCCCCGGTTCACGGCGGAGCTGAAGCCCCGGTTCGGCTGCGTGATGACGTCCAGCCGCAGGCCCAGCTCTCGCGCCTCCGTCTCCAGGTATCCCGCCGTGTGGTCCCTGGAGCCGTCATCCACCACGATCACGCGATAGTCGGGATAGGTGGTCAGGTTGCGAATGTCCGTCAGGACGTTGCGCGTCAGCTCCCAGTGGTTGTAGCACGGGATGACGATGGCCACGCTCGGGGTGATCCTCATCGCTCCTCCTATACCTCGCCCAACAGGTCGCGGATGTCCTCGATCTTGGCCCGCAGGTCCTCGCGCAGCAGGCTCTCCAGGTAGACGATCCGACTCCCCAGCCCCTGAAGGTCCTGCTCCAGATCGGCCAGCTTGCCCTCGTGCGTCGCCTGGTCCTGGTTCAGCGCCGCCACCGTGTCGAGCATGGTGGCCACCTTGTCTGTGAGCGCGGCCAGGTCCGTGTGCAGCGTCGCCAGGGCCTCGCCCGCCTGCTCCGCCTGGGCCCGGGAGGCGGCCACGTCCGCGGCCAGCGCTTCCACCTTCGCCGCCAGCGCGGTCTCGTGCTCGCCCGGCTCCTCGGGGGGGTCCGGCTCCCCTGGCTCCTCGGTGGCCGCGGGGATTGCCGTCACGCGATGCACCCAGCACGGGGCCGCGTACCTGATGGTCCCCGGCGACGTGACGAGAGACTGGACGTTCAGCATCTGCCAGCCCGGATCGTCGTCCTTCGCCAGGATCGCCTGCACCGCGTACTCTCCCGCCGGCAGGTCCAGCGTGATCTCCAGCCCCTCCTCGCAGCGCCCGAGGCCGAGGTAGCCCTCCAGCGTGCTCGTCAGCGCCTGCGGCGCGGCCTTCCACTCCGCCGAGTTGGGCGCGTAGCAGGTGGCGTTGGTGGTGATGTGCGCCTCCCAGGGGCCGGGATAGCCGTGCTCCCAGTCGGCCAGCACGCCGGGCTGGTCCACCCCGCCCGGGTTCTTGGTGTTCCGGGCAAACCAGACGCCCCGCTGGGTCACGGGCACCTGCATCATCTGCCAGGTCCACTCCCACAGGCCCGGGATGGCGGCCAGGGTGTCCAGATGGGGATCATCGGGCGCGCCCCGCCCCGGCAGGTCCAGCACCGTCCCGCCGTTGGCGAGGAAGGCGGCGATGGCGGCCATGGTCTCGCCCTGGGAGACCCCGTTGTAGGCGTGCTCCCACTTCATGGGGAGGCCCTGCGCCACCGCCGCGTGGCCGATCTGCATGAGGCCGGCGCCCTCGGTCGGCTTGTGCTGGACCTGGTTGTTGGCGTCGCCGCAAAGCCCGTTGAAGCCGGCGGCCATGCCCAGGCTCCACGCTTTGTGGCAGAGCCGCAGCCGATCCGAGTTGCCCGTGAGCAGCGGGATCAGCGGCGTGTGGGGGAACGCGGCATGGTAGCGGTCGAGGCAGTTGTCCACGAAGCGGATCGGGTTGTGCCCCAGCTCGCCCCCGCCCGGCACGGTGGTCACGGATTCGCCGTAGAGGAGCGTGGCGATCCAGACGCTGTGCACCCGCGGGTCGCCGTCGTAGCGCTGGCCAAAGGCCGCGATCAGCTCCCAGAACCAGGGGTCCCAGATGCCATGATCGTCGTTCCAGCGCGGGTACTTGTAGCTGTAGCCCGAGTTGCTTCGGCCCTCCCAGGGGACGATCCCGTTCAGCTGGTACACCCAGTCGGGCGTCCCGTCGCCATGGGGCGCGCCGGTGAGGGGGACGAGGCTCAGGGCCACCTGTTTGCCCTGTGCCCGCGCCGCGTCGATGTAGCTGTCCACCACGGACCAGTTGTACTGCCCGCGGGCCGGGTTGACCTGCCTGGGCGTCCACCACATCCAGGCGTCCACATGGCCCCACCCGGGGCGCTGGGGGTCCACCAGGGACCAGTCGTGCATGATGCCGAGGAACGGCTTGGGAAGCGGTCGGGTCATCTAGGATCCTCCATTCAGAAAGCAGCGCGCGCAGGTCGGGCCGCAGCCGCTGGGCCAGGGCGCCAGGTCCGCCGCGGCCTGCTCCCGGCGGATGTCCTCAGCCACGGTGTCGAGGGGCTTGCCCTTGAGGCGGTAGTAGCGCTCCAGCTTGGCGTGACGGTTGTGGTAGTAGTGGTGCAGGATGGCCATATCCGGCCGGGCCACCTGGCCGTTGCCCACCAGGGGGAAGGACTGGTCCATGACGGCCTGGGGATCGAAGCGGAACGCGGTGCGGCGCACCAGCCGCCCGGGGATGTGGGAGAGCCAGGCCCTGGCGTAGTGGCCGGGGAGCACGAGATGGACGCCCCAGAGCGCCACGTTGTCCTGCGGGGCCGCGGCGAGGAACGCCCGCAGTTGGCCCATGGCCCGCTGGCAGAGGCGCTCGTCGGCGGCCGTGAGCAGCACCCAGTCGCCCTGGCAGGCGTCGAGCGCCAGGTTGTAGATGGGGCCCTCCGGCGTGAAAAGCACTTCCTGGGAGGCGGAGCCGCCCTTCCAGCGTAGCACCCGGGCCCCCCAGTCCAGGGCGATCCGCACCGTGGCGTCGGAGCTCCCGCTGTCCACCAGGATCACCTCGTCGGCCACCCCCTCCAGTCGGCGCAGGCACCCCGGCAGCATCTCGGCCTCGTCCAGCACGCGGAGAAAGACGGAAAGGAGCATCAGCGCGGCCCTCCCTGTTGCATCTCCGCCTCCAGACACTGGCAGAACCAGTCCAGCGCGTTCTCGGCCCCCGAGCTCATGCCACGTGGCAAATCGCCGCGATAGACCCGGTTGGTGCGGATCATGAAGCGCTCGCGGTCGCGGACGTGGTGCCTCCAAAAGTGCGCCAGGATCGCCCGCATGTCCGCGCCGCCCACCGTCCAGATCAGGGGATGCAGCAGGAGCTGGATATGCTCCGTCCCCTGGGCCAGCCGCTCGCAGAGCTGGCTCGGCGAGTAGCGGCAGTGGTTGTCCGAGATGAAGGTGATGCCGTCCCGACAGAACCAGCGGTGCAAGGCGTTGAGCCTCCGCGCAGGACGCCAGCCCTGCGCCCAGAGCCGGAAGAGCCGGCCGGGCGAGTGCCAGGAGACGACCAGCGGCTTGGCCTGGCCGAACATCCCGAGGATCGCCTGCCCATGGTCCAGCCAGGCGTCGATGCGCGAATAGTCCCGGTCTTCCGCGTACCATGCGTTGGCATCCAGGTGCAGACCCAGGCAGTGCCCGCGGTCGGCGATGTCGCACAGCGCCGCACCGTCCTCCGGCGACAGAGGGTTGTAGAGCGCGCTGTCGAGCATGACGCAGAAGGTGCTCGTGACCCCGTGCTCGGCGTCGATCTCGGCCAGCGTCCGTGCCAGGCTTGGCGAGCTGACGATGTCGTGGCGGAGGATGATCTGCTTGCCGCCGGCCGGGTCATACTCGCCAAAGGTCACAAAGCGGTAGCCCTGGGCCTTGGCCGTCTCCAGCACGCGCTCGTAGGACGAAATGCAATACAGCTCTTCGTTGCTCATTTCACCCCCAGGCTCTCCAGGATGCGTTTGGCCCTCGCCTCGTAGGTATGCGGCTGCACCCACACGTAGCCGGCGTCCGCGATGCGCTGGCCTTCCTCCTCCCAGGCGTCGCCGCAGTAGAGGCGCAGCTTGGCGATGAGGTCGTCCAGGTCTGGGATCACCCAGGCCGCGGGCGATTTCGATTCGTCGTAGGTGCTCTCGTAGGGGATGTAGTGCATGTAGGGATGGCACCCCTGCCCTTCCAGCAGGGCCAGGTCGGGCACCCGGTTGGTGAACACCAGCCGGCGGTAGGCCAGGCCCTCCCAGAAGCGCATGGGCAGGTCCAGGCGGCTCGACAGGTTGAGCGCCACCTTGGCCCGGGCATAGAGCGCCGTCCCCTCCTCGTAGAGCACCCCCTGGCGGGCCAGCACCTTGAGGCCGGCGTCGGAGAGGGCGCGCAACATCCGCTCACGCTCCGGGTAGAGCACGCCCACGAAGGCCACGTCGTACTCGGGCTCCACCCCCGGCGTCCAGTAATGCACCTGCGGATCGTAGCAGTAGGGCAGCCACTCCGGGGGCGGCCAGCAGCCCGCTTGTCCCGCGCCTTCCAGGTAGCGGTGCAGGTAGTGCTCCTGCATCACGAAGAAGGCGTTGCACGACTTGGCCGTTTCCCCGTAACCAAAGAGACAATGGGGGTCCGTCGCCACCAGGGCGATGGGCACCTTGTTCCACCCCCCGGCCAGGTGAAAGCCGGCGTCAATCATCACCAGGGCGTCGGGCTTCCAGGCTTCCAGCCCCTCTGCGCGGGCCCGCTCCATGGGGTAGGAGGCCGCGCCAGGAGCGGTGAAGAGCTCGATGGTCGGCACGTCCCAATACTGCGAATAGTCCGTGTCCTGCTGCCAGGGGATGGACGGCTCGAACGGGCCGATGGTCAGCACCTCGTGGCCCAGTCGCTCGAACGCGGCGCGAAAGAAGCGGGCCACGGATAAGGGGTAATGACGATGTGACAGCGCTACCCGGGCCATGCGTTACCGCCTCTCTTCCAGGTGCGCCTGACTCGGCGTCTCGTAGGTGACCCGATCCCGGAACTCTTGGATCTTGCCCTTGTTATAGTTGCGGATCGGGCGAAAGTAGCCCACGATCCGCGAGTACACCTCGCAGGGGACCTTCTTTACCGTCATGCTAGTCCTCCCTACTGGGCAGAAATACCTCGGTCAGCCCCACGCACATACAGAGCGTCACCACGACTACGCGGATAATCTCGGCATTGGTGTGACCCCCTGTGGGCGCCATGTGCTCAAGGTACAGAAAACACCCGAGGGCCAGTGCCAGGCCCAGCAGGCGACGAATAGCAGTCACTTCCTTTGACATGGTTTCTCCCTATTCCCCTGGGGCGATGGCCTCGCCCCGAAACACGCTCTTGATCTGCTCGAATCCCACCATCGGTCGAATCGCTTCCTTGCTGGCCCAGATGTGCAGCGCCGTCCCATCGATCTTGACGTGGATGCGGTGAAAGCCGAACTCGGAGAGGAGCCGCTCCATCTCCCGAGGGGCGTAGGCCCAGCGGTGCGATTGCGCGGTCTCGATTTTGCCACATGGCAAAAAGGCCGTCTGGGCATAGATGTACTTGCGGAACTCGGTGGACCACCCGTGCGTGGCGAACTGGCGGCGCGCCTCCCGCTCCGGGGGGATCAGGACCTCGGGCGGCGGCAGGCCCAGCAGGTCGCGGATCAGGTTGGCGTAGGGCAGTTGGCCCGTCGCCCAGAGGGAGACCAGCAGCTCGCCGTTGGGCAGGGCCAGCTCCAGCACGCCCTCGGGGACCAGCAGCCGCCGCCATTCCCGCAGCGTGCAGGTGGCGTTGAACGGGGAAAAGTGCTCGAACACGTGCATCGCCCGAATGAAGTGTAGGCTGTCCGAGGGCAAGGGCAGCTCCGCCGCGTCGCCCACCAGCTCGATGTGGGGATACGCAGCCAGGTCGTTGTGGATGAACCCGCCCTCGCAGGGGTGCTCCCCCGCCCCGATCTCTAGCTTAACGATGGGCTGCGCGTACTCGCTCAAGCATCGCCTCCTCGTTGATCTCGAATGGCGGCAGGGGCACGGGGTTCACCTCGGGCTCGGCCTCGGCGGCGTCGGGCAGGATGATAAAGTAGATTCCAGGGGGCAGGGCTGGATTGCCCTTGAGGTCCCGGAAGGTAGACTGGTTGATGACCTGCGGCCTGACGACATCTGCCGTCGCCTCGTCGCAGAAGAAGAACACGCCCTGGGATGTGTCCGCGATAGATAGGCTCATGGGGCTCCTTTCAGGCTGTTCTCTAGCCGGTAGAGCAACTGGATCAGGCTCAGGCGGATGTCGTTGGCGCGAGCGTCGTTGCCAGACTCTCTCTCGCGTTGTTCCTCCTCCAGCCACCACCTGCACTTCTCCGCCAGCTTGGCGGCGTCCGTCGCCGTCTCATCCTCGGGGAGCGGCAGGCGTGGCTCGGGGGCCGGCGGCTGATTGGCATAGAGCGCCGTCACCGCGGGCCAGATGCCCGTCACGTCGAACGCCCACCAGTCGTCGCCGGGGAGGCCGGCCTGGTAGGCCGCGGCGCCCTCGAAGGTCACCCCATCCGCCTTCAGCTCCTGGGCCGCGACGTCGTAGAGCTCGCCGAACCGGGCCAGCCAGAGGATGAACTGCTCCGGCGCAAGAAACCGTCGCCAGCCCGCATACCCTCGGCGTTCGATGGGCAGGCCCGGGTCGTCGAGGTGGTCCGCGCCGATCTCCGCCACGGCGATGCGCTGGCCCCGGATGTAGCGGCGAAACTCGGGCCGGGCGAAGCGGAGCACGTGCCAGTCGTTGCCGAGGTCCTCCCAGTCCGTGCCGTACTCGTGGAAGAGCAGCACGTCGGAGTCGGTCATGGCCTCCAGCACGCGCTGATACCTGGGCCAGGTCGCCTCGTCCGGCGTGCCCACGGAAAAGTTGAAGAGGCCCGCGCCATAGCCCGCCTCGTGCATGAGCCGCCAGCGCTCCAGCTCGAAAGCGGCGTAGGCTTCGGCCTGCTCCTTGGCGATCTCGTTGTACCCGGCAAAGATCACCCGCCCCAGCTTGGCCATCTGCTGCATCTGGCCCTGGTGCTGGTAGAACCATTGCCGGGCGTTGGCGAGGGGGTTGGAGAGGTCTTGCGGCCAGTGGTACCACCGCACCGCGATCAGGCAGTCGGCGCCCACGGCCAGGCGCGCCGTCGCCACGTCCTCGATGCTGGGATCCTGCATCACCATGAACCGGGGCCGCCCCAGCGGCCCGTGATAGTGGACGCCCTTGTAGAGCCCAATAGTCCGCGAAATGGTCATGCGCCCTCCTTCGACTTGTCCCCCATCGGTCCCTTCGCCACCGCCTTGGCCATCTCTGCGATGGTTGGCAGGCGTGCCGGCGTCTGGTGCACAACACAATGGCAATTGCCAGACCCCTCGCCGCGATGGGCCGGCGGCATCGGCGGGTTGAAGCCGTGCTCGTACTGCTCCCGGGCCCAGGTCCCCCAGCGGGTCGGGCGGACCTGGCCATGCGTCTCAGAGTTGGGCCCGGGCTGAATGGTGATCATGTCCTGAAGATCGTCTCCCGCGGCCAGGCCCATCTGGAACGCCTTGGTCAGCGACTTGCCATAGCGGTCAGCGCGCCATTCCAGGCGCCCGGTGAGAGGCTCGCAGCCGCGCCCGCCGGTCGGCGGCAAGGCCGCGACGAAATTCGTCTTCCGCCTGCTAGCGCCGCAGATGGGCTTGGCGAAGGACGCGAACCCGTGAGGCGTCAGCCCGTCGGCCAGGTCGCCCCAGTCCAGCGCCACGGCTGGGATCAGGCGGGTGGATGGCTCCAGGCTCATCCGATGCGGCATCGCGCTCCTACTTGGGCTGGGTGGGCGGCGGCCTTGCCCATGGCGATGTCCGCCGTGCCGCCAGGAGAACGAAGAGAACGGACTGATGGGCATCTATCCCTCCTCCTCTGCGCCGATCCACTCGTGGTGGACCGGCCAATCGGTGGGCACGCCGGCCTCGGCCAAGAGGCGCGCCTTCTCCTGAAACTCCGCCGCGGAGCGCCCCTGGATCGTGATGAACCCGTCCGCGGCCATCATCTTTTCCGCCGCGTAGCGGAGGAACTCGGCGTTGGTCAGCTCGGCCCCGGCGATGGGCGTCACGCCGGCCCTGGGCCGCTGGGCGCCGCCCGCCCCGGCCGTGGGGGCCCCGGCCGCCGCTTGCTGCTGGAACGCCTCCACCAGCGCCTGCCGCTCCGCCTTGCGCGCCTCGATCTCCTGGTCCGAGAGCACGGGCAGATCTGCCTGGCGGAACGCCTCCAGCGCGTCGATGTAGTCGCCCTCGGGCTTGGCCAGCAGCGCGGGCAGCACCGTCATCAGCCGCTCCAGCGCCGAGCTGTCCATCCCCACCACTGTGGCGGAGATCATCCCGCGGCGCCCATAGCGCTCGCCATAGTTCCAGCGCCCCAGGTCGGGCAGCAGGTAGGCGTTGAGGTGCTCGGTGAACTCGGCCAGGTCCAGCTCCAGCGTCTGCTCAAAGATGCCGGCGGGCACCTTCCAGGCCGCGTAGGCCCCCGTGTGCCCCTGGGCTTGCTGGCCGATCACCTGGTCCGGCTCCCCCGCCGCGCGGATCAGCGCCGTCTCCAGGCGCGCGAGCACGCCCTCGAACTGGGCGGCGACGCCGGAATCCTGCAGGTACTCCAGCCGCCACTTGGGCCCGCCCCCCTCCTCGGCGGCGTGGCTCGTGGAGGGGAGCACCACGGCGTTGGAGCGGCCCACGTCGATGGCCAGGTTGAGGCCGATGTCCATGGCATCCCGCATGGTGCCGGAGGCGTCGGCGACCTTCTCGCCCTGCGGCGCGTAGCAGACCGCCACCGGCGTCCCCATCCGCTCCATGTAGCGCATCAGGGCCCGCCAGATGAACTCCAGCCACCACCAGGGGGTGAACATCACCTCGGCCAGGCCGCGGCCGTAGAGGTTGCCGAACTCTTTGCGGTAGGTGTAGACGAACGCCTTCGCCGCGGGGATCCGGATCGGCTTGGCCACGCCGGGCGCGTTCTGCTCGTAGCCGTCGAACTGGTCCGTTTTCTCGTCGCGCAGGAGCTTCACCGTCTTGGGGTGGTTGCCCTTGACCTTGTCCAGCACGTTGTAGGTGCGGTCGCCCTCCAGCCCCAGCTCCTGGGCCGAGGCGGTGGTCCAGACCTTCTCGCCGGCGTAGAAGCCGTGAAAGCGGGCCGTCTGCGCCTCGCGGACCAGGCGCAGGAGGACGCGTTGCAGCGCGGCGCGGACGAACTGCTGGACCTGCTCGTTGTCGTCCTGCACCTTGATGTCCCAGCCCTGGCCGGCCTCGTTGCGAAAGACCAGGATCAGCGGGATGGCGCGCACGTCGAGGCAGAAGCGCACCAGATAGTGCTTGAGCATCAGCTCCTTCTGCTCCCAGCTCACGGCCTCATCCGGCGCCCCCAGCCCGGCGACGCCATAGGGCCCGGCATCGCCGGCCCGGCTCCGCTCGCCCTGCGGCGGCTTGCCCCCAGCGCTGGTCTCCGCCCCGGCGGTGGGCTGCGCCAGGGCGATCTCCGCCGCGGAGCGCGGACGGGAGGCGCTAGTGGTGGGGCCGTGGACCTCTGAGCCGGGCGAGACCTCCGCCCATTGTTCGCGCATGATCTCCAGGACCTGCGCGGCGATGGGCCGCGAGAGGTGATCCTCGATCAGCTTGGTGGCCCAGGCGGGCATCCGTGGCGACATAGGCTACTCCTTCTGCTTTATGTCAATGATCACGCGGCAAATCACTCGGCCAGTGGGTCGAGCACAGCGTTGCAGACGTGGGCGACGCGGCTTAGCTCTTGGCGAACGCGCTGGATCGCTTCCAGCATGGCAAAACCGTGCATAGTGGCTATCCTTGAGGCGCCGTATCACGTCCACCAGGCTGGGGCCCGTCTCGTGGACGACCACCGCGCCCCAGCAGACCTGCACCATCCACCGGCCGCGCTGGTGAAAGAGCCAGGCGTCGTGCTCCTCGCACCAGGCGATGGCCTCCGCCGCTCCCATGGCCCCGATCAGGCCCCCCGGGTGCGTGGGTTCGGGGCTGGCCACCTCATAGCGCTCCTGCGTTTCCATTCTCCCCTCCGGCTCCAGCCTTGGCGTCCTCGCGGGCGAACTGCGCGATGTCCTCCCACAGGTCCATCTCTTCCCGCAGGTACAGCAGGGCTTCCCCGAGCGTGTCCCCGGCCTCCGCTATGCAGCAGTCACCCACCAGCCCAATGGCCAGCCACCCGTCGTTACCCTTGGCGGGCTTGAGCCATACTCGCCTTCCGTGGCACCAGTCCAGTAGCGCCTCGAAGGTAATTGGCTGGGGCGCCGGCTTGCGGCCCTTGCGCAGGGCGGCAGTTTCAGCTTTCATCTCTATTCCTCCTCGCCGAACAGCGCGTCCGTGGCCACCCGGGGGCGCATCCGGCGGCTGGAGTAGGTCTTTGCCGGGGCCTCCCGCACATCCCAGACCTCCAGGCGCGAGGCCGTGATCTGCTCCGTCTGCCCCTTGCCCAGGGCAAAGGTGAAATGACCGCGGTCCTTGCCCGCCTGCACGTAGGCCTCCGCGGCCGGGATCGACTCCACCTCGACCCGGCGGGTGGCGTTGTGACGGAAATGGAGGGTGAGTATCAACACGTTTGGTTATCCCCTTCCCCGGTACAGTGTCTTGGCCGGTGGCCGGCCCAGGTCCGCCTTTGGCGCCGCGGGCAGCTCCTCCTCCGGCGCCTGGAAGAGCCGGCTGCTGAGGGAGCCTTCTTGCGGGTCCTGCAGGTCCGCCAGGGCCGGCGAGGGCGTAAAGACCCGGCTCCCCGCCGTGGCCACCCACAGCTCGTTGATCGGCTTGCCCCGGATCCGCGACTCGGCGATCTTGCGGTAGACGTCGGCGTGGGCCCGGTGGTCGGGCCCGACCTCCTTCCAGGTCGGCAGGTCGTCGGCTTTCTCGGGCTCCAGCCGGCGCTCGTTCTCCCAGTGCTGGATGAAGCCCCCGATGACCTCCCGCGGGTTTCCCCCCGAGCCGCCTCCCTCGCAGTCGATCCCGTCGTCGCTGGGCCAGTAGAGCTGGGTTGTCCCCGCGGCGATGTCCTCGGCCGCGGCGTCCAGGGCCTGCGTGCGGTTGGCCTGGATGAAATACCGCTCCTCCGTCGTCCAGCGGACGGGCTCGTGCACGTTGGTGTACTCGCAGCAAAAGACCCGCCCCGGAAAGTCGTGGGCCATCTTGCGGGCCAGCCGCACCTCCGGCCGGGCGTCGATGACGCAGCACTCGATCTCGTGCTGGTTCATCAGGCGGTACAGGTCCTCCCAGCTTCGCGTGGTGGGCAGGTCCACGATGTGCGAGCGGCCCGTGGCCTCGTCGATCTCCGAGACCTCGGCATAGATGCGGTCGCCCTGGTCCACCCCCATGGCCCGGCGCCGGCCCACCGCCTGGGGGCTGCGCGGATGCCGGGAGAGCCAGCATTTGGCCTCGATCATCGCCCGGGTCACCTGCCCCACGCCCTCGTCCGAGGGGATGCCCAGCCAGTAGTTCTCGAACTTGCGCGGCTTCTGGAGGGCCTGCGCCTCCACCAGGCTGCCCACGGTCACATAGTTCATCATGGCCTGGGTGATCTGGTAGCCCCGCATGGCCGCCCCCGGCCGCTTGGCCACCCACCCCGAGAGCTGGGGATCCGTGTTGATCCTGGCCTTGTCCAGCACCTTGCCGCAGTGGTAGCAGACGTAGCGCCGGCGCTCCAGGTCGATGATGCGGTAGTGGTCGGCCACCGGGTCGATCTCGCGGCTGCACCGCGGGCACCGCCACAGCCAGGTCATCTGGTCCGAGATGGCCCAGTAGGCGTTGATCCCGTACCGGAGCACCGAGGGCGTCGAGATGAACAGCCGCCGCTTCCACTTGGAGGCGATCAGGCGGGTCTCCATGCTGGCCACCACCGGCGCATTGGACTCGTCCACCTCGTCCACCACGATCTCGTCCGCGTCCACCGAGATGGCCTCCCGCTCCCCCGTCGTGCCCCGGAAATGCACGTGGCTGCGATAGGCTCCCTTCGGCGAGGGGCGGACCTTGATCAGCTCGGTGCCGCCCGAGAGGCGCTTCCTCAGGTACTCGTGCTGCTCCACCAGCGGGCGCAGGCGGCTTGAGGAGAACTTTTGCGCCTGGTCCCGCGTGGGCTCGGTGAAGACCACCGTCGCGCTATGGGTGATGGTAAAGTGCAGGATCCGGTAGATGGCATAGGTGGAGATGCGGGCCTGGGAGCACTTTTGGATGCACATGTCCGTGGTCGTGTCGCGATAGATCGCGGCCAGCCAGCGTTGCCAGCGGACGTCGTCGCCCTTGGGGGTCGTGAAGTGCTGGGCGTACATCCAGACCAGCAGGTTATCGGCGCCAATCGCCACATTGCCTATTCCTCGCCCTCATCGTCAGAGCTGGGCCCGTCGTCAGAAGCCTGCGCGCCCGGGACGGGCGGCGCGGCCTCGTCCCAATCGTCGTCATCGTCGCCGGTGTCCTGTGGGGGAACGTCCGCCCGCTCCACCCGGCCGATGGCCGCGTCCAGGCCGGCCTCGTCCAGGACTTCCCACCACGGCGTCTTTCCCCCGCCCTCGTGGGTGACCTCCACCTCGCCCTCGACCTTGGCCTCGGTGTACTCCGTGGGCAGCCCCACCGCCAGGCGCCCCAGCCGGTCCGCGGTCTCCGCCACGGACGCGGCGTCGCGAAACGTCCAGCGGGCCGGCGAGATGGTGATCGATTGCCCATCCTGCTCGACCTGCTGCTCCGAGACTGGGAAGGCCAGCATGGCGTTGACCTTGTCCCACAGCCGGCCCGAGGCATTCCAGCTCCGATCCCGGACCTCCTTGCGGTGCTTCTCCCACTGGACCCCGTCCAGCCGCCGGAGCTCGACGTCATACTCCTCGGCGCGTTCCTTCCAGCGCCATTCCTCAAAGTGCTTTTTCCAGCTGCCGGGGGCGCCCGTGATCGGGCTCTTTCGGGCCGTTTCGGGCCGTTCCACGGACAGCCACCGGCGATAGGCGCCCAAGAGCGTCCGCTCGCCCTCGGCGCGCAGGTAGTAGCGCACGAAACGGTCGTACCAGCGGCTCGGCTCGCCGGGCTGACGTTCCCATTCAGTAGGCACCATTGACTAACCTCCGGCCTGTTTCAGTCGCCTCAAGTTGTCTCGGGCGGTTTTCAGCCCGCTCAACACTTGCGCTACGCTGCGGGCCGATGGCCCCGCCGTGACCCTCGCCCCACGCCTCCAGGCGCCCAGTTGGGCGCGCAGTTCGTCACGAAACCTTCTCTGCCCCGCGGCCTCGGTGGACCAAACGCCTCGCAGATACCGCTCCGCGTCGGCGGTGGACAGCCCCGCGTTCTGGACGCCTTGCCTTTGGGCCGCCATACGGACCTCGATGTCTCGCGCTATGGACCTGTAGACGGGTTGCGCGTAATCCTCTCCGGCCATGCGCGCAGCTTCCTTTGACACGGCCCCGCTCCTCCGCAAGCCAGCGACCGGCGTGAAGCTCGCCTTGCCTGTCTGCACAAAGCTCGCCCCGCCGGCTCCCTTGACCCAGTGCCCTCCGCTTGCTGCCATCGTCTACCTCGTTTCTGCGCCTAGCTACCCTGCTCCGATTCCAAGCGGGCCCGGCGCATCGTCTCCTGGGCCTTGTGCCAGCGCTTGACTACGGCATCGCTGGGGTTCCAGCCGGCGCGATCCCAGGCGGCTTTCGCCCTGCGGTACTCCTCCTCGGCCCGCTCCAATCCCGTCTTGGCGGGTTTCTGCCGGGCCTCCATCCGACGCCAGAGCCCCTTCATCTCCCGATCCAGCGCATCGAGCTTGTCCTTCGCGGCCCACTGCTGCTCGATCGTCAGGCTGCCCCAGCGATCGACCATCTTGTTGTACCTGGCCGAGAGCTGGTCATAGCGCTTGGACATGGCCTCGCGAGAGGCCCCGGGCGCGGCGGCCTGCCCACCCACGCCGGCGACCTTGCCGCTGGCGATCTCGCCGCTGGCGCCCTTGAAGATCAGGGCGCCCCCTCGGCTTTTGCTCCAGTGTCCACCTGCTGCGGCCATCGGCTACCTCGCTTATTTCTCACCTTCCGTGGTCATGGCATCGCGGGCCACCCACCGTTCGCCCCTGTTCCAGCGGGCGATCAGGTCGCGGGCCCTGGACTCTGTCATGCCGTAATATCCCAGCGT
>Ga0123333_10002030_pt1 | contig 21062 bp, 13 predicted proteins | sample BioC12SIPDNA_3_FD_89957 | JGI IMG/M metagenome (GOLD analysis project Ga0123333, IMG submission 89957) | Anaerobic biogas reactor microbial communites from Washington, USA - Biogas_R2_B C12 SIP DNA | ecosystem: Engineered > Bioreactor > Anaerobic > Unclassified | place: Washington, USA... | reverse complement strand
TTTTCCTTGCCCTCGGTGTAGGGTTGCTAAGTCTTGGAGGCGCGCTGGCGCTACGGGCCTTCTATCCCCTCCCTCAGTACTTTTACTATCTGACGTTGCAGTTCCTGCCGCGTGCCTTGCGAGCGGGGCTCTTCCTCGTCTTGGGAATCGGCATCATCAGCTATGGTGTGTGGGGGTTCAACCATACCATGCTGGCGCCTTTCGTAACCGGCACGCCCGCCACCTCAATTCCCGAGATGTTGTTCGACTTCCGCCGGCGGGGACGGGGACCCAGAGTGGTGGTGATTGGCGGTGGTCACGGACAGGCTACCTGTCTTCGGGGGCTCAAGGCGTTCACCTCCAACCTCACTGCCATCGTTACCGTGGCCGATGACGGGGGTTCGTCGGGGCGCCTGCGCCGTGATATGGGCATCTTGCCCCCAGGCGACTTTCGAAACTGCATCGCGGCGCTGGCCAACGACGAATCGCTGGTGACCCGGCTCTTCCAGTACCGCTTTGCCGACGGGCGGGATCTAGGGGGGCACAGCTTCGGCAACCTTTTCATCGGCGCAATGGCCGGCATCACCGGGTCGTTCGAGTCCGCTCTGAGGGAATCGAGCCAGGTTCTGGCGGTCCAGGGACGGGTGCTGCCAAGCACGTTGGTGGCGGTCACGCTGTGTGCCGATGTCGAGAAGCCCGATGGCGCAGTGGTGCGGGTGCAGGGCGAATCGGGCATCCCCGAGGCACGGGGACGTGTCCTGCGCGTGATGCTCGAGCCGGGAACACCGCCCGCCTATCCGGGCGCGATCCAGGCCATTCTTGCCGCAGACTTGGTCGTCATCGGGCCGGGCAGCCTCTACACGAGCATTCTGCCCAACTTGCTGGTGGCGGAGATCGTCGAGGCCCTGCAGGCAACGGCGGCACTCAAGGTCTATGTGTGCAACGTGGCGACCCAGTATGGCGAGACCGAGGGCTATTCGGCGTTAGCCCATCTACAGGCGCTGGAGCAGCATTTGGGGGCAGACATCGTGGATGTGATGTTGGTCAACACGCACGTCCCGCGGAGTCAGCTCTCCGGTGAAGGCGTCGCGTGGGTGAGGGCGGACCTCGCTGAGGCGACGGCAGAGCGCACAATCTACGCGGACCTGGCGAGCGATTCTGAGCCCGGGCGCCACGACTGCGATCAACTGGCACACGCGCTGATGGCGTTGGTGAAGTAGACGATTGGAGATGCGCGATTGATGACGAGGGGGCTTCCTGGTCATCAATCCTGGGTCTCCAACTCAACGGCAAACCTATTCAAGCAAGTAAGGAGTGACTATGACTACCAAGGTCGGGATTAACGGGTTTGGACGCATTGGGCGACAAGTGTTGCGGGCCATCCTCGAGCGCCACTCAGACGAGCTCGAAGTGGTCGGTGTCAATGACCTCTTCGACACCAAGACCAATGCCCATCTATTCAAGTACGACTCCACCTATGGCCCGTTCGAAGGCGATGTGACCTACACGGCGGACACCATCACCGTCAACGGCAACGAGGTCAAGGCATTCGCCATCCGCAATCCGGAGGAGCTGCCCTGGGCCGACCTGGGCGTCGATATCTGCATCGAATCGACAGGTATCTTCCGCGATCGCGATGGGGCCAGCAAGCACATGAAGGCTGGAGCCAAGAAAGTCATCATCACTGCCCCAAGCAAGGGCGAGGACATCACCATCGTCATCGGCGTCAACGACGGCGACTACGATTCCGCCAAGCACCATATCATCTCCAACGCCTCCTGCACGACCAACTGTCTGGCGCCCGTCGCGAAGGTCCTGCAGGACTCGTTCGGAATCGAGTACGGCCTGATGACCACGATCCACTCCTTCACCAACGACCAGGTCACGCTGGACCAGGGTCACAAGGACCTGCGCCGAGCTCGCGCCGCCAGCCTCAACATCATCCCCACCACAACCGGTGCGGCCAAGGCTGTCGCGCTGGTGCTCCCGGCGCTCAAGGGTGTCGTGGACGGCTACGCGATGCGCGTCCCGACCCCCACAGTATCGGTCGTCGACCTGGTCGTAACGCTGAAGGCGGATGCGAGCGCCGAGTCGATCAACGCCGCGCTCAAGGCAGCCGCGGACGGTCCAATGGCGGGGATCCTGGGCGTGAGCGATGAGCCGTGCGTGTCGATGGACTTCAAGGGCGACAGCCGCTCCAGCATCGTGGACGCCGCCCTGACATCGGTTATGGGTTCGCGGTTCGCCAAGGTTGTCTCCTGGTACGACAACGAGTGGGGGTATTCCTGCCGGGTCGCGGACCTGGCGGCGATCGTCGCCGGCCAACTCTAGAGAAGAGGGCCGTGGTACTGTGCACAAGAAGGGATAAGGAGCAACTCCTTATCCCTTTTTTGTCAGTCCACGAGGGTTATCAACGGTTCACAAGGAGAGACTATGAGCAAGAAGACTGTTCGTGACATCAACCTGAAGGGAAAGCGCGTGCTGATGCGGGTGGACTTCAACGTCCCCGTGGAGAAAGGCGAGATCACGGACGATACGCGCATCCAGGCGGCACTGCCTACGATCCAGTACGTCCTCGAGCAGGGTGCATCGTTGGTGCTGATGTCGCACTTCGGTCGGCCCAAGGGTGGCCCGGATCCCAAGTATAGCCTCGCACCGGTTGCCAAACGCTTGGGCGAGCTGCTGGACAAGCCGGTCCAGATGGCGCCCGACGTAGTCGGCGACGAGGTCGAAGCGATGGCCAAGGCAATGAAGCCTGGCGACGTCATGCTTCTGGAGAACACGCGCTTCTATGAGGGCGAGACGAAGAACGCCGCCGACTTCGTGGCGAAACTGGCCGCCCTCGGCGAGATCTACGTCAACGATGCCTTTGGCAGCGCCCACCGCGCGCACGCCAGCACCGTTGGCGTGGCGGAGAAGATGCCCGCCGTGGCGGGGTTCCTGATCGAGAAGGAGATCAAGTACCTCGGACAGGCTACCGGTGACGCCGAACGTCCCTACGTTGTGATCCTGGGGGGCGCCAAAGTGTCGGACAAGATCGCCGTGATCGAGAACATGCTGAACAAGGCCGATCTGGTGCTCATCGGCGGCGGGATGGCTAACACGTTCCTCAAGGCCAAGGGTCTGGAGATGGGCGGCTCGCTCGTCGAGGATGACGCGCTGGACACCGCCAAGGCCCTGATGGCCCAGGCCGGCAACAAGCTGGTGCTGCCCGTCGACGCTATGGTCGCCAGCGCCTTCGACAACGAAGCCGACCGCAAAGTCGTCTCCGTCGATGCGGTCGAGCCCGGCTGGCGGATCCTCGACATCGGCCCCAAGACCGTTGACCTGTTCAGGGGAAAGCTCGCCACAGCCAAGACCGTGGTCTGGAACGGTCCCATGGGCGTCTTTGAGATGCCGAACTTCGCTCAGGGCACCTTCGCGATCGCGAGGGCGTTGGCCGACCTTGACGCCGTAACGATCATCGGTGGCGGCGACTCCGCTGCGGCAGTGAACCAAGCAGGCGTGGCCGACATGGTCAGTCACGTCTCGACCGGTGGTGGCGCAAGCCTGGAGTTCCTGGAAGGCAAGGTTCTCCCCGGTGTTGCCGCGCTGAACGAAGCCTGAAGGTATCGTGCCGGGCTCGCCCGGCCTAGCCATATCGGACAAGGCCCGCAGACACGACGCGGGCAGCGTGCCGGGCACTGGAGGACCCCAGTGCCCGGTACACAAGAGGAGGTCACAATGCGCAGGCCCTTTATCGCGGGGAACTGGAAGATGTACAAGACGGTTGGCGAGGCCATCGATCTCGCTGCCGGGCTGAAGGAATCGCTGGCGGCGGTATCCACCATGGACCTGGCTGTCTGCCCGCCTTCGACCGCTGTCAGCGCGGTCGCCAACGTGCTCGCCAAGAGCAACATCGGCGTCGGCGTTCAGAACATGTACTGGGAGGAAAACGGCGCCTTCACCGGCGAGATCTCGCCGCTGATGGTCAAGGAGCTGGCTGCTTACGTCATCATCGGCCACTCCGAGCGCCGGCAGTTCTTCGGCGAGACCGATGATACGGTCAATCGCAAGCTGAAAGCGGGGCTGGCACACGGGCTAACCCCCATCGTGTGCATCGGCGAGAGCCTGGCGCAGAACGAGGCCGGCGAGACCGTTGCCTTTGTCGGCGCGCAGATTCGCGGCGCCTTCGCCGGGATCTCCGAGGAAAACGCCCGCAAGGTGGTCCTCGCCTATGAGCCCATCTGGGCCATCGGAACGGGCCGGACCGCGATGCCCGAGGACGCCGATCGGATCATCCGCGAGGCCATCCGCGATGTCCTGCGCGAGCTCTACAACAACGCGACCGCCGAGAGCATCCGCGTCCAGTATGGCGGCAGCGTCAAGCCGAACAATATGGCCAGCTTCATCGTGATGCCCGAAATCGACGGCGCCCTGGTTGGCGGCGCCAGCCTCGATGTGGCCTCGTTCACGGCCATCGTAACTCATGCAGTCGAGGCCCTGAGCCGGTAGCGCGAGTGCTTGCCCGACGCCGCGAAGAGGCAGATGCGACGTCGCCGCCCGCGCCACGCGCAGAGAGAGAGCCACGCCGTGGTGCAGTCAGTGAGGAGAGACCGATGATGGACAAGACCCGGGTGCGCACCTATATGGAACGGGCGGAAGCCGAGCTACTGGGGAATGTCCTACCCTTCTGGATTGCCCATACCGTCGATCATCAACGCGGCGGGTTCTTCGGCGAGATCACCGACGACTTGGTGGTGGTAGATGATGCGCCCAAGGGCGCGCTCCTCACCTCGCGCATCCTGTGGACCTACGCTGAGGCCTACCGCCGTTACCACGATAGCGCCTACCGTATGATGGCCGACCGGGCCTTTGAGGATCTCATCACACGCTTTTGGGATCCGGAGTACGGCGGCCTCTACTGGATGGTCAGCGCCGACGGCTCTCCACTCAGCATGCGCAAACAGATCTATGGGCAGGCATTTGGGATCTACGCCCTGGCGGAGTACTACGCGGCGACCGGGAACACGGCTGCCCTGGAGCGGGCCCAGATGCTCTTCGATACAGTCGAGACCCACAGCTATGATCCCGTGAACTGCGGCTACCTGGAGGCCTTCACGCGTGACTGGCAGATAGCCGCCGATATGCGGCTGAGCGCTGCCGACATGGACGAGAAGAAGTCCATGAATACCCATCTCCACGTGATGGAAGCCTATACCAACTTGCTGCGGGTCTGGCCTGATGCCCGCCTGCGAGCGAGGCACTCCGAGTTGGTTCAGGTGATGATGTCGCACATCATCGACCCGAACACGTACCATACGATTCTCTTCTTCGACGAAGCCTGGAACGCCCAATCCGAGAACGTCTCGTTCGGCCACGATATCGAGACGAGTTGGCTGCTCGTGGAATCCACCGGCGTCCTGGGCGATCCGCACCTCGACGCACAAGCGCGCGCGCTGGCGGTCAAGATGGCGCAGGCCGTATATTCAGAGGGACTGGACCCCGACGGCGCGATCGTCTATGAAGCCGGGCCCCACGGCCTGGTCGATGATACCAAGCAGTGGTGGCCCCAGGCCGAAGCCGCGGTCGGGTTTGTCAACGCCTATCAGCTGTCGGGCGAACCCCACTTCCTGGAGGCCGCCATGCGCAGTTGGGACTTCATCGAGGCGCATCTGATCGACCACGAGCACGGCGAATGGCGGCGCTTCGTCACCCGCGATCTTGAGCGGCCCAAAGGCGTAGGGCAAGCCGAAGCCAAGGTCAGCTTCTGGAAGTGCCCTTATCACAACGGGCGTGCCTGTATGGAACTCACGGAGCGCCTCGCTCACTTGCTGGCTGCGCCCGACCCGTAGCCCGGCCCTTCGCCCCGCTCGTTCGGCAGTGAGCATGCAGCAAAACCGGGCCTCCCCGTGATGGGAGGCCCGGCGGCTTTCTCGAATCGGCGTGGGCTCTAACCCGCGCTCAGTCTTCCTGGGCTGGGGGCTCGCTCGCTTGCCCTTTTTTCTCCTCGGCGTATCCCGCGGGGTGGATCGCGGCGTGATAGGCCTCCGGTTTTGCCAAATCCCTGGCACTCATAAAGCCGGGGCGTCTGTAGCGGGCCATCTCGAAGTCGTGGTCCATCTTGATGGCGTCGAACGGGCAGAACTCCGCGCAGTACCCGCAACTCATGCACAGACTAACGTCCAGGTAGTAGCTCAGCGGGTAGCGCCGCGGTCGGCCCGTCTCCGGATCCCTGGCGCGCTCGATCCAGATGCACTGTACTGGACAGATCTGCGCGCAGATACCGCACGCGGTACAGCGCAGTTGCTCGGTCTGCGCGTCGATCACGAAGAAGGGCAGGTTCCGGTAGCGCTCGGGGAGCTCTCGCCGCTCGCTGGGATACTGGATTGTGAAGATGCCGGCGCGACCCGGTGTTGCGGCTGGCAGCTCGCGTCGCCGCTGCAGCCAGGCCTGGATATCGCCCACGTAGGTCATAATGAAGTGGTGCAGCGTCATCCCAAGCGTCTTCAGGATTCCCCACCCGTACATCAGCGATCCACCTCTCCCATCGTCAAGTCAATGCTGCCCAGGATCGCCACGATATCGGCGATCTTCACCCCCCGCGTGAGAAGGCTGAGCGGGGTCAGGTTGAGCAGCGAGGTGGACCGGATATGGTAACGGTATGGGTTCGCGCCGCCATCGGAGACCAAATAGAACCCCAGCTCGCCCTTGGGCGCCTCTATGTGTCCATAAGTCTCACCGGGTGGAATCCGCATGCTGGGTGAGAGACGATGAGACTGGATCGGGCCCTCAGGGATTTGGTCGAGCGCCTGCTCCAGAATACGGAGACTCTGCCAGACCTCATCGAAGCGCAACGCCACGCGCGCGAACACGTCCCCACCCTGACGAGTGATCACGTCAAACTGAAAGCGATCGTAGATGCCATACGGTTCGGCTTGGCGGATATCATAGGGCACACCACACGCGCGCAGCACCGGGCCTGATACGCCATACGCCACCGCTTCATCTGCCGTCATGACGCCTACGCCCACGCTGCGGGCCTGCACGATCTCATTGTCCATCAGGAAGATCTCCAGCTGCCGGACCTTCCGCGGCAGACGCTCGTGGACCAACGCCTTGGCCTGATCCAGCCAGCCCGTGGGAAGGTCCTGCGCCACGCCTCCGGGCCGCATATAGTTGAACATCATGCGTCCACCACTTGCGCCCTCGAACAGGTCCAGGACGAGTTCGCGTTCTTCCAGCGCATACAGCGCGCCGGTGAAGTACATCCCCAACTCGTTGCTGAAGAAACCTGCAGCCAGCAGATGGTTCACGATCCTCGAGAACTCGGCCATGATCACGCGGATGTACTCCGCGCGCTCAGGGATCTCCCAACCGAGGAGCTTCTCCATCGCCAGGCAATAGGCGAGGTTGTTGGTCATCCCGTTGATGTAGTCGAGCCGATCGGTATAGGGAATGTTCTGAAGCCAGGTGTTGCGCTCACCGATCTTCTCGTGGTTGCGATGGAGATACCCGAAGACAGGCTCGAGATGACGAACCGTCTCCCCATCCAGTCGTACAGCCATACGGAAGACGCCATGGGTGCTCGGGTGGTGCGGCCCCATGTTGAGGATCATCTCCTCAGTCTTGAGAGGCTTGTCCTGATCGCGATCCGCCGATAGCATCCGCTCATAGAGCAGACGGTCGGCAAGGCTGAAGTCCTCTTCATTGAGCGAGCTAGCATCCTGCGGCACCTCACCGCTCACTCGAATGTTGGCATGGTAGGGCGTGCGGTCCTCGGCGTAGAGCGGACTACCGCCATGGGGAAACCGGCTGCGGTAGGGTTTGTGCTCCTCCTCATAGTAGGCCTCTCGCCAATCCTTGCGGAGAGGGAAACCGTCGAATCCCTCCCACATCAACAAGCGGCGCAGATCGGGGTGGCCTTCGAACTGCACCCCGAACATATCCCAAACCTCGCGCTCCTGGAAGTTGGCGGCGGGAAACTCCGGCGTGATCGATGGCAAGATGGAGCCCTCGCGCGTGGTGTGCACGTGCAGAGTCACATACCCGCCCCCGGAAAGTTTGAAGAGGTGGTAGACAACGTCGATGTGAGGTGGGAACTGCTCCAGCGGCTCGGGGTAGTCAACTGCGGTGAGGTTCGCTAAGTAGCGGTACCCGAGTTCGTCGCGCAGGAATCGGAGAACCGGCAGAAGATGCCGCGCGTGGACCAGCACGCCCTCATAGCGCGGGCGGTTCATCAGGCGCGAGCGCGACACCGCGCGGACCATACGGTGCTCGCGGGCCTCAGGATAGCTGTCGACGTCGCCGAGCTCTGGGGGCTCAGCTGGGCGTAGCATGCCGGGGAAGCGCTCCTGTAGGCGCTCCCACACCTCCGTCGGGAAATCGATCGGGATACCTAGCGTGCCGACCATAGAACGTCAGTCTTCCTCGTGCTTTGGACCGGCCAGCCCCTCTAGGTCTCGCCAGTTCCAGTTCATCAGGTCGGGGCCAAGGAACGGCTCGGGCACACCTTCGTCCTCACCGGCCTGGAAGGCGCGGATGTCGCCGATCGACTCGTGATCGAAGCGGGCGTGAAGGGTGAGAATGCCGTGCAACAGAGCTTCAGGCCGTGGCGGACATCCGGGAATGTAGACATCCACGGGTATCAAGCGATCGACACCCGAGACCACGTTATACCCTTCCTTGAAGGGCCCCCCCGAGATGGCGCAGGCTCCCATAGCGATCACATACTTCGGCTCGGCCATCTGGTTGTAGAGGCGTACCAGCAGAGGCGCCATCTTCTTGGTCACGGTACCGTTCACGATCAGAAGATCGGCCTGGCGCGGACTGGCACGCATGATCTCCATCCCAAAGCGTGCCGTGTCGTAGCGGGACGCGGCCGTAGCGACCATCTCAAACGCACAGCACGCCAGTCCAAACAGCATAGGCCACAGCGAACGCTTTCTGGCCCACGCATAGATCTGGTCCAATGTGGTCAGTTTGACCGAAGACCGGAGTTCCGGGGGGATCGCAGGGAGAGGTGGAACGCCGCCCTCCGCACCATCGTCTCTCACGAGACTGCCTCCTCACAAATGTGCACGCATGAAGTCGAGGGGCGAGAAGCTCGATCTCGCCCCTCCGATGGGGAAGGCGGGACTTGAACCCGCACGCCTCGCGGCACATGATCCTAAGTCATGCTCGTCTGCCTGTTCCGACACTTCCCCGCCGGAAGCGATTATACTCCCGATCGACGATTCAGCAAGAGTTTGGGAATCAGGGCCGCGGCATCTGGCGCAGTGCCTCGTAGGCCGGGCGCACGCCGCTGCCACCCCATTCCCGGTAATCTCCCTCCTGCCCCCACCAGAACGGCTCGACGATGGCCCACCAGAACTCCTCGTCGTCGGGTGTCCACTTCGAGTCCGGGAAGTTCCAAACGAACATCGGCCCAATCCAGGGGGACCAATGCTCGCGCGCGTAGTCGTATGCCCGCACCAGGTAGGCTGCCTGCTCTTCAGGGGACACGGCAAACCACGCATAGTCAGGATGGTCCGGGCTCACATTGGTGTGCCAGCCGAACTCCAGGATGGCCACCTGTTTATCGCCGTCACCGTAGCGCTCCATAATGGCACGCATGACTTCCACGTGCCGGAAGCAGAAGAACGCATGCCCGCCATAGCTATTCTCTGGCGAGGCAACGACCTCCGGTGCAATCTCCGGCGGCGCCTTGTAGCCTGGCGCGTTGAGGCCCAGCAAATCGAAGTACGGCGCCGCGCCGGCTTCATACATCTCCGTCAGGAAGTCGGTGTCGGGCATGGCCTCTGGGGGTCCCGAACCGGTGGGGGCCAGCCCAGCAGAAATGACCAGCGCCTCAGGGTCCGCGGTTTTGATCGCCACGTAGCAGGTCTTCAGCAATTCCACATAGGCCGCGGGCTCAGGGGTGCCGCCCCCCCATTCGCGGGCGAGGTTCGGCTCGTTCCACACCTGATAGGCCCTTACTCGGCCCTGATAGCGCGACGCCAACGTCGCACAGAAGCCGCCAAAGGCTTCCAGTGAGACAGGCATTGCGGGGTCAGTCTGCGTGTCGGCATCGGGGACGGCCCAGGCAGGGGGGTAATCCACGCGCAGCAGCAGGAACACCCCGGCCTGCTCCGCCTCATCAACGATGCGATCGACTGCGGCCCATTCGTAGCGGCCCGGGCCGGCGCCCTCGACATCCTGCCACGCCAGTCGCTGCTTCACCCAGGTGAAGCCGGCTTCCTCGATCAGGCGCCAATCGCGCCGCACGGCTGCCCAGGGATCCCACCACATATGGACGTTGACGCCATACTCGGGCGAGTTCAGACACGCCGGGCGAGGCCACGAGGTCGCCGTTGGGGCGGGTGTCGACTGCGGGCGCGCAGCGCGGCCCGCTATGCCGTAGGCAGCAGCGACAAGGAGCAGCAGCGCTGCCGCCACCAGCACAAGGACCAGAGAAGGCACGCGGCTCGGGCGCCCTGGGGCGCTGCCAGCCATACGTTTCGTCATACGCAGAGACGATCGCCGCCGCGAGACAGGCACGTCACCAGGGCGGCTAAGGGATCTTGGGCATCGCCCCGATGGCGTCCCACGCGGGTCGGGGTGCTCCGACAAGGTCCAGGATGCTGTACGGCGCGTTCGGGTCGGTCGCCCCTATCCCGCCCTTGTACGAGTAGTCCAGGTTCCAGAGGAAGGCCAGGTGCACGAATCCCCACTCCCGCATCAGTTGAAAGGCCTGGACATCCCACTCGGCCTGTTCGGCAAGGGTATTGTCGTCGGCGAACTCGAATCCTGGCGGGGTAGCGTCGAACCCCTCGCTCGATGCCCAACCGAACTCGGTGACACAGAGCGGGGTGTTGCGCTCAGCCTTCTGGATCATGTCGTGGTAGCCCCACAGCGTGCTCTTGAATGACCACGAGTGGTGCGGCGAATCGAACGGGCCCCGGAACTTCGCCGTAGGATCATCATAGCCCTCGTCCCAGTCCACATCCGGTGGCATATTGATCCCGTTATGATGCGCGCCCACGCAGTCAGCATAGTTGAGAAACCCTGCGTCAATCATCTGCTGGAAGTACAGGAAATCGTCGATCGCGGTGTAGCGGTCAGGTCGATCCGGGTCTGTAGCGACCACGCCAGTGGGAGACAACGCGCCACTGATGACAATGATGTTGGGATCGCGCGCTTTGATCGCCTGATAACTGAGGCGCAGCATCTCCACATAAGCCTCGGCCTTAACGCCCTCCTCGGTATCCCACTCACGGTCGAGATTCTGCTCGTTCCAGACTTCAATCGCGTGGATCCGACCCTTGTAGCGGTCGACCAACTCGCCCAAGAAGGCGACATAGATCGTCAGGTCATCGGGGGGCGCGGCCTGGGGATTGGTGTCGGTATAGGTCCGTGACCACTGCGGTGCGCCAACGACACTCAGCATCACCTTCAAGCCCCGCTCAGAGGCAAAGTGAACCATCCCATCATAGCCGCTCCAGTCCATCTGCCCCGGCTCAAGGGAGAAGTGATCCCAGCGGACCTGCTGTTTGACCCACTCTAGCCCCAGGTGATCCTGAACCTGCCCCATCGTGTACTCGGGCATACCGATGCCATGAGCTGCGATCCCATATCCGAAGGCGCCCCAGGGGAGGGGCGGCAAATCGGTCGTCACCTCCGCAGCAGTCGAAGTAGGCGTCGGCGTCGGCAAGACAAGGTCTCCTCCGACCGTCGCCGTAGCCTCAGGTAGCGGGGTCTGCTCACCCTCGCTGCCCTCTGGCGAGAAGGGCGTGCCAGGGTCCAGCGCCTCCTGCGTCGGCGAGGGGGTCTCTCGACTCTTGCCAGCGCCGGGCAACTCAATCACACCGAAGGCGCACGAGAGCGCCAATGCCATCAGCAACACCCACACAGATCCCGCAACGATCAGCGTTCGCCCGCTGACCCGCGAGAAAAGATCTCGCATATGTTGCCAGAAAGGACTCATATTGCCTCCATGTCACCGACACCGTCCTGGGATGAGTTAGCCCCACCCGAGGTCATCGGCCGAGCGCGGCGTTCGCGCCACACGCTCTTTGGATTCGGATGCGCTGCTCGTCGTCTCGTCGTGAGCATCCGGCGGGCCATCTGCGCCCATCCGATTCTCCACCTGCCGTGAGAGCACCAGGGCCCCCGCCGCTGCAGCGGCCTCGGAATCATCGACTTGGGCGACCAGGTCGTCAACCAGGTCGGCCAGGTCGGCGTCAGCGGCGCCGGCAACGCGTCGTTCGATCAGCTCCCGGTAGGCTGTGCTGCCATAGAGCCCCGACGCATCTTGAAGGCGCCCGGACTCCTTGAGAAACCGGGCAGCAGCTCGCGGATCATCAGCATCGATCTGCGCGGCCCCGTTTCGCAACTCAGATTCGTGATGGGCCGCCGCATGCACGACGTTGGCCGCCGACATCAGCCGCACGACCTGAGCGTTCCCGCAGCGCGGGCACGGGGGCTCAGGGTCGTCAAGCCGGCGCGCCAGATGGCTGAACTTGCCATGGCACAGATCACAGTAGTACTCGTAGATTGGCACGGTATCGACCTTGATTAGGGACTGTACCCCATGAGCCTAGCGCCAGCGTAGGCTCCCTCTCCTTACGGAACAGGAGCCTACGCGGACCTAGCGTGGACGGAAGTATACCTGCCTTCGCAGGGTGGGCAAGCGGGCAGCAGCCCCCTCTCACGGTGGGCTCTCCAGCGAAAGGCCTGCTCCAATCGCCTTGGAGACGGCAGCCGCGCGCGTATGAACACCCAGCTTATCGAAAATGGCCCTCAGATGTCGCTTGACGGTGTTGGTCGAGATGACCAGGGTTTCGGCGATCTCTTTGTTGCTCACACCGCGAGCCAGCAGTGCCAGCACCTCGCTCTCTCGCGCCGTTAGCGCTTCCAGTTCACATCCGGCACTGGCTGTCGTATGGCCCTCGGCCACTGCCTGGAGGAAAGCCCGCCGATCGAAAGACTGCTTCTCCAGATAGGCGAACACGCCGTAATCGCGATATGCGCGTTCGATCTCTTCCGCAGCCGCCACGCCACTCACGACGATCGTCGTGACGTTGTGATCGCGGGCCAACGCCAGGATCTGATAGCCATCCAAGTCCTGGTCGGCAGTCAATGCCCATGGCTGCAGTTGGAGCGCAAGATCAACGATCGCCATGCGATAGGTCTCGCGGCGCAAACACCCGGCAGCCTCCCCGTAGCCATTGCACAACCGCACCCGATAGCCCGCGTCCACCAGCAACTCCGCGAGAATGCCGCGCCAGCTCGCGTCGTCCTCAACGACGAGCACCGTGTCGGGCGCCAGGGAGTTCGCGACCTCCGCCTCACGCGATGGGCCTGCGAGAACGCCAGGCAATGATGGGGGTGAGGGTTCAATCACCGGGGCGCTCGACAGGGCCCTGGCCACCAACCGGCGGAACTCCGCGCGATCGAACGTCGCTTTGCGCAGACAGGTCAATGCACCATAGTCGGTGATCGCGCTGACCGCTAACTCGACCGTGGCATAGCCGGTCAGCAGCACGGTCACACATCCCGGATCCTGGCGCCGGACCGCCTCGAGAACCCGCAGCCCATCCACATTCGCCGCAGCGTCCCCGCCAAGCGCCAGGTCGACGACGGCGAGACGGTGAGGCGCCTCGCGCAAGGCCTGCGTTGCCGCCTCCAGCCCCTCCGCGACATCCACCGCCAGGCCGATGTCCGTCAGGACCTCCGCGACCAACTGCTGCCACGCCGGATCATCCTCGACCACCAGCGCTCGCATGCCCGAGGCCTTATCCATGTTCGAGCTCCGCGCGTGGCAGCCGCACCCGGAAGGTCGTGCCGCTGGAGCCGTCGCTGTGCACTGAAATCGAGCCACCAAGACGCACCAGGAGCGTCTTGGCCCACCACAGACCGAAGCCCAGCTTACCGTGCCGGCGGGCATCGGTGCTTGATGGATCGAACTCGAAGATGCGACCGTGCAACTCCGCTGCAATGCCCGGCCCGTCGTCCGCGACGCGGACCTCGACCCACGGGCCATCAACGTATCCACAGATGTTGATGGTGCCGTGGCCTGCCAGCGCAGCTGCCGCGTTATCCACAAGGTTGGCGAAGACAAAAGCCAGTCCCCTCTCGCTGGCGACTACCGGCGGCAGTTCCTGCAGCGATGTGACCTCGACCCGTATGTCGGGCGAGAGAGAAGCTTCTCCCAAGGCAGTTTCGACGCATGCAGCCACGTGCACCGGCGCAAGATGGATCGGACGGAGATGCACGAGGCTATCACGCACGGCAGCCATCGCTTCTCGGGCGCTGCGCTCGATCTCGGCCAGGTTCGCATTAAGGTAATCATCTGCCGCCAGCGACGACTGGCACTTGTCCTGGATCCCCTGGATTCGAACGGGGATGGTTCCAACCTTGTTGTTGAGGTGATGCAGCACGTTGGCTGCCACATCGCCGACCGCGGCGAACGTCTCCGCCACGGCGTGGCGCTCCTGGGCCTGCCGCAACGCGCGCTGACGGTTGGCGTTCTGATGCGCGAGGGCCGCGTAGTGGGCGAGACAGGTCAGTACCTTCTTATCCCATTCCGACTCGGTGAACTGCCCTGGATCGCCCTGCACGCCGTAGACACTGAAGGCTCCCAGCGCCACACCGTCGTCGCTCGAGAGAAGCGGGACAACGAGTGCGCGCGTCCACGCCTGGCTGCGCGCCAGATCCAGACGGTAGAACCGTTCATCCTCACGCACATCCTGCGATGTGACGGGTTGTCGGCGGAATACGGCCTGGCCCGTGAGACTGCCCTCTAACGGCAGCCGCTCACCGCGCTGCAAGCCCTCTGTCGTGGCCTGCAGCACCAGTTCGTCGCCCTCCAGCATCCAGATTGCACTGGCAGCGGCATTCAATAGGTCGGCCGCCTGGGTTACCAGATATTGCAGCACCTTGTGGTAGGGTTCGATGAGCACGAGGCGGGCCGCCTCTAGCAACGCATCCAGGAGTCGCGCCTCCTGGATCGCGATGACTGCTTGGGTTGCCAGCGATTGTAGCAGGTGCCGGTCGTTGTCGCCAAAGGCGCCCACGATCGGGCTCTCGAGATTCAGCACGCCCTCCAGACGCCCGCTGGAGCCAATCAAGGGCACGGCCAACTCGGACCGCATGCGCAGGTCGGCATCGAGGGGATGGTACAGCCGGACCCAGGGCGCGGCGGACAGGTCGTGAATGCAGAGCGGCTCCCGGTGTGCCGCCACCCAACCCATAATGCTGCTCCCGTCGATCGAGAGCGCACCGACTTGGGGACGCCCCGCGGCACCGGCAATCGCGCGAGTCACCAGCCGGGTGCCGGCCGCATCTACCAGCCTGAAGATGCCGTGGTGTGCACGCGTGACGTCCAACGCCATCTGAAGGATCGCACCTAACGTCTCTTCCAGCCCCAGACGCGACGAGATCAGCATGCCGGCGCGCCACAGCCGGTCCAGCGCGTCCTCGGTCCGGACGAGATCGCGCTCCATGTCGGAGAGCCGCCGGGCCTGGTAGATCGCCATCGCCGCCTGGTTGACGAGGCCGTCGAGCAGCAACAGCTCGAAACGGCTAAAATGGCGGTCGCGGCGCAGGTAGACGTACAACGCGCCCACCGGTTGGCCAGCGACCACGAGGGGAAAGCAGGCCATCGTGCGAACACCCTCTGCTACACGAGCCGGGTGCATCTCGATGCTGGGCTCCTCATAGGAAATCATACGCCGCCGCTGGTGAATCGCCTGCATACCGATGCCTGCAGGGCGCGGCTGATCTTCGAGCCCTAAGTTAGCCAGTTCGCCCGCCGACACTCGCGACGCGAGATCAAACGCCTGTGTATCGACGTCGTACGTGTAGATGACGGCGGTTGCATCGGGGGCGATCCGCATAGCGCTCTCAACGATCAGGCGCAGCGCGTCCTCGACTCCGGAATGGCCGCTGGGCGTGAGACGATTGACCGCGGCGCCGATCTCGTTGAGGCTGCTGAGCGCCTCCAGAAAGCGCGGATCAGCGTGTTCCAGGTCAGCATCGCTGAGCTTGGGCATCTGTGGAAGGGATGGTGTCTCTGTCATGCCTTACCCCATCGACAAAACCAGGCACTCCAGTGGGATAAGGGGATTCTAGCATGAACGCATCGTCAATCAAGGGGCTGTCCTCAACACGAAGTCGGCATCTGGGCATGCCGACTTCTCTCCTCCAGCTTATCCCAACACCCGGACGACCCTCACACCACAGACACGCATCCCTCATCCTTCCCTCATGGCCAAGCACATAGCGCTCTGAGGATCGTCCGGGTTTAGCCGGGTCGGGAAAGCCGTAGTCTTCAGCGAAGACCCCCCTCGGCTTTCTCGCGCCCCGGCTTGGGCGGGCTAGATGTCGTAGTACATCGTAAATTCATAGGGATGCGGACGCATCCGTATGGGGTCGACCTCGGCTGTGCGCTTGTAGGCGATGTAGGCGTCCAGCAAGTCCGCCGTAAAAACGTCGCCACGAAGCAGAAACTCGTGATCTGCCTCTAGCGCATCGAGCACGGCCGCCAGCGACCCCGGCACCTGCTTGACCTTGCCTGCTTCTTCGGGCGGCAGGTCGTAGAGGTCCTTATCCATCGGTTCGCCAGGGTCGATCTGGTTTTGTACGCCATCCAACCCTGCCATCAGCAGCGCCGCAAAGCAGAGATACGGATTGCATGATGGATCAGGCGCCCTGAACTCCACTCGCTTGGCCTTGGGGCTCTTCGAATACACCGGAATGCGGCACACTGCCGATCGGTTTCGCTGCGAGTATGCCAGGTTCACAGGCGCTTCGAACCCTGGCACCAGGCGCCGGTACGAGTTGGTGGTGGGCGCCGCGATTGCCAGAAGCGCGGGGGCGTGCGCCAGAAGTCCGCCGATGTAGTACTTCGCCGTGTCGGAGAGCTGGGCGTAGCCGGCTTCATCGTAGAACGCGTTGGATTCACCACGCCACAGGCTCATGTGCACGTGCATCCCGCTGCCGTTGTCTCCGAACAGGGGCTTGGGCATGAAAGTAGCGGTCAACCCATGCTTGCGCGCCACGCTCTTGACCAAGTACTTGTAGATCTGCACGCTATCTGCCATCCGCAGCAGGGTGCTATAGCGCATGTCGATCTCGGACTGCCCGGCGGTCGCCACCTCGTGGTGGTGAACTTCAACGGGCACGCCGGCAGCCTCCAGCGCCATCACGATCCGGCTGCGCACATCCTGCTTGGTGTCAGTGGGGGGCACCGGGAAATACCCTCGCTTGGCGGGAATCTGCCCCCCCTTGCCACCTACCTCACCGCTGTTCCACCAGCCCTCGGCGCTGTCGATGTGGTAGAACGCGCTGTTGGTCTCGCCACCATACCGTACGCTGTCAAACAGGAAGAACTCCGCCTCGGGCCCCCAATAACTGATCTCGGCAATCCCGGTCTGCTTGAGATAAGCCTCGGCCTTCTTGGCGACATACCGCGGATCGCGCGTATAAGGCTGGCGCGTGATAGGATCGTAGATGTCGCACATGATGACCAGTGTCGGTACCTCAAACATATGATCGACAAACGCGGTATCGGGATCCAGCATCAGGATCATATCGGACTCGTGGATCTCCCGGAAGGCCCGAATCGAGGATCCATCGAACCCTATACCCTCTTCAAAGAGCTCCTCCGTGAGTTCGCGCGCCGGGAGGGTGAAGTGATGCCACATTCCCAGCAGGTCGGTGAACCGCAGGTCCACCATGTCCACATCTTTCCCCATCTTCACCACGTCTCCAACTGAGTTCAACATCGGGCATCTCCTTCTGAGCTAATCGAGCCATGAGGCCTGTGCTACTCAGGACATGATAGCCAGTCGCAGGCCGGCCGTCTAGTACCCAAACGGGCCATTTTCCAGGTGGCCGCCTGCTACCGATGGCCGTTGAACTGCGAACACCGGCGGCTATAATGACGCCATGGTCACCAACATCTATCGAGACGCCCACGAACTGCTCTTCGAGCAGTTGAGCGCCGAGCAGATCCGCCATTGGCTCGTCCCCTTGGGGTTCGCCGATTGGCAGGCAACCTACCGGCGGCTGCTACGCATCGCGCAGAACAGCCCGGAATCGGGCGGCGAACGTGCCCTGGCGAATATGCTGCCCTACCTGCTCCCGATGCTCGCCGAGACCAGCAATCCCGATCGCGTGCTCGTCTACTTGGAGCGCTTCCTCAACGGAAGCACGCCCAGACGCACCCCCCTCAGTTTTCTCTCCGGCAATCTGCGCGCAACCGAGATCCTGATCAGGCTCTTCGACGGCAGCCAGTTCCTGACCGAGATCCTGTTGCGCACGCCGGAGTACTTCGACCTGCTGCTAGAGCACCGGCGGCTGGCCCAGCCTAAAACGATCGAGCAGTTCTGCACCGATCTCGCTGCCGCGCAGGCGGCCAATTGCTCCGCCGATCGCCTGGACGTCCTGCGCCGGTTCCAGCGCTGGGAGCTCTTGCGGATTGGCACCTGTGATCTGTTGGATCTCTTCGACCTACCCATCATCACGACCCAGCTGTCGAACCTGGCCGACAGTCTCGTCGGTGCGTGCCTCACCATCGCAGCCGAGAAGACTGGCATCGCGCCTGCCGATTTCGTGGTGCTGGCGCTAGGCAAACTCGGTGGGCAAGAGTTGAACTACAGCTCCGATATCGACCTGCTCTTCCTGGCCGACACGACGTCCGAGCGCCTGAAGACGTTAGGGGAGCGCCTGATTGACGGTCTGACCCGGGTAACCGGTGAGGGCTTCCTCTACCGCGTGGACATGCGCCTGCGGCCCTGGGGGCATTCAGGCCCGTTGGTGACGTCAGTCGATGGGTATCTGGCATACCTCAAACAGCATGCGCGCATCTGGGAAAAGCAAGCCCTGCTCAAGGCGCGGGTCGTCGCCGGAGACGATGCCCTGGGGCAGGTGTTTCTCGATCGCGCCGGACCACTGATTTTCGACGTCCGCCCCGCCGAGGTACGGCGGAGCGTCGCCATGATGAAACAACTGACTGAGGACCACTTGCGCCAGCGCGGCCGGGAGTGGGGCGAGGTCAAGCTGGGTGAGGGCTCCATCCGTGACGTGGAGTTCGTAACCCAGTACCTGCAGCTCGTGCACGGGGCAGACAGGCCTGCGGTTCACGGTGCCAACACGCTCACTGCGCTGGATCGTCTGCTGGGGAGCGGCCTGATCGCTGCTCGCGACCACCGCATCCTGACCGACGGCTATGTCTTCCTGCGCACCATCGAGCACTACCTCCAGATGATGCAGTACCGGCAGACTCACGCCCTGCCCGAGGGTGACGAGGCGCTCGCTCAACTGGCCCGGCGTTTGGGCTTCGAGGGCGGCGCGGCCGGCGGTCAGTTCACGCTACGCTACGAGCAACACCGCGCCGCCATCCGTGCCGTCTACCTGAAATACCTAGGAGAACAGCCAATGGGTGAACCGCAGCCCGAACTGCAGGCCCCCGACGCCAGCAGCGCGCACATCGCGCGCATGGACCCATCCTACACGGCAGCGTTCACGGCGCCCGAGATCCGCCGCCACGCGGCTATCGCGGCCCGTCTTGACCGTGACAACCAAGTCGAGGTCGAGGCACTGCCGCTGGATGAGGGCCGCTGGCGCGTCACTGTCATTGGCTACGACTATCCTGGCGAACTGTCGCTGATCTGCGGCCTGCTCTTTGTCCACGGCTTCTCGATCGAGGAAGGCCAGGTCTTTACCTACGAACCCGCGCTCGGGGCCGGGACAACGGCTGTGCGCGAACGGCGCAAGATCGTGGATGCGTTCACCGTAAGCCCCGTTCACGACACGATCACCGAGGACACGTGGCGTGCCTATGCGGACGATCTCTCGACGTTGCTGCAGATGCTGGCTGCAGGTCGGGGAGAGGAAGCGCACGGCGCTCTGGCCAAGCAGGTGGCAGCGGCGATTCGCCCCACGACCGGCACAGAGACCACACTCTACCCAGTCGACATTGAGATCGACAACACAACGTCCCAGCAGTATACGGTCCTCCACATTTCGGCGCCCGATACGCCCGGCTTCCTCTACGAGTTCACAAATGCGCTGGCCTACAACCGCATCTACATCGCGCGGGTCAATGTCGAGTCCTTCGGCGACCGTGCCCACGACACCCTCTTTGTAACCGACGCCAACGGGCAAAAGATCGCCTCCAACAGCGACAAGGAGCGGGAACTGCGCGCAGCGACCGTGCTGATCAAGCACTTCACCCACTTGCTGCCGCTCACACCCGATCCGGAGACGGCTCTCTTGCACTTCCGCGAGTTCATCAGCCATCTCTTTCGGCAGGCCAACTGGCCCGACGAGCTAGCCTCTCTCGAAAGCCCCGACGTGCTGAACGCGCTCGCGCGGCTCCTGGGAGTGAGCGAGTTCCTGTGGGACGACTTCCTCAGGATGCAATATGCTAACCTCTTTCCGATCGTGCGCGATACAGACGCGCTGCAGACCCGGAAGACCCGCTCACAGCTGCAACAGGAGCTGGAGGTCGTGCTGGCAGAAGTCCACAACGGGCCTCAGATGCCGGCTGCTTTCGACGTGTGGCGAAGAGCTCTCAACGCCTTCAAGGATCGGGAGATGTTCCGCATCGACATGCGCCATATCCTGGGCCACACACGGGAGTTCTGGGACTTCTCCGAAGAGCTCACAGCGTTGGCCGAGGTGGTAGTGAACGCGGCCTATCACCTGTGTCACGAGGACCTGCGAGCGCAGCACGGCGACCCACGCCTGGACAACGGCGACATCAGCGAGATGAGCATTTGTGCCCTGGGGAAGTGCGGCGGGCGCGAACTTGGCTTCGCCTCGGATATCGAGCTCATGGCCATCTACAGCGGGAACGGAACCACCACGGGTCCCCAGGTCATCAGCACCGCCGAGTTCTACGAGCGGCTCGTTCAAATGCTGCTCCAGTCTATCCAGGCCAAGCGTGAAGGCATCTTCGAGATCGACCTGCAACTGCGCCCCTACGGGAAATCCGGTGCCATGGCCGTCTCTCTAGAGGCGTTCCGCCGCTACTTTGCACCGGACGGCCCCGCCTGGGCTTACGAGCGACAGGCGCTGGTCAAGCTCCGGCCTATCGCCGGCAACCCCGGGCTGGG
>Ga0123333_10002028_pt1 | contig 21094 bp, 17 predicted proteins | sample BioC12SIPDNA_3_FD_89957 | JGI IMG/M metagenome (GOLD analysis project Ga0123333, IMG submission 89957) | Anaerobic biogas reactor microbial communites from Washington, USA - Biogas_R2_B C12 SIP DNA | ecosystem: Engineered > Bioreactor > Anaerobic > Unclassified | place: Washington, USA... | reverse complement strand
TACGCCGCGAGCTGCACCTGGCTGTTCGTCTCGCCGACGGTGTAGAGTATGCCGATGTTCTTCGCGTCCGGCAGCATCGCGCGGATCGTCTGGAGCTGCTTTTCGACCGGAAGCTGGTCGCTCGTGCCGGTGACGTTGCCCTCGGAGAGCCCGGACTCGACCGGCGCCGAGACCGCGGTGAAGATGACCGGAATCCTGTCCTCCGCGGCGTTGAACGCGCACACCGCCATCGGGGTCGCGATCGCGCAGATCATGTCGAGGTCGTTCGCGACGAAGTTCGAGGCAATCGTGGCGGCGATGCCCATGTCGGCCTGCGCGTTCTGGAAGTCGACGACCAGGTTGTCGCCCTCGGCGAAGCCCTCCTGTTTCAGGCCCTCGAGGAAGCCGTTGCGGCAGTTGTCGAGCGAGCCGTGTTCGGCGAACTGGGCGATGCCGATTTCGTAGACGGTCTTTTCCGCCGTCGCGGACGCGGTCAGAAGGAGCGCCAAAGCGAGGATCAAGGCTGCGAGCTTCTTCATGGGGTTTTCCTCCTCAAAATAAATTTTGATGGAAGATCGCTGAGTCCGGCAAACAAAAACGCCCCAAGCAATGCTGCTTGAGACGGTTGCCCGCGGTGCCACTCAACTTGGTCTTTCGACCCTCTTTATCCATGTGCCATCACACATGCCGCCATGATAACGGGCGCGGTTCCCGTCGTTCCCTACTCCCGGTTCAGGAACACCCTCGGAAGCCCATTCCCCGGACGGTTCCGCGCCGCGATCCCACCACCCGCGGCTCTCTTGGACGGACCCGGTTCCGTGTACTACTCTCCCTCAGCGGTTTCGCATATCATAGCGCTTGCGGCCGCCATTGTCAACCCTTTTTTGCGGATTTTTCTAAAAATGTCGGTTTTAAGCGGCAATGCCGACGTGTTAAATTTCCCTCAGTGACAAAGGCACAGACGTTTTGCGCGTTAGATGTTAGACTCCGATGGGTAAATTAGAGCCAGAAGCGCGCGGCTGTCCGCGCGGCCCATTTAGAGAGGAGAAAATTTTTATGAAGAAGTTTCGATTCCTTGCCTTGGCGCTCGCCGTGCTCCTGGCGCTGTCCGCGTGCAGCGTGGTGGCGGAGGCGGCCGACTACAGGACCGGATATGCGGTTCTGACCACCGTCGGAAGCTCTACCTCCGCGACCGCCGACGCGGCCGGCAAGGCGGCGATCAACGTCGTCTTCGTCGGCGTATTGCTCGACGAGGCGGGCAAGATCGCGCAGTGCGAAATCGACTACATCCCGGCGGCGATCAACTTCACCGCGGAGGGGAAGATTTCTTCCGACCGCACCGCGCCGATTCAGTCGAAGCAGGAGCTCGGGTTTGACTACGGCATGAAGAAGGCGTCGGGCATCGGCAAGGAGTGGTTCGAGCAGGCGGACGCGCTGGCGGCGTACGTCGTCGGCAAGACCGCCGAGGAGGTGCTCGCGATTCCGGTCAGCGAGGGCAACACCGCCGCCGACCAGGATCTGCTCGCGTCCGTGACGATCAAGATCAACCCGTATATCGAGGGGATCGCGAAGGCGTGCGAGAACGCCAAGGAGATGGGCGCGAAGGCCGGTGACGGCCTCTCGATCGGCTCCGTCACGAGCGCCGCGGCCTCGAAGGACGCCGCCGCCGACGCCGCCGGCGAGGCCGCGATCAGCTCCACGTTCGCCGTCGTCACGAAGGACGGAAACGGCGTCATCACGAGCTGCGTGCTCGATGCCCTGAACGCCTCCGTCAAGTTCGACGCCAAGGGGCAGATCACCTCCGACCTGACGCAGCCGATCGCCTCGAAGAACGTGCTCGGCGACGCCTACGGCATGCGCGGCAGCTCGAAGCTCGGCCTCGAGTGGAACGAGCAGGCCGCGAACTTCGCGAAGCTGACCGTCGGCAAGAACCGCGACCAGATTCTCGGCATGGACCTCGCCGGCGCGGACGTCGTGTCCTCCGCGACGATCCACACGAACGAGTTTGTGGCGGCGATTGCAAAGGCTCTCGGTTAGGCGAAAACAGACGGAAAAACGACGGAAACGATTGCGCCTTTCGCTTCGGCGGAGGGCGCAAACGATGGGGAGGCGGAGCAGATGACGCGCCGTTTTATTCGCCCGCTCGCGCTGCTGCTCGTGCTCGCGGCGCTTATGCTGCCCGCGGGGGCGTCGCAGGGGGCGCCGATGGTCTCGAAATACGGGTTCTACCTCGACACGGTCGTCGCGATCTCCGCCTACGCCGACGAGGGGGTCGTCGCGGCCGCGCTGAAGCTCTGCGGCGACTACGAGGCGGTCCTCAGCAAGACCCGCGAGGGCAGCGACGTCTGGAACATCAACCACGCAGCCGGCGAGCCGGTCGAGGTGTCGGACGCGACAGTCGAGATACTGCGGCTCGCGCGGGAGATCGGCGACCGAACCGGCGGCGCGTTCGACATCACGATCGCGCCGGCGGTCGCGCTGTGGGACTTTTCCGGGGCGGGCGCGCGGCTGCCGGATGCGCAAAGGCTCCGCGAGGCCGCGGAGCGGATCGACTACCGCAAGGTGGAGATCGACGGAAGCGCCGTCCGGCTGCCGGAGGGCATGCAGATCGACCTCGGCGGCATCGCGAAGGGGTACATCGCCGACCGCATCGCCGACTATCTGAGGCAGAGCGGCGTGACGAGCGCGCTTTTGAACCTCGGCGGAAACATCGTGACCGTCGGCGGCAAGCCCGGCGGCAGCTGGAAGGTCGGCGTACAGGACCCGTCGAGCGAGACCGGCGAGGCGAAGATCGCGATCCTCGCGAACGACGCGTCGGTCGTCACGAGCGGCGTCTACGAGCGCGGCTTCGACCTGAACGGCGTGCGCTACCACCACATATTGGACGCGGAGACGGGCTGGCCGGTGCAGAACGGGCTCGCCTCGGTCACGATCGTCGCGAGGGAGTCGGCGCTCGCGGACGCGCTGTCGACCGGCGTGTTCGCGCTGGGCCTCGAGGACGGCATGGCGCTCGTGGAGTCCATGGACGGCGTCGAGGCGATCTTCATCACGGACCGCGGGGAAGTGATCTTCAGCTCCGGCGCGCGGCGCATGGTCGCCCGATAGGAATTCCCCCAAAAAGCGCGAAGCCGCGGCGGATTTTTCCCGCCGCGGCTTCGCATTTTCGTATTCTATTGCGCCCCGTTCGCCCCGTTTGCGCCGGTCGACTGCTTGTAGATGACCCGGCTCTTAATCAGCCGGCTCTGAATCTCGTATTCGCCGCACTCGAGCCTCTTCAAGAGCTCCTCGGTCGCGCACCTGCCCATCTCGTACGAGGAGACGTGCACGGTCGTGATCGTGGGATTCATCGCGCTCGAGACGATCGTGTCGTCGAAGCCGCTGACGAGCATGTCGCCGGGCACCGACAGCCTTCGGCTCTGGATCGCGCGGATGGCCCCGGCGGCGACGTAGTCGTTGCCGCAGACGATGGCCGTCGGCGGGTCGGGGGCGTCCAGCAGCTCCCCGCAGAGCTCGATGCCGCTCTCGAGGCTGTAGTCGCCGTGGCGGACGTCCTCCTCGCGCAGCGGCAGACGGAGGTCCCGCAGCGCGTCGCGGAAGGCGGCCTCGCGCTGCTGCGCGTAGAGCTGGTTTTGGAAGCCGTTGATCATGCCGAAGCGCGCGTGCCCCGCCTCGCGCATCCTTCCGACGATCTCGTAGATCGGGGTGTAGTTGTCGAAGTCGATCGAGCAGCACTGGCGCGCGTTCTTTCCGCTCCCGACGATCAGGTAGGGAAACGCGTGGTAGTCGAGTATCACCAGTATCTCGTCGCTGATCTCCCACGGCGAGAGCAAAATCACCGCGTCGACGTATTTGCTGCGCGCGTAGTTCTCGATGCGCGCGGCGTTCTCCTTCTTCGCCTCCATCGAGGCGATTTCGATCTTCAGGCTGTAGCCGGAGCCGCGTAGCCTGTCGTTGATGCCCTGTATGATCGGCAGCTCGTGCAGCCACGTCGACTGGACGATCGGGTGCTCGACGATGATGAACAGCAATATGTCAAACGACTTGCCGCGCGCGAAGTTCCGGGCGAGCGGGCTCGGCATGTAGTGGAGGACCTCGATGGCCTTCTTGATCCGCTCGACGTTCTTCGGGCTGATCTTCTGGCCGTTTATGTACTTCGAAACGGTCCCTGTCGAAACGCCGGCAAGGGCCGCCACATCCTGCAATGTCGCATCCTTCACAGAGTCATCCTCATCCTATCTGAAATCCCCAAAAATAAGACGCCATCGCTATTATATTTCACGCCTGTCCGAAAGTCAATATCCCGGGCCCCCGTTTCGGGGCGGAAATGCGGTGAAAAAAATTTATTTCCGGAACATGTTGACACGGTTCATATTCTCGGCTATAATAGCCACAGTTGAACCGGTTCATTTTTTGCAGGGTGAACAGGGTTCCCGGCCGCGCGGGGAGTCCCGCGGCGGGAATATTCGGCGGCATGCCTGAAAACTGCAAAAAAATAATGGAAAAGGGAACGGAAAAAATGAGCAATGTCAAGATCACCGCATGTCCGGAGTGGATTCTTCAGGAGGAACCGGAGCAGGCCGTAAAGCTGTCCGCGGGCGTATATCTCAGGCGCCTCGACGCGCTGATCGAGCGGATGGATGAGACCGACACCGATTTCGTCGTGATCTATGGCGATCGCGAGCACTTTGCCAATATTGAGTACTTCACGCGCTACGACTGCCGGTTTGAGGAGGGCCTGTTCATCGTCTCCCGGAACGGAAACCGCACGATCGTCGTCGGAAACGAGGGGGAGGCATACTCGAAATTCATCCCCTACCCGGTCGAGCGCATCGTCTACCGGCACTTCAGCCTCCAGGGTCAGCCGCGAAACGGCATCCAGAAGCTGCGGGACGTCTACAGGCAGGCGGGGCTGAAACCGGACTCGCGCGTCGGGTTCGTCTCGGTCAAGTACTTCGAGGGCGACGCCGCGGACGACCCGGCGCACCAGTTCGACGCGCCGGAGTACATGCTGACGGAGCTCTACAAGGTCGTGGACCGCGCAAACGTCGTCAACTACACCCGCGAGATCACCGGGCTTCCGAACGGCGTGCGCATGCGGCTGCGCGAGGCGGAGGAGATCGCGTTCTTCGAGTACCAGGCCGCGAAGGCCGCGAACGTCGTGCGCAGGCTGCTGCTCGCCGCGAAGCCCGGCATGAGCGAGACCGACATCGCGCGCCACGCCAGGACCGACCTGCTGCCGCCGATGATGCACCCGCTGGTGAACGTCACGCCCGAGTCGCTGGGGCTGGCGCTGGCGAGCCCGCAGCACGACTGCGTGATGGCCGGGGGCGAGGTGTTCGGCATCTGCTACTCGCAGCGGGGCTCTCTGTGCTCGAAGGTCGGCATCGCCGCGCGCGGCGAGGAGGGGGTCTCCCCGCGGCTGAAGGGCAAGGTCGAGAGCTTCTACATGCCGCACTGGGAGGCGATCGCGCGCTGGCTTGAGGCGCTTCAAGTTGGTACAACCGGCGACGAGCTGTACCGAGCGGCGATGGACGTGATCGGGGACGAACGCTTCGGCGTGTTCCTGAATCCCGGCCACGCGGTCGGCATGGACGAATGGACGAACTCCTGCGTCTACGCGGGCTCCGAAATTGCAATCCACAGCGGCTCGTCGATCCAGACCGACATCATCGCCTCGAGTCCGGACGAGGTGATGGTCTCGATCTGCGAGGACACGGTCGTCGTCGCGGACGCGGAACTGCGCGCGGAGCTTCAGAGGCTCTATCCCGACGTGTACCGCCGCGTCCAGAGGCGGCGCGCGATGATGCGGGAGACGCTTGGCATCCGCGTGTCGGACGACGTGCTGCCGCTGACCGCGCTCGTGGGCGTCATGTTCCCGTACATGCTCGACACGACCCGCGTCTACGCACTGGAGAATTAAACTGAAGGTCGCCTTCAGTTTAAATAATAGGGAGGGCATCATCATGAAGAGACTCATTTCTATGGCAATGGTTGTCGCGCTGCTTGTAAGCCTGTTTGCGTTCACGACCGCACTGGCCGACGAGCCCATCAAGATCGGCGTTTCGTTCGCGACGCAGATCGCGCGCCGCTTCTCGTTTGACGAGGCGTATATGCGCAAGGTCGCGGAGGCCAACGGAGCCGAGCTGATCGTCCAGTGGGCGAACTACGAACAGGCCAAGCAGGAGAACCAGGTCGAGAACCTGCTGAGCCAGGGCATCGACGTGCTCATCCTCGTCGCGGTCAGCACGAACATGTCGCCGCTGGTCGACAAGGTCAAGGCCGAGGGCATCCCGGTCGTGTGCTACGACAACTTCATCGAGAACGCCGACCTCGACGCGTACCTCGACCGCGACAACCACGCGGCGGGCGTCATGCAGATGGAGATGACGATGGAAGCCATCGGCGGCGATGGCGACATCGTGATCCTGCACGGCGAGCCGACGAGCGCGGTTGTGCAGGGCATGAAGATCGGCTACGACGAAGTGCTCGCGAAGTACCCGAACGTCAACGTCGTGCTCGAGCAGTACTGCGAGGGCTACTCCGCCGAGAAGGCGCTGAAGTTCGCGGAGAACGCGCTGACGGCCAACACGAACATCAAGGCGTTTGTCTGCACCGCGGACGTCCTGTCGCTGGGCATACTGCCCGCCGTCGAGGCCGCCGGCATCGCCGGGAACTGCTACATCACCGGCATGGACTGCGAAGTCGCCGCGTGCAAGGCCATCTACGAGGGCAAGATGGGCGTGAGCATCTGGACCGAGATCGACAAGTGCGCGACCCGCGCCGCCGAGATCGCGATCGCGCTGGTCAGGGGCGAGGAGTTCGAGTACGACGAGATCATCCAGAACGGCGACTACTCGACCCCGAAGGTCTTCGTGCCGATCCTGGGCGTGACGAAGGACAACATGGAGGACTGGGTCAACACGCTCGCGCCGGAAGGCTGGATCACGCTCGAGGAAATCACCGGCTGATAAGACCGCTTCTCTCCAACGCTTCCCGGGCCGCCGAACTTTCGGCGGCCCGGGGAAAAATGAGGTAATCGATGTGAGCAATCAAGTTCTCCTGGAGTTCGAGGGCCTGACGAAGCGGTTTCCCGGCGTCGTGGCCGTCAAGGACGCGGGCTTGCAGATTCGCGCGGGAGAGGTGCACTCGATCGTCGGCGGAAACGGCGCCGGCAAATCGACGCTGATGAAGATGCTCTCCGGCGTGTACCCGCACGGCACCTATGAGGGCAGCATTCGCCTCATGGGACGCGAGTGCGCCTTCAAGACGATTTTGGACGCGCAGGGGCAGGGCATCGTGATGATCCCGCAGGACATCAACATGGCCAACGACCTGAGCGTCGCGGAAAACCTGTTTTTGGGAAAGCACCCGAACCGCCGCGGCTTCGTCGATTTTCCGTCGATGTACCGGCAGTCGCAGGAGATCATCGAGGACTTCGGCCTGAACGTCGATCCGACGACGAAGGTGCGCGAGATCGGCATCGCGCAGAAGCAGTTGATCGTGATCGCGCGCGCGATGCACAACGACGTCAAGGTGCTTTTGCTCGACGAGCCGACCTCGACGCTCTCCGACAAGGAGTGCAAGATACTGTTCGACAAGGTCGAGATGCTCAAGGACCGGGGCATCGCGTGCGTGTTCATCTCGCACCGCCTCGAGGAGGTCAAGCAGATTTCCGACGTGATCACCGTCATGCGCGACGGCATGATCGTCGGGACGTCCGACAACAGGGACATGACCGAGAAGAAGATCGTGGAATTGATGGTCGGCCGGGCGACGGACGAGGTCTATCCGGAGCGCGACCGGACGCCGGGCGAGGTCGTCCTGAAGGTCAGGCACGTGACCGTGCGCGACCCGAAGGTGCCGGCCAAGAAGATCGTGGACGACGTCTCCTTCGAGCTGCGCCGCGGCGAGATACTGTCCGTGTACGGGCTCGTCGGCGCGGGCAGGAGCGAGACCGCACTGGCGATGCTCGGCGCATTCGGCGGGCCGGTGGAGTGCGAAATGGAATTGAAGGGCAAGCCGATCGGAATTTTGTCCCCCGGCGACGCCGTTTCCAATAAAATCGGGTATCTGCCGGAGGACAGAAAGCGGCAGGGCGTCGTCGAGATTTCGAGCGTCGCGAAGAACATCACGATCCCGAGCCTGACAAGGCTCGTCAAAAACGGCACGATCGACGCGCGCAGGGAGAGCGGCATCGTCAGCGACGTGATCTCGAAGCTCGCGATCAAGACGCCGTCCCCGGAGACGCCGGTTCGAAACCTCAGCGGCGGCAACGCGCAGAAGTGCGTGCTAGGCCGCTGGATCGCCGCCGACTCCGAGATACTGATACTCGACGAGGCGACGCAGGGGATCGACGTCGAGACGAAGTCGCAGATCTACTTCCTGCTGGACGCGCTCGCGAAGCAGGGGAAGGCCGTGCTGTTCATCTCGTCGGACCTCTCCGAGGTCATCGGCATCTCGGACAGGATCATGACGATGAAGAACGGCCGCGTCATCAACACAACGGACGGAAAATCGGCCGATCGCACCCGCATTCTCTGGGAAGCGACGGTCGGCAAATTGGAGGCGGAATGATGGAAGGGGCCAATACCAGGTCGAAGCGGTTCACAAAGCCGCTGGCAATGCTCGTGGGCGTCGCGGCGCTTCTGTTCGTATTCAACCTGATCACAAACCACGTGTTTGTCTCGCAGCGGAACCTGACGATGCTCCTGAAGCAGTCGTCCGTTCTGATGATCCTCGCCTCCAGCCTGATGATGCTTTTGATCTCGCGCAACATCGACTTAAGCGGCGGCGCGGGCGTCTACCTGACCGGCACGGTCGTCGCGACGCTGGTCGTCAAGGCCGGCTGGAGCATCTATCCGGCGATCGCCGTCGGCGTATCGCTCGGCGTCGTCATGGGCATGGTCAACGGCTTCTTCATCGGCTTCATGGGGCTCCCGGCGTTCATCGTGACGCTCGCCGCGCAGCAGGTGTTCCGCGGCGTCGGCTACGTGATGACGAACGCCGCGACGGTCGGCCCGATGCCGAAGTCGTTCAACGCGATCTCCGAGGCCTACATCTCGCCGACGCTTTCGGTCGTCGTCGTCTGCCTGCTGTTCGCGTTCTTCGCGTTTATCAACTTCCGCAGCTTTAAGCGGATGGGCGCGTGGTACGGCGGCAAGGACAGGCTGTTTAAAAACCTCGCGCTCGCCGCGGTCGTCTGCGGCGCGCTGATCTGGGTGTTCGCCGGCTACCGCGGCATCCCGATGGCGGTCGTCGCCGCGTTCGCGGTCGCGACGGTCATGCACGTCGTCTCCACAAAGACCGTCTACGGCCGGCACATCTTCCTGATCGGCGGAAACATCGAGGCCGCGCGGCTGGCGGGCGTGCGCACCGAGCGGCGCATATTCCAGGCGTACCTCGTCGAGGGGCTGATGTACGGCATCGGCGGCGTCGTGCTGACGGCGCGCCTCGGCGGCGCGGCGGCGACCGGCGGCACCGGGCTCGAGCTCGATGCGGTCGCGGCGGCCTGCATCGGCGGCACCAGCATGAGCGGCGGCATCGGCAGCACCGTCGGCGTCGGCATGGGCGTGGTGCTCTTGACGATGATCGACAACGTGATGAGCCTGATGAACGTGTCGTCGTACCTGCAGATGGTCGCCAAGGGCATTATATTGCTGACGGCGGTCTGCCTCGACCTCTACGTCAACAAGGCGAAGTTCAAGTTCAAGCTCGTCAACAAGCCGAAGAAGTAAGGGGGCGTTTTGATGAAAATCGCGGCCGGAATGTTCTATCACGAGGCGAATTCGTTCAACCCGTCGCTTTTGCAGAGGGAGGATATGGTCTGCTGCGAGGGCGAGGAGGTCTTGAGGCGGCTCTACGCGACCGAGGTGTTCGAGGCGGAGGGCGTCGAGCTCGTGCCGCTGATCTACGCGGTCGCGCTGCCCAACGGCATCATGGCCCGCGACGCGTACGATTTCTACGCGGACCGCATACTCGGGATACTGTCCGGGCACACGGACGTCGACGGCGTGTTTCTGCACCTGCACGGCAGCATGGAGGTCGCGGGGCTCGGCTCCGGCGAGTACGACCTGATCCGGCGCATACGCGCGCTGCTCGGGGACAGGGCGTACATCGGCGTCGCGCTGGATTTCCACGCGAACACCGACGCGCGCATGCCGGAGATGGTCAACGTGATCCGCAACTACCGGACCGTGCCGCACTCCGACCAGGACGTGACCGAAAAGACGGTCGCCCGGAAGCTGCTCGACTGCATCCGCTCCGGCGAGCGCACGGTGCCGCAGTACGTCCGGCTGCCGTACGCGATCCACCCGGAGAAGGCGCTCGGGGCGACGTGGCCGCTCTGCGAGCTGTTCGAGAAGCTCGGCGAGCTCGAGAGGCGGGAGGAGATCGCGGTCGCGTCGCTCGGCTGCGGCATGATCTGGTGCGACTGCCGGACGCTCGCGTCGAACGTCGTCGTCACGCCGTCGAAGGTCGAGCACACCGCCTACGCGCGCAAGGCCGCCGAGGAATTCGCGGCCTACGTCTACAGCCTGCGCGACAGCTTCGAGTTCGAGCAGCTTCCGCTCTCCCCGCACGAGGCCGCGCGCTACGCGGTCGAGTTCGCGCACGGCTCGCCCGTCTACGTGTCCGACTCCGGCGACAACACGACCGGCGGCGCGGTCGGCGACCACACGATCTTGCTTCGCGAGTTCCTGAACATACGCGACTACCGCGGCAAGAAGGTGCTCGTGACCTCGATCTGGGACGAGAAGGCCGTCGCCGAGTGCATGAGGCATGACGAGGGCGACGAATTGACCGTCACCGTCGGCAAGGACTACGACGACAACACCCGCGCGGTCACCGTGACCGGGCGGCTCAAGAGGAAGGGCCGCTTGCTCGGCTACATGGGCTGCGAGGACGACGCCGTCGGCGACTGCGTCACGATCGAGTCCGGAAGCGTCGATTTCTGCATCATCAGCCGCCCGGGTTCGTTCATCAGCAAGGGCCACTTCGGGCCGAAGGGGGCGGGGCTCGACATGGACGACTACCAGGTGATCGTCGTCAAGCAGGGCTACCTGTTCGCGGAGCTCCGCAAGCTCGCAAAGCTCGCGATACTCGCGCTGACGCCCGGCGCGACGCACCAGATCGTCGAGACGCTTCCCTTCCGCCGCATCGTGCCGCCGGTCTACCCGCTCAACTACGTCGGAGAATAGAAAAATCCCGGGGCGGCGCGCAGCCGCCCCGGTCTTGGAGAGGGAGGACACGCGATGAAGATCGGAATCCTCGGCCTCGGCGCGATGGCGCGCGTGATGGCCGACACGCTCGTCCAAATGGAGGACGTCGAGTGCCGGGCGGTCGCGAGCCGCGACAAAATGCGCGCGGAGGCGTTCGCCAAGGAGTTCGGCTTTCAGAGGGCCTACGGCTCGTATGAGGAGCTCGTCCGCGACCCCGGCGTGGAGCTGGTATACGTCGCGACGCCGCACTCGCACCACTTCGAGCACGCGAAGCTCTGCCTCGAGGGCGGCAAGCCCGCGCTCGTCGAGAAGGCATTCACGGTGAACGCGAGGCAGGCCGAGGCGCTGATCGAGCTGTCCCGGCAGAAGGGGCTTCTGCTCGCCGAGGCGATCTGGACGCGCTACGCGCCGATCCGCCGGGAGCTCGAGGGGCTCGTCGCGAACAGCCCGGTCGGGAACATCCGCATGCTGACCGCGAACCTCGGCTACCCGGTGATGCACCGCGAGCGGCTCCGCGACCCGAAGCTCGCCGGCGGCGCGCTCTTGGACGTCGGCGTGTACGCGATCAACTTCGCGCTGATGGCGTTCGGAACGGACATCGCGTCGATTGCGTCCGCGATGTCGCCGACGGACACCGGCGTCGACATGCAGAACGCCGTCGCGTTCACCTATCGCGACGGGAAGCTCGCCGCGCTGTCGAGCACGATCGCGGCGCGCATGGACAGGCGCGGCGTCATCATGGGCGACGAGGGGTACATCGTCTGCGAAAACATCAACGACATCGAAATGATCCGCGCCTTCCGCTTCGACGGCGACGAGGCGCAGTCGGTCGCCCGGCGCGAGGTGCTCGCCATCCCCGCGCCCGCGGAAATCAGCGGCTACGAGCACGAGGTGCGCGCCGCGATGCGCGCGGTCCGCGAGGGGAAAGCGGAGTGCGCGGAAATGCCGCACGGGGAGACGCTGCGCGTGATGAAGATTATGGATGAAATCCGCGCCCAGTGGGGGCTCGCCTATCCCGGGGAATAGAGCATTTCGGCTTTATCGGCGCCCGTCCGGTTCGATCCGGGCGGGCGCTTTTCATATCGTGTAACCCTTTGCCGCGCTCCTGCCCCCAAAATCGCGACAAAAATGCGGCGACGCGGGCCGGTTCGTCAAAAGCACCAAAAATCGGCAAAAAATCCGGTTACATGTTAAATGTAAAAAATGGTAATTTATGTATTGCAATAAATGAAACAATCTGGTAATATATCCGCGAGGAGGAGCTTGGTCATAAGATGAAAGCGGCAAACCGTTCGAAAGGGCGGGACGCAAAACTACAGGGCCTAAACGCGAGAGCGCAGGGTTGCCAGTTACCATCTATAAGATGCTCATGGCAAAACACCCGAAAGGGTGCGACGCAAAGCTACAGGGTCTAAACGCGGAAGCGCAGGACCGCCAGCTACCATCTCAGGATGTTCATGCCTACGCCTGCAGAGCGGTATGGCGGCGCGGAAGCGCAGGATTGCCAGTTACCATCTGACGGAAACCGTGTGCCGGGAGGCGTGCGGGATTCGCATGAGCCAAGTTCAATACAAAATTTATAGGAGGTATGTCATTTATGAAGAAGTTCCTTCTCACCGCTGCCCTGCTCCTTGCTCTGGTCGTTTCCCTGACCGCCGGCACCATGGCCGCCTACCACCAGGAAGTCGCTACGCTGAAGTCCGACGTGACCACGAAGGTGTGGAACATCGAGACCGCCCCCGGGAACACGAACTTCGTTACCACGAAGAAGATCGCGCCTGGTGACACGATCACACAGGAGATCACCCTCGTCAACCAGGGCGAAGTCCCGGTGGACACGGTCCTCACCGCCAAATTCGATTCGGCTGGAAAGAGCATCAACGGATTGGTGTTCAAGCTTGAAAAGAAATCGGGTGTGGCCGCCACCATCGACGTGACAACTGCGACCAACGGCGACAAGAAGGCGGATGCGCGCCTGAAGGCAAAGAACGGCGACACCGCGGAAGGCGTCAAGTACCTCTTGACGATCAGCTGGCCGTACAATGCGAGCGCCCCGTACGATCCGACGACCAACGCCGGCAAGGCCTTCACCATCAGCGTCAACGCCAATGCCACGTCCGTGAACGAGAGCCGTACGGACGACACTCCGGCGGCGTAAGGGCGCAGCGCAGCGCGGGAGCGGACGCCGAGCGGACGCTCTCACCGGGCAAAGGCGCAAGCCTTTGCCCTTGGGCAATCTCGGCCCCTTCGAGGGGCATTCATAGATGGGGGGACGGGTGAAGCGCATGCTCGGACAGAAGAAACTCGCGGTTCTTTTCGCCCTGGGCACCCTCGCGGTCGCGCTGTTCCTGTCCGGTTCGATGGCCGCCTACCACGAGAGCTTCGGATGGTCGGCCGGGGTTTCGACCGAGAACTTCGAGCTGAAGGTCAACGACTCCGCGGCCGCGACGCAGTCGTTTTCCGACATCTCGCTGCCCGTGAACACCGAGATCACGCGGAGCCTTCGCGTCAACACGGCGGAGCTCAGGACGGCAGCGTCGGTCACAATCACGCTGACCGCGCGCGCCGCCGGCACGATGCCCTCCGGGCTCGTCGTGAAGCTCGACGGCAGCGCCGCGCAGAGGAGCGGCAATGTGCTCACGGCCTCCGTCACGGTCGCGAACGCGCAGGAGCAGGTGTTCACGAAGGACGTTTCCTTCTATTGGACTTTGTCCGCGGGAGAGGATTTTTCCCAATACGCCGGCTTCTCGATGTCTTACGACGTTCAGGTCGAAGCCGTGCAGCAGTAGCCGGGAGGATCGACGATGAAGCTGCGAAGGAGAGCGATGGCGGCGCTGGCGCTTCTGGCGCTCGTCTCGCTGACAGGCATCGCCTACGCGCGCTATATGACCCGGATCACGGTGACGGGGAAGCTGTCGCTCGTGCTTCCGACGCCTTCGCCCACGCCGACCCCGACGCCGACCCCGTCGCCTTCTCCCTCGCCGACGCCCGCGCCGACCTACGCCGACAAGCTGGCCTTGGTCTACAACAGCTGGCTCGAGAGCCGCAACCGGCTGTACGCCGTCGCGGACGAGATTGCGAAGAGCCCCGCGAAGCTCACCGAGGCGCGCACCGCTGCGCAGAACTACCAGAAGGGCTACTCCAGCGGGTCGAGCCAGTACAAGGCGGCGCAGGCCGTCATCAACCAGATCAACGGGACGCTGAACAGCCAGCTGAGCACGATCAACAGGAATTTCTATTCGAACTGCTGGCCGGGCCAGTATCTGTGGGATGTGGCCTCCGTCAAGGGCGACTACGGCCGCGCGATCAGCTACTACCAGCAGCAGCTCAAGGACCCGCAGCCCTGGCGCGAGAGCGAGATGCAGCGCATCTACAACTCGATCAAGAACCTGAGCGACGGACTCGCGCCGTATGTGCCGATCGCCAACGGCTACGAGGACGATGTCAAGCAGGTCGTGCAGACGGCGTGGAATCTGGTCTACGAGCTGACGGGGCAGGCGCAGGTGCAGGGAATGATGGGGATGTCGATGCCCCTGACCGCGGACACGCCGACGCCCGCGCCGACGCCCAGCCCGACGCCGACGCCGACGCCGATGCCAAGTCCGACGCCCAGCCCGACGCCGACGCCGATGCCAAGTCCGACGCCCACGCCGGAGCCGACGCCCGCGCCCACGCCGGAGCCGACGCCCGCGCCCACGCCGGAGCCGACGCCCGCGCCCGAGCCGACCGAGGCGGCGACGTTGTTCGTGGCCGCCATGGAATTCAAGGCGGAGGAGCCCCCGGCCGAGCCCCCCCCGGCCGAGCCCCCCCCGGCCGAGGAGAATTCCGAAGCGCCCGCGGAGGCGCCGCCCGCCGAGTGACCCGGCAATCCCCGCCCCCTTGCGGCGGAAGCGAACATCCCCCGCCTTTCGCAAGGTGGGGGTGTTTTATCGGAGGGATCGCCCAATTTTTTCCAGCGGCAGCCGCGGAAGAAGAGGAGTTATTATGGCGAACGACAGGGGAATCGACTACCTGAGCGAGGCGCCCGCCGGCAGGGAGCGCGAGCGCGTCGAGGCGCTGCTCCGGGAGACCGGGGAGCTCCTTGCCGGCCCGCGCGTCCGGGAGAGGAAGAAGCTGACGCCGGGCAAGAGGGCCGCCCGGTGGGCGGTCAACATCGTCTTCTGGATGCTGGTGATCGCGCTGAGCGCGGCCATCTACATGGGCGTTCAGGCGAAGCGCAAGGGCGAGATTCCGTCGATGTTCGGCTACAGCCTGCTTCGGATCGAGACCGGGTCGATGGTTCCGACGCTCCCGATCGGCAGCTTCATCGTGATCGAGAGGACAGCCGATCCGTTCGAGCTGGAGGAGGGGACGATCGCCACGTTCACGTTTGAGAACGGCATGATCGTGACGCACCGGATCGTCGAGGTGATCGACAACCCCGAGCTCGGGCACGCGTACCGGACGAAGGGCGACAACCCGCTCAACGCCCCGGACGCGGAGCTGCTGACGCCGGACCGGGTGATCGGCGTGTTCCGCGCGAGCATCACGCTGCCGGCGATTTGGGGAGGGGAGCACTGATATGCAACGGCTTCCGAAGAACTTTCATCCCGACGCGAACGTCGTGCGCATGGTCGATGTCGGCAGCATGGAGTGGTACCGCCGCATGGACGGCGGCGAGCGGCAGGTGCTCCGCTGCGTGAACCTCGAGGTCGTGCGCGGCGACCGCTTCGCGATCGTCGGCGACGAGCCGTTCGAGCTGCAGCTTTTGATCGAGATCATCGGGAACGTAAAGCCGTACGAGTCCGGGAAGTGCTCGCTCGTCGGGCTCGGCATGATGCGCGCGAAGCGGCGCGTCTTGCAGCACGTGTACTACGTCAACAGCCAGAAGCTGCTCTACTACCACATGCAGGGCCTTTCGTGGCTGATGTTCGCCTCGCGCCGCACGGGGAAGCGCGACGCCGAGCGCCAGATTCAGTGGCTGAACCGGCTGCTCGCGTTCGACATGCCCCGGCTGTGCTTCACGTTCGTCCGGCACATGACGCGGGCCGAGCGGGTCGCGCTGCTGCTGCTTCTGACGCTCGACATCGACGTGCACCTGATCCTGGCGGACTTTTCGCAGATCGAGGTCGAGCCCGCGCTGTTTAAAGGCATCGCGCGGCTGTTCGAGGAGCTGTCCGCGCAGGGGAAGGCCGTCGTGTTCTCGACGCCGCAGCCGGAGTTCGCCGAGGCGTGCGCGGGGAAGGCGGCGTTTCTCAACGGCGGGGAGCTGGCTGTGCAGGGGGAGATCGGGGACCTCTGCGCGCGCTACGACCGGCGCGCGTACCAGCTTCGCTTCCCCTCCGAGGCGGCGGCGGGCCGCGCGGCGGAATTGCTCGCGGGCGCGTTTCCGGAGATCAGCGCCGCGCGGCCGGGCGAAATCTGGCTGTACCGCGGCGATCTGCCGACGCCCTCCGCCGCGGAGGTCATGCGGGCGCTCTGCGGCGCGGAGTTGACTCCGGAGGAATTCATCGTCAGCAGGCCGTCGCTCGCGGAGGCGTTCCGGGCGACCCGGGAGGTGCGCGCATGATCTTCAAGACGAATCTCCTGATCAAGGAATTCCGCTACGCGTACTACGAGAACACGAACAGCCTCAGGACGTCGCTGGCGCTCGGCGTGTTTCAGGGGATGTTCGCGTTCGCGATCTACTTCGTGCTGCAATCGCTCTCCCGGAGCGTGCTGTCCGACGTGATCAGCGTGTACATGCAGCCGAGCTATTTTTCGACGCTGCATATCTACCTCGCGGTGTCCTACATCACGCTGACGGCGTACCTCGCGCTCAAGTACCAGGATATCACCTACTGCGAGGTGTACGAGAACAGCTGGTACTCGCTTCTGCACCTGGGCTACGGCGCGCACAGAATGGTGCTTTCAAAGATGGCGGCGCAGTTTGCGAAGATGTTGTTCATCTTCACGGCGGGCTTCCTGTCGACCGTCGCGCTGGCGTCGTTTTTGAAGTTCCCGTTCGTGCCGGCGTACTTTCTGTCCCTGTACCTCTGCGGCGCGATGCACGCCTTGATGCTGCTTTCGCTCGCGATGGCGCTCTCGATCTCGATGCGCGACATACACAGCGGCAAGTACCTCGTGTGCCTGGGCTCGGTGCTGCTGTTCTTTTTGCAGTTCCCGAGCGGCTATTATCGGGTGTTCACCGACCGGACCGCGATGCGGGACGTGGGCGCGGCGTTTCTGCCGGGGTTCGGGAGCTGGTACGCGACGTTCGCGCTGCTGATGGTCGCCGCGTGCGCGTTCTACACGGGCCTCAAGAGCGCGTGGGTCGCGGGGCTGTTCAACCCGCCGTTCCCCCGGGAGGCGCCCGCGCTGACCGCGAGGCAGGGCGAGGGCACGACCGTGATCGTGCGCACCGACAGCCGGATTCGAAGGATTCGGCAGTCGAAGCGGCAGCTCGAGGCGTCCTACAAGCCGAAGCGCCAGTCGGCGGTGCTGTCCGCGCTGGTCACGGCGGCGCTGTCGCTGTTGATCGCGGGCATGCTCCTGATCAACGGCGCGATACTGATGTTCAACTACGCGTCGCCGGAGAAGGAGACGTCGTTCATGGGCTTCATCCCGTACATCTTCGCGTCCGCGACGATGGAGCCGACGATCCACTACAACGACATCGCGTTTTTCGAAAGCGTCGACCAATACGTCGAGATCGACGTCGGGGACGTGGTGCTGTTCAAGGACGCGGCGAGGATCGTGCAGGTCCGGCGCGTGAAGGAGATGCGCGTGAACCAGGAGACCGGCGGGATCGTGCTCGGGCTGGACATTGACAACTACCCCGACGACGCGATCCCGGACGTGATGAAGACCGAGGCGGATGTGTCCGCGGTCTACGGGCGGCTCGTCGGCGTGAACCGCTACATCGGCGCGGTCGCGCTGTTTGCGAACACCGTGCTCGGCAGGATACTGTTCCTGCTCGTCCCGACCGTGCTCGTGTTCTACGCCGGAAAGATTCGCGCGATCTTTTCGAGGGAGAAAAATCGCCCGGCGCGGGATTGATGGCCGGAAAATTCTGTGCTACAATACCGGTACAAATAACCTTCCGGAGGGGCGAGCCATGCAAAGGGGAGTCGCAATGTTTGGGAGCTTCGTCGTCGACCTGACGACGAGGCAGAGGGGTCTGCCGGTGCCGGGGCAGACGATCATCGGCTCGTGGTTCAAGATGGGCCCGGGCGGGAAGGGCTCGAATCAGGCGGTCGCCGCGCACAGGGCGGGCGCGGACGTGAAGCTGATCACGAAGCTCGGGAAGGACCCGTTCGCGAGCGTCGCGCTCGACTTCTACCGAGCCGAGGGCATCGCGACCGAGCACGTGCTGATCGACGACGCGCACGCGACGGGCATCGCGCTGATCATGGTCGACGAGGTCTCGGGCCAGAACCAGATCGTCGTCGTGCCGGCCGCGTGCATGCACGTGACGGACGAGGACATCGAGCGGAGCCGTCCGGTCATCGAGAGCGCGAAGATACTGCTATTGCAGATGGAGATCAACCTGGACGCGCTGTGCAAGGTCATCGAGATCGCGCACAATGCGGGCGTGCTGGTCGTCCTCAACCCCGCGCCGGCCGCGAGCATCCCCGACGAGGCGCTCGCGATGGTCGATGTCGTGACGCCGAACGAGAGCGAGGCGCAGCTCCTGACCGGCGTCGAGGTGAAAAACGAGGGGGACGCCGGGCGCGCGGCGGAGCACTTCCTGAAGAAGGGCGTCAAAAACGTCGTCATCACGCTCGGCGCGATGGGCGCGTTCGCGACCGACGGCGCGCGGAGCGAGCTCGTCGGCCGGCTCGAGGTCGACGCCGTCGACACGACCGGCGCGGGCGACGCGTTCAACGGCGGCTTCGCCGCGGCGCTCGCCGAGGGGAAGGATCTGTTCGAGGCGCTTCGGTTCGGAAACGCCACGGGCGCGCTTTCGGTGACCAGATATGGAACCGCTCCCTCCATGCCGACCCGGGAGGAGATTTTCGCGCTCTACCGCGCGAATTACGGTGAATAAAGCCATCCAGATTTTTCCGCAGGGGCAAAAATGCGCGCGGCGTCTTGACATCCATCCGCCGGGTGTGTATAATGCAATTGTTACCGAAGGCGCCGCCGGTTGGCAAAATGCCACAGATTCTGCCGCGGATGCTGGATTGGGCAGACAGGATCGTTAAGAAAGCGGGCAACGGTGAAAGAAGTTACGATCTCCGACATCGCCAAGCGCGCGGGCGTTGGCAAGGCCACGGTCTCCCGGGTTCTGAACGGAAGCGGGTACGTGAGCGCGGAGACGCGCGAGCGCGTCGAGGACGCGATCCGGGACTTCGACTATACGCCGTCCGCCGCGGCGCGGACGCTTTCCCGGAGGGTCGGGAGCTCGATCGGGCTCGTCGTCCCGGAGGTGGACAACCCGTTTTTCGGGAACATCGTCCAGGGCGTCAGCCAGGGGACCGACCTGCCGATCATACTCGCGAACACCGAGAACTCGGCCGAGCAGGACGTCAAGGTGCTCCGGGCGATGCTCGAACAGCGGCTGCGCGGGCTGATCTACACGCCGGCGGTCGACTACCAGGGCCATCCGCTCGAGGCGGAGGTCCACCGGATGCTCTCGCAGATGAACGCCGTCGTCGTGCTCGACCGCGAGCTTGCCGGCGCGAGGTTCGACGGCGTGTTCACCGACAACTACGAGGGCGCGTACGCGAGCACGCGCGCGCTGGTCGAGGCCGGGCACCGGAGGATCGGCATCGTCGCGGGCGACATGGGGCTTGCGATCGGCCGGCAGCGCCGCGCGGGGTTTTTGCGGGCGCTCGAGGACGCGGGGCTTAAGCTCCGGCCCGAGGACGAGCTGCACGCGCGGTTCACCGCGGAGGGGGCCTACCGCGAGACGCTCAGGATGCTCGAGCGGCCGGACAGGCCGTCGGCCTTCTTCGTCAGCAACAACCTGAGCAGCCGCGGCTTCATCCGCGCGATCTTCGAGCGGGGGTTCAATATCCCCCGGGACATCGGCTACATCGGCTTCGACGTCGTCGACGGGCTCGAGATGCTCGGGCTCAAGTTCAGCTACCTGGACCGCGACGTCTCGCGGATGGGCAGGGAGGCGGTCAAGCTGCTGTTCGAGCGGATGGAGCGGCCCGAGGCCCCGCCGCGCAAGCTCGTGCTCGGCTCGTCGCTCAGGCTCGAGGGGTCCGAGGTGCGCACGGGCGGGGGAGCGACGCGGCGATAAGCCGCCATTTGGCCCCGCGCCCGGTTCGCCGGGACGCGGAGGAACGGGAAAAAGGCGCGGCGGAACTGCCGCTTGAACGAACGGGACGGTCGGAGGCGCCGCGGAGCAAGCTCTTGCCCGGCTCTTCGCCCCGGCCGGAGGGGTCTGAGATACGAATGGACAGGGGAGCGATTCGAACGGAAGGCTGAAAATTCTGTTTTTATCGCGAAGGTGGAAGCGGTTCCATAGAGTCTCTCGAAAGAATTCATTTTCCGAAAGGAAAAAACAATAAAGGAGGACCTTATCATGAAGAAATTGGCTCTGATCCTCGCGCTCGTGCTGGCACTGGCGATCCCGGCGTCGGCGCTGGCCGAACCCATCGACGTCGCGGTCATCATCAAGGCCACCACCTCGGATTTCTGGCAGTATGTGCTCGTCGGCGCGGAGAACTACGGCAAGGAGTTCCCGGACCGCGTGAAGATCACGACCTACGGTCCGCCGTCCGAGGCGGACATCGACGAGCAGGTTTCGATCCTCGAGAACGTCGTCTCCTCCGCTCCGGACGCGATTGTGATCGCCTCGACGTCTTCCGACGCCACGATCCCGGCGCTTGAGGAGGCGCAGGAGAAGGGCATCGTCGTCATCACGATCGACAACCGCATCAACGCGGACGTGTACGACTCGTTCCTGGCGACGAACAACTACATCG